>Ga0209777_10009505_pt1 | contig 10440 bp, 17 predicted proteins | sample FrelakmetHBP12HB_FD_187147 | JGI IMG/M metagenome (GOLD analysis project Ga0209777, IMG submission 187147) | Freshwater lake sediment microbial communities from the University of Notre Dame, USA, for methane emissions studies -HBP12 HB (SPAdes)... | ecosystem: Environmental > Aquatic >... | reverse complement strand
CAACCCAAGTGTTATTTCGGTTATTTGGAAAGTATTTTTATGGGTTCTTAATATCATATTAATTGTGTTATTTTTCGTATTTAAATATTTACGAATAGCTATAGAATGGTTTTTAGTACTAATAGGTATTAGTTTAAAAACAGCAAAGTTTATTTCATTTGTGCTTGCAAGTATTATTCTTTTAATAGCCATATTCAAGAAACGACCAACCGCCACACAACGCTTATATAAAAAATGGCCTCGTGAAATGAAATATAGGGAAGCATTACAATGTGCAGAAGCAGGACGATATGAAGATGCCGCAATAATTTTTGAACAATTAAATAATCCAGATAAAGCAAGGGAAATGAGAAATATGAATAGGACTCAATATGTTGAAACACGAAATAGTACTACAACTAAAAACACTACGGTTAATACCAATCAATTGATTTCACAATTAAAGGAATTTGTAAATTATAAATGCCCGAATTGCGGAGCGGGTATTGATATTAACAGTAAGACATCGGTTAGTGGTTTACAATTCTGTTCTCATTGTGGCACTGGCTTGAATCTATTACAAATTACAAATTATTTGGAAAACTTGACAAGTGAATAATTTTTTGATATAATATTACTATGTTACAATTACTTTTTTCAATGACTTTAGGTGTGTTTCTTTGGGGAGGAATGATTATGAAGTTTTCTATTGAGAAGGAGAAATGATATGAACAAGTCACCTTTTTATTATTATTTACATACCAATGGGGAACTTATCTACAAACCCGCCATGGTTGTAGAAACTGACCCTGAATATTTTAACTCCCCTTTCGTCCGAAAAGTTTTCCATATTACTTGTCGTAAAGATGCTCTTAGGATGCTTTTGGAATGTAAAAAATCGGGAGCTAATGCAGAGTGTATTAAACGGTTAGAAGAAACCAATGAGATTACTCCGAAGGATTATTTAGGAATTGAGGATAATGACAGAGAGACAAAAACATAAAGTACAAGTATTATTGACTTTACTTTCTATAAATGAAGTAGAAGAAAAAATACAAAACTATTGTAAATATTGTATTTTTGTAGGACAAGGCCAAGGGTCTTGCACGAGAAATCAATCATTAGGATTAGGATTACACGATAATTTTTTGGAAGATAAGGAATCCCATAGAAAAATTTGTTTATCTTGGGAACCTCTTGACAAACGATTTGATTTCTGATATGATGGTGAATTATGAATACTGAAAAAAAATTACATAAACTTCAGGTTTTGGATACTCTTTTTAATATGAAAGATGAGGAAGATATTGAAATGATGCAATTAAAATATAATGAATATAATGGTTGTACAAAATGTTTTTACTTTGAAAAAAATTGTGGTAATTTTGTAATAGCGGAGAAAAATATTATTTTATTAAAAAAACTTGGATTGTATTTTTGTATGAAATGGAAAAATAAAAGAGGAAGAAAAAATGGATAAAAGGAATGTTAAAGTAGAAAAAACAGAAGAAGAAGTGATTGAGGATTTTTATAAGAAATTTCGAAAGGTCGTTCAAGGATTAGAGGATGTCTCTGAAAGTAAATTGGATATGAAAACATATCGGGAGCTTTTAAATTTTACCAAGAAAACTCCTGATGAGTATATGAATATCTTTTTGAGTTTACCTAAATGGGCGAAAAAAAATATTTTGAAGAGTATGGGTATGAGAACGGAAGAGCAATTTAGAGTTAAATTTTTCACTCATATCAATAAGTACTATCATAATATTAATCATCCTGAAGAAGAAGAAAAAGAATAAAAAATCTTTTCATTTAATTTTGACTCTATCTATCAAAATTATTATTTTCATTTTTGGAAATAATAAATATAAGATAGGAGATAGAGTCAATGCCTGTATTAGCTACCAAACAAGGATTATCGGGGTTTTCGGGACAAGCAGGAGTTGCAATTGCTTATTCTGGTTGGTCTGGGAAATCTGGTTATTCTTCCTTTAGTGGATATTCTGGGTTTTCATCAATATCTGGTTATTCAGGTAAATCTGGTTATTCCGCTTGGAGTGGTTATTCTGGATGGAGTGGTTTTGAAGGGGATTCGGGATATTCAGGATGGAGTGCTTATAGTGGTTTCGAAGGTGATTCAGGATATTCGGGCTTTTCAAGTTATTCTGGATTTAGTGGAATTTCTGGGTATTCTTCACTTTCTGGTTATTCTGGTAAATCTGGTTATTCTGCTTGGTCTGGTTATAGCGGTTTTGAAGGAGATTCTGGATACTCTGGAAATGATGGCGATTCTGGTTATAGCGGAAATGATGGCGATTCTGGTTATAGCGGAATTTCAGGATGGAGTGGTATTTCAGGTATAGGGTTTAGTGGTCTTTCTGGGTTTAGTGGTTATTCCGCTTGGAGTGGGGTTAGTGGTTATTCAGCTTGGAGTGGTTATTCAGCTTGGTCGGGATTCAGTGGTTTTTCAGGATGGAGTGGTTCTTCGGCTTGGAGCGGCTTCAGTGGAAACTCTGGTTATTCAGGAACAAAATTAACAACACCAGTTTCGGTAACATTTGCTCTCACTTATAATGCAACAGTAGATGATGAAGTTATATTAGCAAATGCCCAACCCAATGCCGTAACAGTAATCATCCCAACCCCAACAGGGAAAACTGGAAAAGTATACAGTGTTAAAAAAATAGATTTAACGAATAATGCTGTTACTGTACAAAGTGATATTAATAGCATAGATGGTCAAACCACGCAAATTTTAACTTCCCCTTATAATTGTATATCAATGATAAGTAATGGGAATGCTTGGAATATTATTTAGGAGATAAAATATGAGTTACTTTGCAGAAGTAAATTTAAAGGATAATCAATCAACTAAACTCGTAAAAATAGACCCGATGAGACAATTGGCAACATCAAATCCTTTTCGTCTTGTGGGAGCTAATTTTCAAGGTAGTACCAAAGATATAAATTTTTGGACGGAAAATGTAGCAGCTGCTGGAAGTGTTACTCAGATAAGCAATCAAATTACTTTAATAACTGGTGGAGTAGCCAATGGTTCAGCCTTATATACTTCTAATCATGCATCAAGATATATTGCAGGTTGTGCAAATTTCTTTAGAGGAGTTATCCAGTTACCTGATACAGGAGCAGTAAATAATATTCGGGCATGGGGAGCCTTTCTCGCAACTGATGGAATGTTTTTTGAATTGAATGGAACAACTTTTAATATTGTAACAAGAATAGGCTCAACAGATACAAGAGTCCCTGCGGCTTCATTTAATGTCGCAACATTTGCGATAGATACCAATGTTCATACTTATGAAATTTGGTATACTAATTCAAAGATTTGGTTTTTTATTGATGATATTTTACGCCACATTGTTAGTGCAGCAACGACACCTGTGATTGGTACTTATAGTTTAAAAATAGGATTATCTAATATAAATGCAAGTGGTTCGACATCAAATGTATTGATGAATATTCGTGCGGCAAGCATTTATCGTTTTGGTTCTGATAAAACACTTCCTATTTTTTATAATGTTGCTATTGCGGAAACAAGAACTTTAAAACAAGGTCCTGGTCAATTACATAAAGTTATTCTTGGCGGTCCAGGAAGCAATAACTCCACCTGTACCATTTATGACAACACTTCTGGGGCGGGAACCAAAATAGCGACCCTTACAATAAATGCCGCAGTTGGTTTAACAACATTAATTTTCGATACCGCTTTTGCAACAGGATTGACTTATGTAACAGTAGGAACGACAGTTCCTTCAATTACCTTTGTTTATGAATAAAATAATAAATAGAATTAGAGGTGAATTATGGTAGAGAAGTATAGATATTTTGAACGGCAATATTTAAATAACATCATTACTATGGATGTAGATTGGCACGCATTGACTTTCGGTTCCATGGCTTGCCGCAGAAGTGGAAATTTTGACCAAAGTGGAGCTGGTGGATGGTTAGAAAATTTACCTTGGCGGGAATCTCTTTATTTGAAAAATCAAGGGATGAATAATGATAATGTAACAAGTTGTCAAATTGAAGTTTATTTTGATGCATATACTATTAATAAATTTCAATCATGGTGGGTTGCTTCGGGGACAGTAATACCCGTTCCTGCAAAGCCATACGCTTTGTCTTATAATACAACTACAAATACATTTACTGTTGATACAAACGGAACCATAATTTTTGATGTGACAGGTAACCCAAATGAAAATCATGCCTATTTGGAATTACCTCCCTTTGGACCCCAAGATGGAAATATTTCAGACCATTCTTATTTAAGTGCGGTTATGAAAAATATCATTAATGTCGGGGGTAATGTGTATACTTTCCAATTGGCAGCAGCCGATGTTGAAATCAGAAATATGTTGATAAATAATTCAACTTCAAATTATTATACAAATACAAGCAGAACGCACGGCCCAGTATTTTATCAATATGCTACAACTGGTCCTATTGCTCAAAGAGGAATTATTATGGATACTGGTGAGGGATATTCTGCCGATTTAACTAATGATGTATGTCTTTGGTATAGAGCAGTTTCAAGTGGTGATATCGGGGCAACATTAATAGTTCAGCAATTAGGATAATTATTCCGATTGCTCTTTGGTTTTTAAGAAATTAAGTTTATCTTCTTTAGCAGAAGTTTGTCCTTTTAAATTTTCTAATTCCAATTCAGCCTGGGCAACTTGTGTTTGTTTGTCTGATAAAAATGCTTTGATAAATATCAATAATTTTTGTCCTGCTATTTTACCAGTACCAGAGAGACCAACAATAATCAGATATGCTCCAAGAAAGTCCCAAATAGTCTTTGTTAAATCTCCAAGTAAATTAAAATGATTTAGGGGAAATAAGGATATAAAACCAAATATTAAAGCCAATAGAAATCCATTTGGGATGAGATATTTTATTTTTTCATTTTTTATAATTTTATCTTTAAGAAATTTCATTAAAGATGTAAACCCCATAGTGGCAAATGTAGCAACGATTATTCCTTCATTTAATAACATTTTAATTTCCTCTATACTTATTTATTATTTTTATAAACTTTTTAAAAAGTGTGGTATAATAGTAATGGAGAAATTGAATGAAATATGAAAATGGTTATCGAGTATATAGTAAATTGATAAGGGATAAAATACCTGAACTTATGGAGAAGAATGGTGAGGAATCGGAATATTATATTTTTCCAGAAGATGCTGATTATGAAAATGAAGTAATTCTTAAACTTCAAGAAGAAACAGGTGAATATCTTTATAGTAAAAATAAAGAAGAACTTGCTGATATGTTGGAAGTTTTGATGGAGTTGGCTCGAATCCGTGATATCCCTTTTTCTGAAGTGGAAGAAATAAGAAAAAAGAAACTCGAAACAAAAGGTGGCTTTACGAAACGATTATTTTTGGTTAGAGTGAGGGAGAAAAATAAATGAAAAAGAAAATAGCAACAATAGATGAAAAAATGGATTGTGAAAAATTTAAAAAGAAATTCCATTATCGAGATGTTACTCCAAAATGTTGTGCAAATTGCTTTTTCGTTTTCGCTGATTATGATGAAGTTTATGAATGTACATTTATGAAAGAATTTGCTAATACAAGAGCATTTGGATTATGTGACAAATTTAGAAAATAAGGATTAATAGAATGAATATTATCAAAGAATTTATAAAGAAATATAATTATCAAGTTTCAAAATTGAAATGTTGTGGAAATTGTAATTATGTTGTTTGTTATTGGGATAAAGGATTTGAATGTAGGTTTTATAAATGTGGTTTAATGAGTTCATCAAATGATATTTGGGTTCTTTCAACTCGTGGTGGAGCCATCAATGTAAATATGTTAGGAGTATGTGATAAATATAAAAAATTTAAAAAGAAAATAAAGGAGTAATAGAATGAATATAGATTCTTTAATTACGAATAAAGAATGGAATGAAAAGCACAAAAAAGAAATCGAAAAAGGAGATAATATGAACCGATATCAAGAATTTTTTGATAAGATTGATTCTATTCGAGAATTTTGTAGGTTTCGGCAGGATTTGAATCACGATAACGCAGAATATAACCATTATCAGACTGTAATTGATAAAATATGTAATTGTAAAGAAGATTTCGTTAATATGGTTGATTATTATGACAAAGAGTTGGATGAAAAAGATGTAGAGATAAATAATCTAACGGATAAAATAGATGATGCGATAAGTGCTTTAGATTAATAATGAGGATAAAATTGTTTAAAAATTTAAGAACAAAATTTCGTAAGCACAAGTTTGATTTTAAAAAATCAAGAAGGGTTCATAGTGGAGTTTTTTATACTGAAGGTGTGATTCCCAATGAATTAATTTATACAGCTTATCGTTGTACAAAATGCGGAAAGGAATTGATTTTAGATAAAGAGCAGATATTAAAACTTCCAAAGGATTTAAAAAGAGGTTGTCCTGGTTATGGGGCTGATTATAAGCATTTAATTGGGGTTTGAAATGACTAAAGAAACAGTATCTGATAATTTACATAATTTCTATATTCACCTTCAAAAACAAATAGCAAAGGGGAATCACGAATTGGTTTTGGATGAAATTTTTGAATTGGATGTACTCAAATCATTGACTTCGGAAATTTCTGAAGATGCTTATCGTGACTTTTTTATCTTAAATATTGATGACCCAAAACCACAAAAGTTGTTTTCTTATCAAGATGAATATGATTTTATCAATAGTTTAACAAGATATGAGATAGATGATTTAATGATTTTTTGTGAAGAGGATGATATTATGGAATTAGCAATTGGTTTGATTACCATTTTAAATAAAGGATTTAATGATTGGTTGCAAAATAAAAATGCGGCTTTCCGCAAAGGCAGTAGATTATATTTCGAAATGGATACAAAAGGAATTCATCTTTATTTTAAAACACAATTAAAAACTTAAAAAGTGTGGTATAATATAGGAAGTTAAAAAGTCAACCGCCAGCTAGGCTGAAGACCTGGTGGCTTGAGTAGTAATGCTCAACGTAAGATGGTTGATTAGAGGGCTTAAGTTAACGAAAGGAGGTTAACGGTATGCAGAAGTTATTGAGTGATAAGGTCAACACACCATTGGATGCTTCACAAGTCCAATGCAACTGTGGTTTGCAATTAAACAAGGACAAAATTCTATATCCTAAATTAGAACCTAGTGTTGCAAACACAAAAACCTCAACTAACAACCTCGAAGTGAATCTACCTGTGCAAGCAGAGCCTTTACCGGTGAGGAGTGAGATACTCCGGGGAAGGTGCAATCCCTTCATCTCAAATCTGGTTTCATCCACGAAACTGAAGATTTCGTGGTTTTCACCAGAAGGATTTTATAAAATATAAAGGAGTTTATAGAAAATGAGTTTAACAGATTATGTCGGAGCAGACGAAATTAATTCTGCTATGCAAGAACCAACAATGGGTGACCCTCGTTATTGGAGTGTTCCTATTGGAAAGTCAACAATTCGGTTTTTACCGAGATTGGAATCCAAAGTTCCTTGGAAGAAAGTTGTAAGTCATCGTTCGAAAGGTAATAATGTTTATGCAACTTGTCCGAAAACTTTCAATGATTTTAATTGCCCTGTTTGTAAGAAAGCATGGGCTATGAAATCTTCAGAAACTTTGGCAGACCGTACTATCAGTTATGAATGCCGTCCAACAACTCGTTATTTGATGAATGTGTATATCGTAAATGATTGCAAGAAACCAGAAAACAATGGGTTGATTAAGGTACTTTCCATTGGTAAGAAATTATATGAGCTTATTACAGAAGCATATAATTCAAGTGATTTGGGAGTTTCTATCTTTGATATTGAGAATGGATTCGATTTTCAAATCAACAAGAAACAGGTCGGAGATGATTTCCCCGATTACAGTTCTTCACGGTTTGTCAGTAGCAAAAGCAAAATTACTTCAGAGAAGGAAATTTTAACAAAACTTTATAACATTGATGAAATGATTACGAGGGAATCCGTAGAGGAATTGAAAAAGAAATTCGCATTCCTTGGTGATTTTACCGTTCTCGCCAGTGGAAATTATGTAGCCCCCTCAAAGGGAAATCCTTCACCAACAACACCTCCCGCAGGAAATGAACCGCCAAAGAATGAACCCGAAAATAAAGAATTAAATGATTCTGAATTGGATGATGAAATAGGAAAGATTTTACAAGGTATTGAGTAAGTTTAACCAAACAAGGGGAGATGAATAATCTCCCCTATTTTCTTAAAGGAGAAATTAGTGGCTAAAAAAAATACAGAAGAACAACTACAAGAAATAGCAAATACTGCTAATGATGAAATGTCAAAAGTAGTGAAGAACCTTTTAAAAGACATGGAAGGTTCTAGAACGATGGATGAAGTAAAAGTAACAGAATGGGTATCAACAGGAATTAAATCATTAAATTTTCTTTTATCGGGTGATATAGATAAAGGAATACCCGCAGGAAAAATGATTGTAGTCGCTGGTGACCCTCAATCTGGTAAATCAATCATTGGGGCAAGAATTGCTGCTCATGCCCAAAAACAAGGATTTATTCCCGTTTGGCTTGATTCGGAATATGCCAGTGATGAACGATTTTTAGCAAGAGCGGGAATTGACCTTTCTAAAGGGATTTATAAAGAAATACCTTCGGCTGAATTTTTTGTAACTTATGCCTCAAAACTTTTAACCAAAGCCAAAGAAAAGAAACTTAAACTTTTTATAGTTTTAGATTCCCTTGGTAATTTAGGTGGATTAAAAGAAATATCGGATGTTGATGAAGGCAAAATGACCGCAGATATGGGGCAAAGAGCAAAGAATATTAGAACAGCATTACGTCAAGTTTTACATCGTTTAGCAGAAACCAATTCAATTCTTTATTGTGTCAATCACACATATATGAGTCCAGGATTTGTTCCAAAAAAAGAGATGGGTGGTGGATTGGCACCTGCATTTTTGGCTCAAATAGTTTTGTTTCTCGCAAAATTATCGGCTGAAGAAGGAATATCCACAAAGGTAAAAATAAAATCCAAAAAGAATAGGGAATTTATTGAGGGTCGTACTACAGAATTTTTGATTGATTTTCGTGAAGGAATTGATGATACCAATGGGATGATGGATTTATTTAGAGAATTTAAAATTGTCAAAGAAAAAGGGGCTTGGTATAATATTGAAGGTGATGAAAAAAGTTATCGGGAAAAAGACTTGATGGATAATCCTGAAGTTTTTAATAAGTTATTGACTTCTTTAAAAGAAAAAGTAAAAGGTTATAATTATTACACTTTTGATAAGTAATCGTCTGATTTTATAGGATAAGAATGAATGAAATTATGATTACTTTCTTTAGATTTTTTTTGGAAGATTCGGAATTTAGAAATTTATTTATTTCAAATTACAAAATAGACTTTCTTGATAATCGGGATGAAAAAATAATTTTTGCAATTTTGACGGTTAATTGGGTATCAAAAAGAAGATTACTCAGTCAGAAAGAATTGGAATTTGAAATTTTAAATAAGAAAAATTATACTGCATTTCAAGTAAGCCTTTTGCAATTAATCAAGGAAATATATGAATTGGATATCACCCAATTAAGCCCAAATTATGTTCGGGAGAAATTTCTTGAGCATCTTCGCAAAACTAAGTTACAATTAACGGTTAAGAAAATAGTTGAAGAATATAATAAAAGCGAGAAAATAGATGAATTAGCCATTAAAAATGATATCCTTAAAACACTAGAAATACTTGGCGAAAATACAGATTTAGGAATTGATTATTATGATGGTGATACTCTTACACGAGTTAATACATTAAAGGAACTTCATAAGACCCATTTCAGGACACAATTCGATGATGATTTGGATGATATCTTGAAATTAAAAAGAAATACCGTAGTGGCTGTTTCTGCACAATTAGGAGTTGGTAAATCTTTATTTTTGACTAACTTGGGAGCCAATTTTACAAGGCAATATGGCAAAGATGGCAGGGCATACAATGTTCTATATTTATCATTGGAAATGGACCAATTTGATATTTCTAAAAGGCTTGATAGAATAATTATGGGATTTGATGGGCCTCTTTATTTTGAAAATGAAGAAAGGGTTGTTAATAAAATGGAAGAAGTTAAAAATGAAAACCCAAATCGTGGTAAACTTTTTATTCGCTCTTTTCCCCCACGGTCCTTGAGTGCTTTGGGAATTAAAAGCATATTGGAAAATTATAAATTAAAGAATATATTGATTGATATCATTTTACTTGATTACCTTACTTTGATGAGACCAAATAAAGAACGGCAGAAAGAAGATAATATGTATATGAGAGGCAAAGATATATCCGAAGAACTTCAGGCTTTGGCCAAGGAAGAGCATTGTTTGATTTTTACAGCCCTTCAGGTTAAAAGGGATATCTATGGGAAGAATAAACAGGGGCCAGAGACCATAGCAGAATCCTTGGCTATCCCTCAAAATTT
>Ga0209777_10009504_pt1 | contig 10440 bp, 9 predicted proteins | sample FrelakmetHBP12HB_FD_187147 | JGI IMG/M metagenome (GOLD analysis project Ga0209777, IMG submission 187147) | Freshwater lake sediment microbial communities from the University of Notre Dame, USA, for methane emissions studies -HBP12 HB (SPAdes)... | ecosystem: Environmental > Aquatic >... | reverse complement strand
GGTTAAAGCTTCTTTTATCCCATAAACCAAGATTATTAGTTAGAAAATCATTGAAAAACATCTTAATACAACTCGTAGAGTACGGTGACGGAGGGGATAAGGTTATTATGTCTGTTTCATCAAAGGTCCTTGAAAGGGATTTTGGATGGAAAGTAGGCAAGGGAAATATACCTTCAGCATATCTTACTGGATTTATTGCGGGATTGGAAGCAAAACATAAGGGATTTACAGAAGCTATTCTTGATACGGGGCTTCAGCAAAGTTCTGTCAAGGGTTCAAGAATATATGCAGCTGTTAAGGGCGCCCTTGACGGCGGTCTGATGGTTCCATGTGCTGTTCAGATGCTGCCAGAAAATGATGTTCTGGCTGGTAAAAATATTGCACATTATGCTACACTATTAAAAAAAACAAATACTGAAAAATACAAAAAACAGTTTTCATGTTATCTGAAGAAAAACATTGATCCAGAAAAGATACCTCAACTATTTGAGGAGATAAAACAGAAGATAATATTGGGTGTTAAAGCTTAGGATAGGTTGAACTGACATGGCAAAGAAAGATATAATTGAAGAAGTGGATGGCGTTGCCAAAGAAGAAATTATTGATCATGAAGAGGCAAAGCCAGAAGAAATCAAAAAGGAACTCAAAAAGAGGGCTTTTGATAAGGAATCATGGATGCCAAGAACTGTTCTTGGAAAAAAGGTCAAGTCTGGTGAGATAAAAGATATCAATTTTATCCTTGATAACAGTATGAAAATAATGGAAGCAGAGATAGTAGATGCTCTTATACCAGATATTGATACTGAATTGTTAATGGTCGGCCAGTCAAAAGGAAAGTTTGGTGGTGGCCAAGGTAGAATATTCAGGCAGACACAAAAGAAAACCATGGAAGGCAATAAACCGCATTTTGCAACTGTTGCAGTTATAGGCAATCATAATGGGCTTATCGGGATTGGCTATGGCAAAAGTAAGGAAACAGTACCTGCACGAGAAAAGGCTATCAGAAATGCAAAATTAAACATCATTAAAATAAATAGAGGGTGTGGTAGTTGGGAATGCGGTTGCGGAACTGCTCATTCGATGCCATTCACGATTACCGGAAAATGTGGTTCTGTCATCTTAAAGATTATGCCTGCACCAAAGGGAACGGGTCTTTGTATTGAAAAAGAGTGCCAAAAGATATTAGCTCTTGCGGGTTTCAAAGATGTATGGTCACGAACCTTTGGTAAGACTCGATTGAATTTGATTTATGCATGCAGAAATGCATTATTATCCCTAACTAAAATTAAATTGCGAGATAGTGAAGTTAGAGCTCTTGGTATTGTTGAAGGCCAATTAGCAGAAGAACATGTTGTTGAAGAGAAAGAACATGAATAAAGAAAAAAAAGTTCAAGAAAATACAGAACCAAAAGCGACAGATGTGAATAATATATCTCTTCAAAGAATCGCTATCGTCAGAGTTAGAGGGGGCATTGATGTAAAAGGAACAATTAAGAAAGCGTTAGCTTTGATAAGGCTTTATCGACAGAACTTTTGCGTTATTATACCGAATACAACTACCAATAGGGGTGTACTCAATAAAGTAAGAGATTATGTCACGTGGGGAGAGATTGATGATGAAACCTTTAATCTCTTAGTACAGAAACGTGGTAAAGAATATAAAGGAAGAACATCTGATGCGAAAGGCATAATATCCTATAAAAAGTTTATTGTTATCAATAATAAAAAGTTCAAACCCTATTTTAGGCTTAATCCACCTAGGGGTGGTTTTGAACGAAAGGGCATTAAGAAGCCCTATGGTTTGGGTGGAGCATTGGGATATAGAAAAGAAAAAATTAATGATCTTTTGAAAAGAATGATGTAACATGGTAATTCATAAACGAAGAAAGTATTCAAGACAACGAGGCTCATGGACCCATGGTTGGGGTGCAAAGAAAAAACACCGAGGAGCCGGTAATCGTGGAGGTAGAGGTATGGCCGGCACAGGTAAGAGGGCTGATACTGTCAAGCCATTGATATGGGATAACCTCAAGTATTTTGGAAGATATGGATTTAGAAAAAAAGGACCAAAAGAGAAAATCGTTCCAATAAATATTTCCTATTTTGAAGAACATTTCGACAGGTTACTTAAAGAGAAAAAGATTGAGCAAAAAGATGGAATGTATCTTGTAGAAATTGAAAAGCTCGGGTTTAATAAACTACTTGGGGCTGGTAAAGTAACAAAAAAATTTAAATTAATAACTAAATATGCTGCAAAAACCGCTGTTGAAAAAGTGAAAAAAAGCGGTGGTGATGTGATTCTCACAAAAAAAGAGGCTAACTCACCGTAAGTTAGGGGGAAAAATCATGTCAGTATGGGAATCATTTATTGCTAATTTACCTGAGGTTGTTTCGCCAACCCAAAAAAAGCTTTCTTTTAATGAGAAACTTAAGTGGACTGGCATTTGTCTAGGTTTATACTTTACCCTCGGACTTATTCCTTTATTTGGTCTAGGTCAAAACTCCCTTCAACAGTTCGAATATTTCTCAATTATCTTAGCTGCCCAGTTTGGTTCGATAATCTCGCTAGGGATTGGGCCAATTGTCACTGCTTCTATTGTATTACAGCTCTTAAATGGTAGCGGCCTTGTTAAGTTTGACCTTTCAACTCATGAAGGAAAGAAAAACTTCCAGGGTGTACAGAAATTATTATCTATATTCTTCATTATTTTTGAAAGTAGCATATATGTATTTATGGGTGGCTTAGCACCTACCGGAACTCCTGAAACCAACCCTTTATTTTTCCAAACTCAAATATTGCTTGTCATTCAACTAACTATTGGTGGCCTCATCATTATGTTCATGGATGAAATTGTCTCAAAGTGGGGTTTTGGTTCAGGTATATCATTGTTTATTGCTGCCGGTGTCTCTGATGAGATTGTTTTACGAAGCTTATCTCCTTTACCCTCACCAACAAATCCAGAGATTGCAACAGGAGCAATACCTGCCTTATTCCAATCATTGGCTCGGGGAGAAGCTGTAACAGCGCTTTTAATGCTGGCGAGTGTTGTTTTTACCATTGTCGTTTTTTTAATTGTTGTTTATGCCCAATCCATGAAAGTTGAGATTCCAATGTCATTTGGAAGAATACGCGGGCATGGCATTAGATGGCCTTTAAGTTTTATCTACACGAGCAACATCCCTGTCATCCTTACTGCTGCACTCATGGCAAATATCCAGTTATGGGCAAGATTATTGCAGAATTGGGGTCATCCTTTTCTAGGAAAATTTTCAGGAAATACACCGATTTCTGGGTTTGTATCGTGGTTATATTCACCAGATATTGTACCAAAACTTATTAAAGGTTCTCTTGCACTTTCTGATTTGAGCCATGCTTTGGTGTATGTTCTTTTTATGGTCTGTGGATCTATCATATTCTCGATTTTTTGGGTTCAAACAGCAGGTATGGATGCACGAAGTCAAGCTAAGCAAATAATGGCTTCGGGCTTACAGATTCCAGGATTTAGAAAAGATCAGCGGGTTCTTGAACGATTACTTGACAGATACATCTGGCCTTTAACGATTATGGGTGCAATCACTGTTGGATTATTGGCATCATTTGCAGATTTAACAGGAGCATTATCTCGAGGAACAGGTATTTTACTTTCAGTTATGATAGTCTATAAAATGTATGAAGAGATTGCTCAGCAACACATGATGGATATGAATCCCATGATGCGTAAGTTTATGCAGACGTAGGTGTATTATGTTTGAATCTGTGCTTAACCCTGTACTTTCCCCGTTACTTTATCTTCCACCCCTTGTAAGTATTCTCATTATTTCTACGGTGATATCATTATTTATTACTTTAATCTATAAGTTTACTACAGACCAAGCTAAAATGAAGTCATTGCGAGAGAAGCTCAAGGAACATCAAAAAGAACTGAAAGAAAGCAGAAATAACCCTCAAAAAGCAATGGAAATACAGAAAAGGGCAATGGAATCAAATATGGAATACATGAAAGAATCATTTAAAGCTACGCTTTATACATTTATTCCAATTATAATTATCTTTGGCTGGTTAAATGCACATATGCTTTACAATCCTCTGCAACCAGGTCAGGAGTTTACTACGACAGCTTTATTTAAGCAAGGGATTACTGGAACTGTCGGCTTAGAAGTACCAAGTGAACTTGAGTTACTAAGCAATAAATCACAATCTATTGTCAATGGCATGGCTAGCTGGACATTGAAAGGACCAGAAGGTACATATATCTTAGATTATAAGTATGATAATATGACTTATTCTATGGACTTGCTTATAACGACCCGAAAAGAATATACCCCTGTACAAAAACCAATAACTGATGGCAAACTTCAGATGCTAAGATTAAATAATGATAAAATAATCTATCTCAACCTTCTTGGCTGGAAAATTGGTTGGTTAGGTACATATATCATATTTTCTATAATACTCAGTAATATCCTAAGAAAAATACTTAAGGTTCACTAGGAATCGAACAAAAACTATTTAAATCAACCAAGATTTCCATCTCTTATGCCAGCAGGAAGATACAAATCAAGGACATTGAGAAGGGTTTTTAGAAGAACTCCCAGCACAAGGGTAGTCTTACACTATAAATTAAGAAAACCAAGAGCACCTGTGTGTGGCTGTTGTGGTATTGTTCTCAAAGGTGTTGCACGCCAGATAACCTCAAAATTAAGGAATCTACCAAAATCAATGAGAAGGCCTACACGACCCTATGGGGGTTATCTCTGCAGCAAATGCGCACGACAAAAAATTATTGAAGAGGCACGAAGACAGTAAAATGACTATCGAAATTGGACGATTATGTGTGAAGACGGCAGGAAGAGACGCAAAAGGAAAATGCGTAATCATTGATACGATTAATGATAATTATGTAGTAATTGACGGCCAAGTCCGACGAAGAAAATGCAATATCAATCATCTAGAGCCGCTTGATAAGGTCCTCAATCTTAAAAAGGGAGCTCTTCATGAAGATGTTGTACATGAATTTAAAAAATTGGGTATTGAACTTGTTGAGAAAAAATCTAAGCCACGGTTTGAAAGACCTAAAAAACTGAGAAGGGGCAAGAAAGAAAAAAGCGTAGAAGAAAAAATAGGAGCTTCACCAAAGACATCGGAAACCAAGAAACCAAAGAAAGAAAAAGTTATTAAGAAAGAATCGAAAAATATTGTCGAGAATAAGAAATAGTTCTGTTGTTATTTTAGGGGTATTTACTTTATTAAATGCAATAATTCTGTTAAATTGAGTTCAAATGTTGCAACAGGAACTTCAAGATTAAAGTTTACTATGCATTGAGGATGAATCTCTCCAATAAAAGCAACTTTTTTCTGACCAACAATGACCCTTCCAACTCTTCCAATTATAAAAGAATCGTGCTCAGTCTCTTCAATTTTGTATTCAATACCAAGGTTAGCGAGCAAGGAATCTAAAATCTGCTTTATTTCTGTATACCCTGCATTGCTATGTGCAACCATTACGCAGAGTCTTGTGCTTTCTTCAATTCCTGTTTCACCTTCGCCTGTTTTATTGAAAATAGTGCCTATCTCAAATATTTTTTGAGGATAATCATACCTTTTATTCTCTCGTAAAATGGTTAGCATATTTGGTATCAGCCACGCTCGTAATATATTATAATCTTCAGATGCGTTCTCCAACTCAATTGTTTCCATCCTTAGATTCATCTTCCCAAGCATATCTTCGTTATTTGTAAGATGATATGAACTCACCTCTAAGAGATTAAAGCCAACCAAAAGGTGAGCAACTTTGTTCTTGAATTTCTCAAGATCATTTTCCTGAGCTATGGTTGCCAGTTGAGGAATTTCCTCCTTAAAGTTTTCATAACCATATGCTTTGGCAACATCATCATATAAGTCAACCTCGTGTAAAACATCTGCACGATATGCCGGCACTAAAACCTTACTGTTTACATATTCATAACCCATCCGTCCAAGATATTTCTTAACCTCAAATTCCTTGAGATCTAAACCAAGCCATTTATTCATGCCATCAAGGTTAAGACTCATTTTCATAGGGGTAAGATCTGGCGTAACCCTTTTTTTATCTGGATATACAAGCTCCACGGAATATATCTCACCACCCATATCTGCAAGTGCGGTTACAATGATATTAAGACAGATTGAGAGTATCTTAAAGTCAAAGCCGCTGCACTCAATAAAAACATCCTTTGTTTTTTCTGTTATCTTTCCTATCTTATGAGAGTTAATAATGGGTGGCATTGATAATATCTCATTGCTGGCATCAATAAACACAGGATACTTTTCAAGACCCTCAAGCAGGTGAGCGTATTCCCTACCTGCCGGATGCTTAGAGATTATTTGGGTTGCTGAAATCTCATGCGGAAATTCCAGGGGTTGGAATTTTATGTCTCCGGGTTTTTTTGCTGTAAAGCGTATTGGAAATTTTATTTTTTCACAAGGATATATCCCTATAGCTGCCTTTTTCCTATTCCTGCCATAGGTTATGTGAAGTTTTTCCTGAATCTGGATGACTTCTTTTATTTTTTCATCGTCAAATAAGAGGTTCTTAACAATGGCACATGCGGTGTAAGGTCTTACCTTTTTAACTGATGAATCAACAATGAGTTTTTCTTTTGATTTAGTAACCACATATTCTCGAAAACCTGTTTTAATTCCAATAAAGCTTGAGAATGCACGTGCAAATCCCTGTACAGACAACATATCAGGCCTATCAGGAAATATCTCTACAATAATATCGTCACCCTCGATTTTTTCAAGGTCCGTTCCGAGATAGCTTATCCGGTCCTTAAGTTGCTCCAGAGGCAAATCTCTTCCAACTAATTTTTCAAATACTGATTTCTTTACAGTTATTGTTGGCATATCACTTCAACCACATCTTAATTTCTTTTAGCTGCTTTAAATCATTCTTGTATAAATCACGAATATCATTAATGCCATAAGCTCCTACAATCATTCTGTCTAGACCGGGACCCCATGCGAGCACAGGAATATCTTTCCCGAGCAAAGGTTTTACAACCTCTGGCCTAAACATCCCTGCTGCAATAAGTTCTATCCATTTTTTATGAACCGGATCATAGACATCTCCCTCAACACTCGGCTCTGTGTAAGGGAAATATGCTGGTCTAAATCGTACTTTCTCATACCCCATCTTGTTTGCAAATGTTCTTAAGTAACCGAGCAAGTGCCTGAAATTTGCATTTGGATCGACAACAATTCCTTCTGTTTGATTGAACTCAAACAGATGAGAAAAGTCCATTGTTTCATTTCTAAAGCACTTACCAACTGCAAAGAATTTGGCAGGAAGTTCTGATTCTTTTAAGGTAGCTAGTGTTCGTGCACTAAGTACAGTTGTGTGCGTTCTCATAACTGTTCTTGCTGCCTCTTTTTCGTCCCAATGGTACTGCCAGCCCCTACTGTTAGTTGTCCAACCATTTTCATGTGTTTTTTTAATGCGTTCCATCAATTCTTTATTGCTGATTTTGCCAAATTTTGGATCCTTTATATAAAAGGTATCCTGCAAATCTCTCACGGGGTGATCCTGTGCTGTAAACAAAGCATCGAAATTCCAAAAGCAGAGTTGAGTCATAGGGCCTTGCATTTCCTTAAATCCTAAATCAAGCCATATTCTTCTGGTGTACTCAATTACCTGATTGACAAAATGCCTTTTACCGGGATATATTTTTGGAACATTTATAGATACATCATATCTCCTAAAATCATTATTTTTCCATGAGCCTTTTTTGATAACTTCTGGAGTAAGAGCATCAATAATATTTCCTGCCTTGATATCATGCTCAAGAATCTTTGTACCAAAATCAGTAAGCTTTATTGTCTTTACCTTGACAATAAGTGATTTTATAATCTTCTTTCGTTTCTTAAGTTCATTAAAGGCATATTTTTCTTCGTCTTCAAGTGTATTTATATTAATAGGAAACTCTTTTTTTAGGAACTGTTCTTCTAGCATCTCTTTATTAAGCAATTTTTTTCCCTGATCTGTCAACTTGAGAACCAGTTCTTTTTCTTTGGCTATAAATATAGCTGCTTTTCTTTTAAGAACACCTATACCTATATTGAGCTCATCTTTTGTTAAGTCTGCATGTGCAATAATGGCTGACAGAGCGAGTGGTTTTTCCTTCAAAATTATTAATAGTTTTCGCTCAGGTAGTCCTTCCTGAAGAGATTTCTTGCCATTATTATCTAAATCAACTTTTTCTTCAATTTGCTCATCTATTTCTATTATCCTCTTATTCTGCAACCACTGCAAAGCACGCATTACTTCAATTTCTTTTAACGATGCTGCCCTTGCTATATCATCTATTGTTTTGCAGGTAGTAAGAACTGGCAATACAGAACGCTCTAATGGGTGCAATCCGTTTATGACTTTTTTAATATCCATGTTTTTATGTTAAATACGTGTATTATAAATATTTTTCTTAACTAGAAGAAGATAAAAAAATAAAAAAAGAGAAAATTAAGGTCCTTTTAACGCAAGATCAGCACTTTTCATGTTTTTCCATGAAAGATCAAACAAATTCTGCAGAGCACTAGCAAAAAAAGGCGTTTTAACCCATATTCCAACATCATATGTTGGATGAACTTCCTTATCATCCAAAACCATGAATACAAGCTCTTTTCCATCAACAATAGTAAATCGTGCCTTACCTGTGGTATGCCTTACCTCTGCTACACTACTGATATCTTTTAAAGCTGCCGCTGTTTCTTTTGTTATTGGTGCAGCAATCCTTATTTTGACACCACGCTTTTTAAGTTTCTCAAGGGTTGGTTTCAATCCTTCTACCTTCCTTAAGAATCCTTGTGAAGTAGTCATTATAGTAACAGACTCTTCAGCATTTTTAATAATGAGTTCAAGGTGGTTGTATAAGTTATGTCTGCCTCGCAAAGAACCAGACAAATCTGTTGGCTCGATTAATTCAACACCCTGTGTATGTAAAGCTGTAAGTTCACCTAGAATTTCAGTCCCTTTTAATTTTTCAAGCCGGTCAATTTTTTCATCCGCTATTATCTTCATATTTTTCTTGACCCGCTCAACAACCTCTTGTGGTGGAACCGCAATATATTTAATAGGTTTACCAAGTTTCATTATAACAAAACCCTTTTTTTCGAGGGTTTCAAGAACATCATAGCTTCTTGATCGTGGCACATTGGCAATGTCGGAAAGCTCACCTGCAGTGCTTACACCCCTGCTCAATAATGCAGTCCAAATCTTTACTTCATACAAATTCAGTGAGAAATATCTCCTAAGTTTACTTAGAAACTCATCTTTTACAATCATATATATCCTCCCCCCTTTTTTAAATTTTTGCTATTAGTACTGAATAACCATTAAATACTACTATTAATATGTTACGTTTTTTTACCCATATCCAGTACTTTCATTTGGGGTGGGTAACAGCAATTTTTTACTCACGAGTTAAAAATTATTAATTTATAAAGTTTAACTACTATTTAAGTTTTATTGTTCTAAAACATATTGAATGATACAATAAAACTAACATTATTAAGTGACAAAAGAGTTTTAATAGCCAAAAAGTGACAAAAATAAGAACCTTATAGTTAGTAACACTCAACGATAGCCAAAAGCCATCCCCCTGATGAATCTTAATTCATCCCACAGCTAAAGCAAGAGGTTTCCTTGCAGACATTTCGAAAAAAAAAATTATACAATGCGCTCTTTCTTAAGGATATCTACAACAGATGGGTCTGCTAGTGTCATGGTATTTCCCAGATCATCCTTGCCTTCTGCAATGGCCCTAAGAATTCGTCGCATAATCTTACCAGATCTTGTTTTAGGCAATGCATCTGCAAACTGAATCTTATCTGGTTTTGCTATGGGGCCCATAACTTTTGCTACATGCTCGCGTATCTCATTCTTGAGCTGATCAGATACTTCAATTCCATCTTTTAAAGTAACAAATGCGTATAATGCTTGTCCTTTAATCTCATGCGGAAATGGAACAATTGCCGCTTCAGCTACACTTGAATGACTTACAAGTGCGCTTTCAATCTCTGCTGTTCCCAATCTATGACCTGACACCTTGATAACATCATCTACTCTACCAATTAACCAAAAATCTCCTTCTGCGTCTTTACGTGCCCCATCACCTGTAAGATAAACATCAGGAAATTTACTAAAATAGACTTCTTTATAACGATCAGGATCACCCCAGATTGTTCTTTCTATTGAAGGCCATGGTTTTTGAATGACAAGATAACCTGCTTCATCAACACCCGCTTCTGTTCCATCTTCTCTATAAATTGATGCTTGGATTCCGGGGAATGGCTTACTTGCTGAACCAGGCTTTAAGGTCATAGCACCTGGTAGCGGACTTATTAGTATACCGCCTGTTTCAGTCTGCCACCACGTATCAACAATCGGGCATTTTCCTTTTCCA
>Ga0209777_10009503_pt1 | contig 10441 bp, 7 predicted proteins | sample FrelakmetHBP12HB_FD_187147 | JGI IMG/M metagenome (GOLD analysis project Ga0209777, IMG submission 187147) | Freshwater lake sediment microbial communities from the University of Notre Dame, USA, for methane emissions studies -HBP12 HB (SPAdes)... | ecosystem: Environmental > Aquatic >... | reverse complement strand
CACGGCTGGACAAGCCAGCCGTGCCACAGCCGATAGGGAACGCGCACGTAACTGAGGCCTTACCACGCATCCGTTTTTGTGATGGACGCAGCAGGGGAATCCGTATAATCTTTGTGAGGTATGGGGGCAAGGGGTCTCGCCCGTACGGAGTCGCACCTATGTGCCCACGAGCGGTATTGACGGTCGTCCTTGGGCTGATGGGATGGCTTGCGTGGCCCCAGGCCGGCGCCGTCCTGGCGGCCGAGCCGGGCGCCGACCCGCCGCCTCCTGCCGATCAGTCGCCCGCGGCCGCCTCCCGGTCGTCCGCGGCGCCCGCGGCGCCGGCGCAGGCGGAAGCCGCCGCCAGGAAGACCGAGAAACTCATCTTCTCGGTCCGCGACAAGATGAACGACTTCCAGAAAGAGGAATTTCAGATCGAGATGGCGACCATCAAGTCCCAGGGCGCCGCCCTGCAGGCCGTGAAGGAGCCCAAGAAGGCCACCGAGAATATCGCCAAGCACGCGATGACGCCCGACCTCCAGGCCTACAACAACGCGGTGCTCGCGGCCGTCCGCCAGTGGCAGGATTTCCAGCAGCGGTACTCCGGCATCGGGCGCACCCTGAAAACCCTGGAGAAGGAGCGGTCGAACGCCCCGGCGAACGTCCAGGCCGACATCGACGAATGCACATCCAAGTTCAACGCCAAGAACCGGTCGCTCCAGTTGAAGGTGGCGAGCCTGTGCGAACAGATCGCCGACTACAAGAGCGCCCTGGCCGTTCTCACCGCCGCCTACCAGGACGTCCCCGAGGACAAACGCGCCGGCGAAGGGGCGCTGAAGATGCAGATCGCCGACCTCTACGCGAAGTCCGGCGACAACGCCGCCGCACTGGCCGGCTACAAGAGTATCCTGGACGCGCGGCCGGAAGCGGACCGCTACAAGGACACCAAGCTCTGCGAGAAGCTTGGCGACGCGTATAAGGCGACCGGCGAACTGAAGACCGCACTCGACATGTACAAGCGCGCCCTCGCCGCGACGGGAGGCGGCAAAGCCGGCAAGGGCGGCAAGGTCAGCAAGACGGTCGAAGCCCTCCAGAAGAAGATCGACGACCTCGAGAAGAAAGTCAACCCTTCGGCGCCCGCCAAGGCCCCGGCGAAGTAGCCGCGGGCGATGCCTCCGATTCTATGCGTGGTTGCCCAGGCGACCGGTCTAATACGACTGCGCTGTAGTGCCACCGAATTGTCACGCATTATGGTTTTGGGTGCCACGGTTGCGCCGTTCAGCAACCGTGCTGCCGTTCGACGCAGAACACGGCTGCAAACTGCGCAGCCGTGGCACCCGGCGTTCCATGTTGCCGCCGTTTCCTCCGTGATGGTGCAATAGCCCCCTTTGCCGAACGTTTACTGCTGTGGAGGCCGGTAACGGGTCCGGCCTGTGCGCGGGGTGAGACAAGGAAAGGTGTGAGACATGACACGACTGCTTCTTGTAACGCTGGGTGTAGCTGTGCTGGCTTTGAGTGCGGGGTGGGTCCTGGCCGAGAGTGCGGCGACGCCCGCGGCGCCGGCCGCCGGTGCGGGCGACGCCATCAAGGCGCGCGGCGAGCAGATGGCCGAGCGGCTGGGCCTGTCGGCCGAGCAGCGCGAGCAGATGCGGACCATTCTGAAGGCCGCCAACGAGCAGGCCCAGAATGCCACCGACCGCGAGGCCAAGGCGAAGGTCATCCGCGAGGCCATGGAGAAGATCAAGACCACGGTCCTCAATGACGAGCAGCGCAAGAAATGGGACGAGGTTCGCGAGGGCGCCGGCCAGCGCGCCAAAGAGCGCGGGACGGAGACGTTCGATCGCGCGGGCCTCTCGGCCGAGCAGAAGGAAGCCGCCAAGGCGATCATGCAGGCCGCCCGCGAGCAGGCCGAGAAAGCCACAGACCGCGAGGCCAAGGCGAAGATCATCCGCGATGCGATTGACAAAGTCAGGACCACCGTTCTGACGGAAGAGCAGCGGGCAAAACTTGGCGCCGCACACGAAGGCCGCGGCCAGGGCGGCGGTGGTGGCGAAAACATCGCCGAGCGCGTCAAGGAGCAACTGGCCCGCCTGACGGAGCGCCTGGGCCTGACCCCCGTGCAGCAGGATGCCGCCAAGGAGATCCTCAAGACCGCCCACGGCGAGATGCAGAACGTCGCCGACCGCGAGGCCAAGGCGAAGATCCTCCGCGAGGCGATGGAGAAGATCTCGACCACCGTCCTCACTGATGACCAGCGCAAGAAGTTCCGGGATGGCCGCGAGGAAGTAAAGGAACATCGCGCCGGCGGTTCAGGCGGCGCCGCAACGACCAAGTGAAGTGACGCTGGGATGTTGCCGGACCGACGCCCGCGCCCGCGGTTGACTCCTGCCGGCGCGGGCGCCGTCGTTTCAGAAAACAGTGTCGGCCGTCTTTTTCGCGCGGTATCCTGGTAGTCCGTCACAATTGAATCTGCGGGTGCCACGGCTGCGCCTTGTGCAGCCGTGGTCGTGGGTAGGGAAGCACGGCTGCAAACTGCGCAGCCGTGGCACCCACATAATCAAAGTTGACGGACTACTTGTCCCGCGTTGCATGGCCGGTTGGCGCAAGCGAAAGGCAATCAATGAATCGCCGCGACCTTTTGCTCGCCTGCGGCGGCATGGCCGCATCGGCCGCCGTTTCTCGCCTCGCGTGTGCGGCGGACCTCCCGCGCGACCTGCGGATCACCCGCATCGTCGCATTCGACCTGGTGAGCCGCCGCCCGAAAGTGGTCGGCAAGAACTCGCAGCGGGGCGTCCACGGCGACCGCGCGACGGACCGCATGGTGCGGCTGTATGCCGGCGCGGGCCTCGAAGGGCTCGGCAACTGCCGCGCCGATGAAAAGACCCTCGCCGGCCTGCTCGGCAAGAATCCGTTCGACTTTTTCAAGTCCGACCAGCCCGCCATGCAGAGCCCTCTCGGCCCCGGCAGCATGCCGCTGTGGGACCTCGCCGGCCGCACGCTCGGCAGGCCCGTCCACGCGCTTCTCGGCGGCAAGGGCGCCCGCGAGGTCCCGGTTTACGACGGCTCGATCTACCTGTCGGACCTCCAGCCCGAGTACGCCGACCGCTGGCAGGACCGCTTCAAGGAGGAGATCGACCTGGGCCTGGCGCGGGGCCACCGGGCGTTCAAGATCAAGATCGGCCGCGGGGCGAAGTGGATGCCCGCCGAGGAAGGCTTTGAGCGCGACAAGGCCGTCCTGCGGGCCATCCGCGCCCACGCCGGGCCGGACGTGCTGCTGGGCGTCGATGCCAACAACGGTTACGACCTGGCCCGCACGAAGCGGCTGCTCGCGGACCTGCCGGACATCAACCTGGCGTTCGTGGAAGAGATGTTCCCCGAAGACGTGGCCCTGGACCTCGAGCTGAAGGCGTTCCTGAAAGAGCGCGGCCTGAAGGCCCTCGTGGCCGACGGCGAGTCGCAGGTCAGCCTGGAAGGGCTGAGGCCGTTCATCGAGGCCAAAGCCATCGACATATGCCAGGCCGATATGAACGGCTTCGGCCTCGAGGGCATCATGGCCGAGGCCGCCATGGCGCGGCCGCACGGCTGCCTCGTGGCCCCGCACAACTGGGGCTCGCTGGTGGCGTTCTACATGATCCTCCACGCCGGCCGCGCAATCCCCAATTTCTACCGGGCCGAGAACGACCCGCTCGACAGCGACGTGCTCGTGGCCGACGGCTACGCGATCAAGGGCGGCCTGGCCACGGTGCCGGATGCGCCGGGCTTCGGCCTCAGGATTGACGAGGCGAAGTTTGCGGCGGCCGTCAAGCCGCTGTTTGACCTGAAACTCTGAGCGAACTGTGCGCGGCCTGGCGCCGGTGAACGTGTGCGGGGTTCCTCGGGCCGTGCCCCAAAAAAGCATGGCCGAGGGGGGGGATCCTCGGCCACCTTGAACACATGCGGAACCAACCGCATGGCATTCGCTCTAACTATACAAAAGATAAACGAAAACGGCGCAGTGTCAAGTCGCCCTCGAAAAAAATTCCGGCGGCCGAGCCCTGCGCCCCGCGCGATCATGGCTGTTGTGCTTGCCCCCGGCGGCTGGTATCATCTGGGAGGTGGCATCACGGTTATCGGACCGGGAGAGGAGCGGCTCCATGGCGGCAGGCGATATCGGACCCGTCGGCGGGGTGGCTGCGGCTGCCGCGGCGCCCAAACGGAGACGGACGATCTTCGGCCCGGTCGGCCTCGTCCTCTCGCTGGGGCCGTGGCTTTTTGTCCTGGCGATGTATCTGATTCGGCCTGGCTGAGGCTCTTTTATTCCAGCCCTTGGAGGGCTGGCCGCACTCGGGTCGCTCGTCCTTGCGCTCGTCCTGAGCGTCCTGGGGCTTTTCCTGGATGGCCGGAAGGTGTTTGCCATCCTCGGCACGGTCATCGCGGGGCTGACAGCCTTGGCGCTTATTACGCTGATCGTCGTTAGCACTATTCTCATGGCGAGGCAGATGCACTGACCTGTCACCGTTGTTCCCTTTGTTGTCGTGCCGACATTGTTCCAGCGTGGGTAGGCCATGAGAATCGCCGGGAGCCGCATCTTACTCGTGTGTTTCGTTTGCGGCGTTGTCGCGTGCGTCGCGGCGGCCCTGGTTGCCGGCGCAGCGGCCCAGAGCCCCGTGCCTAACCCGCCCGCGCAGCAGAAGTGCGAGGCGGCCACCGCCAACCCGCAGGCCAACGAGCAACTGCTCTACTTCACCTCCACCAGTCTGCTGGCCGACGACCGGCGGCTCATCTTCATGAGCGACCGCACGGGCCACCCCAACATCTTCCTGCGCGATCTGGCGAGCGGCGAGGAGCGGCAACTCACCACAAACTCGGAGGGGTGCCTGAAGTCCTACGTCTACTTCGACGGCCAGCCCTACAAGGGCTTCGGAAAGGCCAGCGTAAGCGTCGATGCCGCGCGCGGCATAGTCTACTTCATCCAGGGCCGCAAGATCTGCGCGGTGGACACGCAGGGGCGGCAGCGCGTTCTGGCCGAGTATCCGGAAGGGCAGATGACCGCCTTCACGCACGTCTCGGCCGACGGCGCGCGGCTGTGCGTCCCCACGACCGATGCGCGGGCGCTGGACGGCGACACGGTTTTCAAGGGCAAGCCACCCTACAACATCGACGCCCGCGTGCGTCAGGAGAACCTATCCTCGTATCTGCGCGTCTACGACACCGCCGACGGCAAAGAGGTCCTCTGCGAGCGCGTGCCTCAAGGCTGGATCACGCACGTCCAGTTCTCGCCCGTCAATCGCGACCTCATCCTTTATAACCATGAGTGGCCCTCCGACTGCGGCATCCGGCGGATGTGGCTCTGGGACGGCAAGAGCCACCTTCGCCTTCGCACCGAGGGCGACGGCCGCAGCCGCGCCGACTGGACCTGCCACGAGATGTGGGAGCGCGACGGCCAGGCCATCATCTACCACGGCGCGTACGCCAAGGGGCCGGCCTACGTCGGCCGCGTGAAACCCGACGGCTCGGACCGCGTCGAAATCCCGTTGGCCGCCGGATGGAAACGCTACGGCCACTTCACCGAGGGCAAGCCCGGCATGCTCACGAGCGACGGCTACTACGAGCAGCCCGGCGATCCCGGGCCGAAAGGCTCCGGCGCCTGGATAAGCCTCTTGAAGATCGACTGGGACGCCAGGCAGGTGCAGTGGGTGCCGCTCTGCCTCAACGGCTCGTCGTGGCGCTCGCAGGACGCGCACCCGCACCCCATCTTCAACCACGCCGCAACGGCCGTGTTCTTCACGTCGGACAAGACCGGCAAGCGGGCGGTGTACCGCGTGGAGTTGCCGAAGGAGTAGGGGAGGGCGTAGTGCGTCAGTTTTATGGGGTGTGGCACGGCTGGCTTGTCCAGCCGTGGAAAACCTCGCGGCCACTCCGCCACGGCTGGGCAAGCCAGCCGTGCCACCCTCCCCACTGAGACTGACACAGTACTGGAGGGCAGGTCATGAGAACCGCCGCGGTCTGCGTCCTGATCGTAGGCTTCGTGTGCGGTGTCTTCGCGTGCGGCGCGGTAGTTCTTGGCTCGCGCGCGGCCGGCGCCGCCGAGAGGCCGCTGGTGCTGGAGAAGTCCGGCGCGGAGCGGAAGTTGCCCGAACGCATCCTTGGCGCATCGGCCGAGCCGCTCATCGAGTACCTCATCAACGATACCCGCAAGGTGGCCGCCCTCAAGGAAATGGACCTGGCCTTTGTGCGGTTTCCCGGCGGGTCGCAGTCCAACTACTACAACTGGCGCACCGGGCTGCTTGAGATGCAGGTCACGCCGCAGAGTTCGGCCTACACGCGGTTCTGGGCGGGGGTCCTTCCGAAGATTGCGGCGGCCCACCCGCAAGGCATCTTGATCCAGGACTACACGAAGTTCGCCCGGCAGATTGGCGCGGAGATCGTGTTCGTACCCAACCTGGAAACCTCCAGCGTCGCCGAGCAGGTCGAGTGGTTCCGAAAGATGAAGGCCGACGGCGCCGTGCCGCGCTACATCGAACTGGGCAACGAGTTCTGGATCGCGATGATGTTCGACCCGGACGTGCTGAAGCGATGGCCCGACGCGCCGACCACGATGAAGGTCATGAAGGAGTACGCCGAGGCGCTGCGCCCCTTCTTGCCGCCGGGCGCCCGCGTGGCCGTGCAGGCCGCGGGCAGCGAGTACTGGGTCCGCCCCAATCCGGTCCACCCGATGGGGCGGCGCCTGCGGCAGTGGGACGCCGACCTCGCGCCGGCCCCGTGGTTCGACGCGGTGACGATCCACCCCTATCCGGGAATGGATAACATCATGGGCACGCAGGGGGCGACCAAGGGGTGGCGGCAGCCGGAAGAGGCCCCGAAGATGTTCAAGGCGCTCCTCGCCCACTGCGACCAGGGCATTGACCGCGTCGTCGAGGACGTGGCCCGCCACGTGCCGGGCAAGGAGATCTGGGTCACCGAGTGGAACACGCGCGGGGCTGATTACCACGAAACGGCCGAGCCGACCGCCGCCATGCGCGTCCAACTCGAGTCGCGGACGGCGCTGGCGATGCTGCGCCACCCTGAAGTCACGATGTCTTTATGGTTCACCATGAACTTTTCGAGCAACAACCTGACGGGCGCGTTCCTGCCCGACGGGCAGGAAGGCTTCCAGCCCAAGCCCCCCGTGCTGGCCCTCCGGTGGTTCAACGAGGCGGCCAACGGCGGGGCGACCTTCCAGCGATTCGTCGAGGCCGGTGGCCAACGTGTTCCCGGCGGCGGGGCGCTTTCCGAAAGTTACCTCGAGGTGGAGGCCGCCCTGTTCCGGCTGCCGGGCCGCACTACGCTCATTATCCAGAACTGCTCGCCCGAGGCGCGGGCCTTCACGTTGCCCGCGTCCATCCACCCGGGCGCCCCCGCCTCCGTCGAGACGCTGGCCGCGCCCGAACTCACGGCCTCCGGTCCGTTTGCTCCGGCGGCCCAGCCCGCGGGTGCCGGCGCGGAACTCAAGCTCCCCCCGTACTCCCTCACCCGCGTCATCTGGAAGCAGCCGGCATAATATCGAGTATTGCGCAGTCTCGGTCGGGTGGCACGGCCATCCCGGCGCGCCGGGATGGCCGTGCCACCCCACCTGGATTGACGCAATACAGTTACTGGTTTGTCGCGGGGCGCTTTTGCGCGGGTAGTTTGCCGGCGCGCCGGGTTTAACCTGTGAAACCGGGAGGCAAAGTCCATGTCCATTCGCGTTACCCGTCGCACGCTTCTGAAAGGCACGGCCGCGGCGGCCGGCCTGACGGTCCTTGGCGGCTCGTCCAGAGCAACCGCCTACGAGGCCAACCAGAAACTCAACTGCGCCAACATCGGCGTCGGCGGCAGGGGCGACGGACACCTCGGCCCGGCGGCAAGCGAGAACCTGGTGGCCATCTGCGACGTCGATGCCAACACCCTGGCGCGCGTTGCCAAGAGGTATCCGCAGGCCAAAACGTTCGCCGATTACCGCCAGCTCTTTGACGAGATGGCCAAGAGCATCGACGTGGTCTTCGTCGCCACGCCCGATCATCACCATTTCCCCGCGTCGCTGGCGGCTCTCCAGCGCGGCAAGCACGTGTATTGCGAGAAGCCGCTCACGCATTCCATCTGGGAGGCACGCACGCTCACGCTGGAGGCCCGCAAGGCCAAGGTTGCCACGCAGATGGGCAACCAGGGCCAGGCATCGGAAGGCCGGCGGCGGCTGTCCGAATTCATCTGGGCGGGGGCCATCGGCAAGGTCACCGAGGTCCACATCTGGACGGACCGGGCCGCAGGCTGGTGGCCGCAAGGGCGTAACCGACCGGCGTACACCGATCCCGTGCCGGGGCACCTCGCTTGGGACTTGTGGCTGGGCACGTCGCCGGAGCGGCCGTTCGCGTCGGTCTGGCGCGAGCCGGAGTATCAGAAGGAGAAACACGAGGTGTATCACTCGTTCGTCTGGCGCGGCTGGTGGGACTTCGGCACAGGGGCGCTGGGCGACATCGCCTGCCACGCCATGGATCCGGCCTTCCGCGCGCTGAAACTCACTTCACCGACGGCCGTGGAGGCGAAGTGCGAGGGCCTGACGGCCGAGATGTATCCGCTCTGGTCGATCATCACGTACGAGTACCCGGCGCGCGGCGACATGCCGCCCGTCAAGCTCACCTGGTACGACGGCAAGAAGAAGCCCGAGCGTCCGCCGGAGCTCGAGGCCGACCGCAAGTGGGGCGATAACGGGCAACTGTTCGTTGGCGAGACGGGCAAACTCCTCTACGACGAGTCCTCCGGTGGGCGGATCATTCCCGAATCGAAGATGGCGGAGTTCAAGAAGAACCTGCCGCCGAAGACCTTGCCGCGCTCGCCCGGGCACCACGAAGAGTTCCTGCTGGCGTGCAAGGGCGCCGGGCCGGCGCCGGGGTCGAACTTCGACCACGCCGGGCCGATGGCTGAGGCGGCCCTCACGGGGAACCTCGCCATCCGCTTCGGCAAACGCATCGAGTGGGACGGGCCGAACATGAGGGCGAAGAACTGCCCCGAGGCCGACGCCCTCATACGGCCGAAGTACCGGCCGGGGTGGGTCAAGATATAGGCCCGCCGCGCTGGCTGTGGGCGTGGTGCTCGGAGCACAGCTCGGGGCGTGGCTCTCCAGCCGCATACACGGGCGATGGATTATCTGCGGCCTTGCGGCCGCCTTGGGGCTGGCAGACATTCGAGTGTTGTTTTCGGTATTATAAGCTCCCTTTTGGGCCGTAAACTTGACATTTCGCGCTTTTGGTGTTATACTCCCGCCGTCGCGTATCGGTATCGGGAAGGCATGCGGGTGCACCGTTTCCCCACCTTCTGAAACGGTCGCCGCCCGGGGGTCCGAGCCGAGGGGACAGTAGGGTCGCGGTTATCCGAGACCCGGGGGACGATGGCCCATCGGGGGCACTTCGTCCGTTCTTGCCGGAGATGTAGTCTCGGCCTGCCGCGCGGCCCTCAGGGAGGGAGAGCATGCCACTCGCCGGAACTCGCTGCGCACTGGGCCTTGTTCTTGCCGTTTTCCTGTTTCAGCCTGCGGCGGCCTTGGCCTTGGGCACGCCATACACATGGACAGCGCCCGATTCCGATGTCTGGAGCGCCTCGGCTCGCTGGACGCCCGCGGGTGTGCCGGGCACTGACTTGGCCGACACGGTTGCCATCGACGTCTTGGCCGGCGGCGGCCCCGCCTACACAGTGACGCTGGACATTGGCGCCGCCACCATCGCCGGCCTCACGCTCAACTCCACCGACGCCACGTTCTACATGTCCGGCCGGACGCTGACGGTCGACGGCCCGGCGAACTTCCAAGCGGGGCTGCTGGCGCTGGACGGTTCGGTCTGGGCGGGCAGCGGCATCCTGACCAACAGCGCGGCCATCATGGTCACCAACAGTTCGCAGATCCAGTCGCCGTTTGCTCAGAACGGCACGCTGACGATCCAGGGCGTGACCAGCTACGGCGGCAGCTACAGTTCAACGCTGACGTCTGCGAGCGGGTTTGTCAACTCCGCCGCGATCAGCCTGACCTCATCGGGTCCCTATGGTATCGAGGCAACGCTTGCGGTGACGAGCGGCACGCTCGTGAACTCAGTCGGCGGGAAGATCGAAACCCTGGGCGGCTCGGGCGGCGCGCGGTACCTGAACGCCGACATCACGAACAACGCCGCGGTCAGCCTGAGCGCCAACACGTGGGGCCGCAAGGCCGGCTCGCAGATGACCAACAACGCGGACTGGTCGATTGCGCAGGGCGCCGGCTTCTCCCTCGACGGCGGCGGCAGCCAGGTCTTCACGCAGGCCGGCGGCACGCTGACGGTCGGCGGCGGCATGGAGATTTACGGCGGCGGGACGTTTAACTATAGCGGCGGCAAGATCGTCGGCACGGTGGGGATCAACAACTCGGCCCTGAACATCGGCACGGGCAGCGTCGGCGCCGGAGCGTTCGCGATCCACAACTCGTCGACACTGAGCGGCGACG
>Ga0209777_10009502_pt1 | contig 10442 bp, 7 predicted proteins | sample FrelakmetHBP12HB_FD_187147 | JGI IMG/M metagenome (GOLD analysis project Ga0209777, IMG submission 187147) | Freshwater lake sediment microbial communities from the University of Notre Dame, USA, for methane emissions studies -HBP12 HB (SPAdes)... | ecosystem: Environmental > Aquatic >... | reverse complement strand
CCGGCAAGTAATGCTTTCAGTGCTTCTTGTGCAGTCTTGCCTGCCCTCATCAAGTCCAGGCCCAAAGGACCATAAGAGACATCCACTAAGGATTGGGTAGCCACAGCCCCCACCCCTGCCTCAGCCCAGGGGACCACAGGTCCAACTGAGAAATAGTGAGACTGGACCGCAACCCCCATCTCGCCGGTCGAAGGGTCACGGGCAACGATGGAATAGGTATGGCAGGGATAAGATTTAAGTTCCTGGGAGTTCGAAAGAGCTACACATAAAAGCAGCATTAAAACTGTCAGGACGATTTTTTTGTGATTCATCTTTCCCTCCTTGAAATAAGGTTTTTATGTGAGGATATGTTATTGTTTCTAAAAGGGATTGTCAAGATAAAGTTGACCAAAACGGTAGGTCAGACAGGAATGTCTGACCTACCAGTAGTAGCCCCAGGTTGCCTACAACGTGGGGCAGTCTTCTCGGAACGAGGTAAAGCACCTTGTGTCATTCTGAGTTCCTCCGAAGGCGGAACTCAGAATGACAGGAAGGGCAGCTTTTCTATTTGACAATCTGGTTCGCCAGGCGTTTATTATCTTTGTCATAAGGTAAGATGAAGGGTAATTTAGTCGATAAGATAAAAGACATATAAACAGGATAGACAATGTCCAAAAACTTCGCAATAACCGGTGTGGCAGGGGATGTGGCGCCACGGCATCTTAAAGCGATAAAAGAGACCGGTAACAGATTAGTTGCAGCAGTTGATCCGCATGATTCGGTGGGTCTTCTGGACAGTTACTTCGCAGATGTCAGCTTCTTCACCGAGTTCGAGAGATTCGACCGGCATATCGAAAAACTTCGCCGGCAGGGAGAGGATAAGCGCGTGCATTATGTGAGCATCTGCTCTCCTAATTATCTGCACGATGCGCACTGCCGGTTTACTCTACGAGTCGGTGCAGATGCCATTTGCGAAAAACCGGTGGTGTTGAACCCCTGGAACATCGATGCACTGCAGGAATTAGAAAAGGAGAGCGGGAAAAGGATTTTTACAGTCCTGCAGTTGCGGGTGCATCCGTCATTGATCGCACTCAAAGAAAAATTACGGAAAGAAAAGTCAAGCTCCAAAAAAGAGGTTATCCTCACGTATGTTACTTCCCGTGGTCTCTGGTACCTGATATCCTGGAAAGGGCAGATCGAGAAATCCGGCGGCTTAGCCACAAACATAGGGATTCATCTGTTCGACCTTCTGATCTGGTTATCTGGCAAAGTTCAACACTCCGAGGTTCACTTATCCACACCTACCAGGACGGGTGGATATATCGAGCTTGAAAATGCCGGAGTTAAGTGGTTTTTATCAATTGACAAAAATGACTTGCCAGATGAGACAAGAAATAAAGACAAGACCACCTACCGCTCGATCACCATTGACGGGCAGGAAGTCGAATTCTCAGAAGGGTTCACCGATTTGCATACTATCGTTTATCGGGAGACCCTGGCAGGCAGAGGATTCGGCCTGGATGATGCCAGACCCTCTGTGGTTCTGGCTCATGATATAAGAAATGCGAAAATAATCGGGGTTAATGAGAATTCACATCCGCTGCTGAAAAAGACTCAATAGATTGCCAACAATCAGGCCTTACAAGGGCTTGATGAATCAAGTCCCTACAAAAGAACAATTGTAGGGAATCCGGGACAACTTTAGAATTTCTTTACTCTGAAGTAAAGAGGTTATGGAAATGCCTTCTTCTTAATCGTCCAGTATTTTCCAGGCGAATAAACTCTGTCAAACCAAGAGTTCTCATTCTCTAGTCTAAGACGAGAAATCACTTGCGTTTTGTATCCGTTTTTCGTATAAACCAGCGATTATGTCTATCGAAATTCAGTCAAAGGAGGTGGCCGATGAGGTCCACGAAAGCAGTAGCAACGATTGAGGTGATTCTAATTTTGGCCATGGCTGTTTCACTTATGGTCGTGGGTGGCTGTGGCTCGACTCAGCTCGTCAATCTCTGGAAGGATTCCTCGTACAATGACGCACCATTGAAAAAGGTCCTGGTTGTCGCTATGCGCAAGGATCAGCTCAGGCGCCGCATGTGGGAAGATGCCTTCGTTTTAGCGATTGAAGGTCACAAACCTGGAACGGTTGTAGTCCCTTCTTACCGGCTCTTCCCGGAGGGAGTTCCCGACACCCTGGCCATACAGGCGAGGACAATAGAGGAAGGTTTCGATGGTGTTCTGGTAGTCGCCAGGGTCAAGCGTGATACGCTCATGACAGATGTGCCAAGCTTCACAACTTATGAGCCTGTCTCTGTATATAAACCAAAGTGGAATACCTATGTAACGTATTATGATAGCGTGTACCATCCTGGTTACACTGAGTCTCAAGCCGTAGTCAGTGTGCGTACAGATCTCCTGCTGGCACAAAAAGAGGGCAGGCTGGTGTGGTCAGCCACAAGTAAGGAGATAGACCCGGCTTCTCCTGACCAATTCAGAAATTCCGTTGCCGATATAGTAACGGAGCAACTGATAAAAGCCCGGATTGTCCGTTAATCTTGCTCATGATATAAGAAATGCGAAAATAATCGGGATTGACGAGAATTCGCATCCGCTGCTGAAGAAGACTCAATAGCTTGCCAACAATCAGGCTTTACAAGGGTTTATGAATCAAGCCCCTCCAAAAGAACAATTGTAGGGGTTGGTTTATCGAACCCTTTTCTGATTTATTATAATCCAAATAAAAATCTGGAGGCGGTGGGAATCGAACCCACGTCCGAAGATAAGAACTAAAGGACTTCTACAGGCTTAGCTTAATCTTTTTTCCTTCCCGCTTTTGGCAGGAGGGAATTTCGCTCCAGGAAAGACCGACAAGCAGGTCTAACCCGGAACTATCCCGGTTTTGTTTCGCCCTCTTCCCCCAGGAGATAGAAGAAGGCTATCCTGTTTTTCTCGACGCCTTAACCCAAGCCAACAGGCAGGCTCAGGTAAGACGAGCTACCTTTTATTAGGCAGCCAATGCATACGAGTATTCGTTTGCATTTAGATTTGTTCCCAATGGATTAACGAGGTTACTGGGTACCTCGGCCTGCTTTCCTTTACCCTTGATCCCCGTCGAAGCCGTTCGCCCCCAAGAAAGTGGCTTAAGTCCTGTTAAAATATACGTATATACAAAGAAAATACAACAGGAATTTTATGAGAATTTTCCCTCTTGAGGGTGAGGAAGGCATACCGATGATAAAAGTAGCATTGCTACTCCTAGTGACAACGGTAGTTCTAAACGTGACCCACCTTGATACAAGGTGGGAATACCGATATAAGGACAGGTGGCAATTATAGGGTAAATTAAGGATTGACGAATTTAAGGAATAAGTTATTATATAATAACTTATGTGGTCACTTATTTACATCTCTGGACCAGGGTGGCTAAAGGAGGAGTTTTGTGTTAAAGTTTTTTAAGTTTTCCCTGCTGGGATTCTGGATAGTTTTCTTATTTGCTGGACTGAACCATACTCTGGCTCAGGTTTCACCAGTTGGAGACTCTATTGACCAGAAGATAGCTCAGCTGCAGAAGACAATCGATGAGAAGGGTTATCACTGGATTGCCGGAAGGAACTGGACTTCAGAGCTTTCAGATGAGGAGTTTGATAAGCTCTTAGGTTTTAAGCCACCAAAAGGGTATTATGAATGGCTGGAAAAACAGCCTAAGCTGAGGGCTAAAGCGGGCATGGAATTTCCCCCGGTTTTCGACTGGCGTGATTCGAGTATCGTAACCTCGGTTAAAAATCAAGGCTCCTGCGGAAGCTGCTGGGATTTTGCCGCGACTGGCGCTTTTGAGGCGGCCATTAAAAAACACGACGGAATAGCCTACGATCTTTCTGAACAGCAGGCTTTATCCTGCAATGTATACGTGACGGACGGATGCAATGGGGGCTGGGCTGAAGCGGCTTATGAGCTTTTTCAGCGGCAGGGGGCAATACTGGAATCAGCTATGCCTTATCAAGCCAGCCACAGCGTGCCCTGCACTCAGGATCTTTACCCGGTCGTAGCGAGACTCAAAGGCTGGCAATATGTTGAAAACGATGTTAATGCAATAAAGACTGCACTCCTTACAGGACCAGTATATAGCGGTTTTTCCGTTTATCACGATTTTGACTCTTATTCGAGCGGATGTTACCAGCATACCTCTGGTTACTATCGGGGAGAACACGCTATAGTCATCGTTGGCTGGGATGATAACTCCTGCGGAACTGGCCAGGGTGCCTGGATATGCAAAAATAGCTGGGGAGCTAACTGGGGCGGATTGCATGGATATTTTTACATAAAATGGGGAGATTGTGGAATAGGCGGAAGCACCGTTCTCCCGATTTATCCTCCTGACCCGGTGACTTTGGCTTATGATTCGCATCGGGCTACAGAGTCAGCCGGAGATGGGGATGGGATACTGGACCCGGGAGAAACCATTAATCTATCAGTTACTCTGAAGAACACAGGACTGAGTACTGCCACGGGAGTTTCAGCTACATTGTCTACTTTAACCCCAGGAATCAATATAACCAGCTCCTCAGCCACTTTCCCTGCTATTGTCTCTGGTGCAACCCAGGTCTCAGATTCACCCAGCTTCAGTTTTCAGATCGATCCCTCAGTTCAGCCCGGAACCAGAGCAGATTTAAATTTAGTGATCAACTCTGACCAGGGCAGTTTCACCGGCACTCTATTTACCTTGATAGGGAAGATGGATACGGTCTTTTTCGATAATATGGAGGGAACTGATAACGGCTGGACACACGGCTTTGTCACGCTTTTAGATGACTGGCAGCACGGTGTACCTTTGGGCGGGAGCAGGACTGACCCTAAATCTGCTTTCTCTGGAACAAAGATCTGGGCAAATAACCTGAACGACAATTATCCGGACCAGGTGGAGAATTACCTTCTCTCCCCTGTGATCAATTGCGGAAGGTATACCAAAACCAGGCTGCAATATCGCAGGTGGCTATCTGTGGAAAAGGGAATTTATGATACGGCACAGGTCTCACTTAATGGAAATCTGCTCTGGCAAAATGACTCGACGAATGATAACCTGGATATGAGATGGGTGCTTCAGGACTTCGATATCTCGTCAATTGCAGACACCAACCCTTCGGTTCAGCTCAAATACCGGCTCAGGTCCGACGAGGGCCTGCATTTGGGAGGCTGGAACATAGACGACGTTCTGATCCTGGGAATAGCCAGCTACAAGCGCGGGGATGTCAACGGGGATAACAATATTAGCGTGACGGATGTAATCTATTTTATAAACTATCTTTTCAAAGGAGGAAATCCTCCCAACCCGGTACAAGTCGGAGATGCCAATTGTGATGGCAACTCAACCGTCTCGGATGTGATCTTCCTGATAAACTATCTGTTCAAAGGCGGATCAGCCCCAGCCTGTTAAATTCAAGTGCCAAGTTTTAGTAGGGGCACGGCATGCCGTGCCCCTACATTTTTATTTCCAGAAAAATCAGTTGACAAATATCCGTAAATAATTTAATTAGATGAGTTAAGCAAGGTAAAAAAACTGCAACAGATGAATAACTAATCAAGGAGAAGATATGGACAAAAGAAAAAGCTTCAAAGTAAGCATCGCTTCTTTTTTACTCCTGCTCTTGATTCCGTTTTTTTCTCTTCTGGCTCAGGAACTCAAACTGGACATAAAGAAAAATGTCCTGGATAACGGGCTTACCATTTTGACCTGCGAGGACAAATCCGCACCCACGGTCTCCTATATGACTTTTATAAATGCAGGCTCGCGTGAGGAAAAGCCGGGAATTACCGGTTTGGCTCACATTTTCGAGCATATGATGTTCCGGGGAACCAAAGAATACCCGGACTATGATAAAGCGGTTACCTCTTTTGGAGCTAATACCAATGCCTCGACTGGCGAGGATTATACCTCTTATTTTGTGAACGTGAAAAAAGATTATCTGGAAAAAATAATCCCGATCGAGGCAGACAGGGTAAGGAATCTAGCCTTTACCAATGAGGCTTTCCGCATGGAGATGGGTCCGGTCAAGGAGGAAAGGAGAAGGGGTGTGGTGGATGACCCGGACGGTTTTATCTGGGATGAGCTGGTCCAGACCGCATACCAGGTACATCCTTATCACCATCCGGTAATAGGTTTTGAAGAAGACCTGGAAAAAAACATCCAGGTTCAGGACGGGCTGGACTTCAAAAGGAATTTCTATTCCCCTGGATATACCACCATCGTCGTAACCGGCAATTTCGATACTCCAAAAGTCTTGGAGCTGATCAAAAAATATTATGGTGACTGGCAAAAGACTCCTCCACCGGATCTCAGGATACCAGCTGAGCCCAAACAGGCAAAGGAGAGAGTGAAAAATTACGTGTGGAAGGATTCCGAGATCTCTCCCAAGCTTTTGATCGCTTTTCACGGGCCGAATTTTGAGATAAAAGATGACGATTATTGCGCCCTGGAGCTTGCAGCCCGGATTCTGTTTATGTCCTCAGGCAGGCTCACTAAAAAGCTTTACAATGACCTACAGCTGGTCGAATATATCTCCGGGGGTATGGAAGATAAAAAGGATCCGGGGCTTTTCGAGATCAGCACCTCTTTAAAAAGGGGAAAATCGATAGATGAGGTGAAACCCTTAATCTTAGAGGGGCTGGAAAAACTGAAAAATGAACAAGTCTCGGAAAGGGAGCTGGAAAAAGCCAAAAACTCCGTAAAGGCTGAGATGATCTACCGGATGGATAACCCGCTCTCAATTGCTTATACAATCGGGCATTTTCAGATAGAAGGCGGCGATTACAATCTGCTTTTCGAGATCCAGAAGAAATACTCGGAAGTGACTCCGGCGATGATACAACAGGTGGCAAGGAAATATTTCAATCCTGAGAACAGGACTGTGCTTACCTTATTACCCAAGAAGTAGCTTAACTTTCTCAAAAAATAGATGGAGGAAAAAGATGAGAAATACAGGTCTGAAAATCATACTCTTAAGTTTGATCTGCCTTTTACTGGTCTTTTCAATTAATTGCAGCAAGACCCAGAGGCTTAAAATCATTCAGGTTAAGAAGACTGAGATACCAGTGGTCAATTTCCGGGTAATGGTTTTCTCCGGCTCGGCAGATGACCCGAAAGGCAAAGAGGGTTTAGCCTATTTTGCTTCTTCTATGTTGAAAAAAGGGACCCAGTCTTATTCCCGGGAACAGTTAGAGGAGCTTTTGGATTTCCTGAGCGCCAGGATAGATGTCAGCGTCGACAAACAGGTCATTGTGGTGAGCGGGACGACCTTAAAGGAAAATTTAGACAAATTTTATCCGCTTTTCATCGAGGTACTTTTGAAATCCTCTTTTCCTCAGGAGGAGATAGAAAAACAGAAAAAAGAACAGGAAGATGATGTCAACATGCTTCTACAGAATGATGCGGAATTAGTCAAGGAATGCCTGCAGGATTATATCTATAAAGACCATCCTTACGGACACACGGTAGTAGGAAGTTTATCCTCCATAAAAAGTTTCACCAGAGAAGATGCCCAGAATTTCTATAACAGTAACTTTGTGAAGAATAACCTGGTCATAGGATTAGCCGGGGATATTGATGAAAACTTGGCGGAAAAGGTAAGAAAAGACTTCTCTACTTTAAAAGAAGGGAAAGTAGTTCATCCAGAGGGAACTGTCCAGCCGCTCAAGGGGAGAAAACTTCTCTTGGTGGAAAAAGAAGGCAGGGGTCAGACCCAGTTTTGTTTTGGACATCCTGTCAGCTTCACCCGAAAAGATGAAAAAGTTTTTTTCCCTTTGTACGTAGCAAATACCTACTTTGGAAAGCATAGGGAATCTTTCGGAGTCTTATTTCAGACAGTTCGCACCGCACACGGACTGAGCTACGGTGCTTACAGCTATATGGAGTATTTCAGGCAGGCAGGCTGGTCTAATTTAACCTCGCCCAATATTCCACGCAGGGAACAGTATTTCAGCATCTGGACGTATCCCAAGAGCATAAACGGGAAATTCACCCTGAAACTGGTCTTGAAAGATTTGACTGATTTAATGGAAAACGGAGTTCCTCCAGAGGAGTTGGAAAGATACAAGAATTTCGAGATCAATCATTTCCCTTTTGAGATCCAGACACCCCAGAGGAAATTGGGACTCCTTCTGGATGAGGAGTTTTACGGCAATTATGGTTTTGTGGACAACTTCGAAAAAAACGTTAAAGGGGTAAGCTCAGACCAGGTTAATTCAGACCTTAAGAAGTATATTTTCCCGGATGATATTGCGATAGTGGCAGTTGTCAGCAATGCAGAAGATTTCAAAAAAGAGCTTTTCTCAGATCAGACTGCGATTGAATACCCCTCAGGCGTAGATGCTGCATCTTTAAAAGAAGGTGACGATAAGATCAAAGCTTTTGATCTTAAAATCAAGCCCGAGGATGTCTCTGTGGTTAAAGTTTCAGAGCTGTTTAAGTAGATTCATATAAGTTTTCTTATCTGTAAGGGCAGGGTCAGCCTGCCCTTACCTGTTTATAAATCGATCCGTTCAGGCGATCTTTTCTAAAGAGAGGTCGAACCCGCACACTATTCACTAGTAAGGGCTTGATTCTATAAGCCCTTGGTATCTATTTTCAGCTGCCAAATAAGAGAAAAAAATCTCTTGACAATTAGATGGCATAAATAAGATTGTATAAGAAATAGGATTAAGCAAGTATGAATGAGCTCCTGAATAAGAAAGAACTAAAAGAGCTTACGATTCCTCAGATGCTTCAAAGGAGCGCTGGTCTTTTTGGAGATTCTATCGCCTTGTCAGCCTGGAAGGGTAACGAATTCTGCTCCCTCACCTACGCTGAGCTTGAAAATAAGGGTGCTCTTTTTGCCAGGGGTCTTAAAGCCTCGGGAATAACTAAAAACGACAGGGTGGGAATAGTTTCAGAGAACAGGCCTGAGTGGGGGATAGCTTATTTAGGGATTTTAGGTGCAGGAGGGATTGTTGTTCCCTTGGACCCACTGCTGAAATGCTCCGAAATGGAAATCTTGATTCGCGATTCAGGAATGAAGGGTCTGGTTACCTCAGGTAAATTCCTGACCGATTTAATTGAGATCAAAAAGAAGTTGCCGGGACTGGATTTTCTGGTTTGTATGGATGAGAAAAAAGAAAACGGCATATTTTCATTTTCCGAGATTCTGGATAAAGGCAAAGTGAATAAATCTGAATTGCCTGAAGCTGCTCAAGATGATAACGCAGTCATGATCTACACTTCTGGCACTACCGGAAAGTCAAAAGGGGTGATACTCTCTCATAAAAATATAATGTCCGATGTCTGGGGAACAAAAAAAGCTTTAGCGCTTTATCCCGAAGACAATTTCCTCTCTCTGCTCCCCTTACATCATACCTTTGAATGCACTGCCGGATTTTTAATACCTCTTTCCGGTGGCTCCAGAGTAACCTATGCTCGTAGCTTAAAGTCTAAAGAGATTTTGGAGGATGTAAAGACTGTCAGGGTCACAATAATACTTGGAGTTCCGCTTTTGTATGAGAAGCTTTTTACCAGTTTAAGCAAGAATATCCAGAAAAAATCTTTTTTGACCCGGGCTTCGTTTAAGCTGAGTTTTAGTTTTGTAAAAACTTTTAAGAAATTGTCTGGAATAAACCTGGGGAAATATATCTTCAAAAACTTAAGGGAGAAAGCCGGGCTTTCCAGTTTGAGAATCTTAATCTGCGGGGCAGCTCCTCTGCCAGCTATGATTCCAGAATGTTTTGACCTCCTGGGGATAAAATTTCTCCAGGGATATGGCTTGACGGAAACCTCGCCGGTTCTGACTTTAAGTCCTTATGACAAGCCTAAATATTCATCTATAGGTATACCGATCCTTGGAGCAGAGATCAGAATCCTTGAGCCGGATAAGGATGGAGTAGGCGAGATTTTAGCTAAAGGGGATATGGTGATGAAAGGTTATTACAATAACCCTGAGGAGACAGAGAAAATCTTGAAAAATGGCTGGCTTTATACTGGAGATTCTGGCTGGAAAGATAAGAAGGGTTATTTTTACATAGTAGGTCGTAAAAAGAATGTCATCGTTTCCAGCGCGGGGAAAAATATCTATCCGGAGGAAATCGAGAATCAGCTTATCCAGTCTCCTTGTATTTTAGAAGCTTTAGTTTTAGGAAAGAAAGTGTCTGGCTGTGAAGAAGTGGAGGCAGTAATTGTACCAAATCTCGAGTACATTCAGCAGCTCCAGGGAGACAAAATTCCGGATGAGGAGAATCTGAGGCTTTTGATGAAACAGGAAATTGAAAAATGTTGTGAGGGGATTGCGGATTATAAAAGGGTAAAGCATTTCCAGATCAGGAAGGAAGAGTTTGAGAAGACCTCGACCCGGAAGATAAAAAGATTTTTGTTTAGATCAAATATGTAGCGTCCTCATTCACGTGAGGACGTCAAATGGTAGAGACACATAGCCATGCGTCTCGGTAGG
>Ga0209777_10009500_pt1 | contig 10442 bp, 8 predicted proteins | sample FrelakmetHBP12HB_FD_187147 | JGI IMG/M metagenome (GOLD analysis project Ga0209777, IMG submission 187147) | Freshwater lake sediment microbial communities from the University of Notre Dame, USA, for methane emissions studies -HBP12 HB (SPAdes)... | ecosystem: Environmental > Aquatic >... | reverse complement strand
GCACAGACACCAACTTGCGCTCTAGGCAATCCAACTGCTTGGGTTGCTAATACTGCTGTCACGGCTGGACAATTAGTGTTCAGCAACATTTTTATTTATCAGTACGCAACTAGCGGAACGTCTGGAGCAACAGCACCTCCGTATCCAGCAAGTTCTGCAAACAATTACAGCAATTACCCTCCTTCTACTGCGTTTGCAGATGGCACAGCTACGCTTACTTATGTAGGTAATTGCGAAACAATTAGTTTTGAAACTTTATCGTCTTTAATAGATAACTCACCATTGTCTACTACGGCAAACAATACAGTATTAGATATTGTAAATATTAATTTGTATTGGGGAAATACTCGCGTACCTTTGGACTATCTTTCATGGTCTGATTTTAATGCGCGTTTGCGTTTCTGGCAAAACTACATTGGTAGGCCATTGGCATTTAGCGTTTATAGCCAAGATCAAATTTATTTAGGACCCGTACCAGATCAAATTTACCAAGTTGAAATTGATTGCGTTTTGTTGCCTAATGCGTTGTCATTAAACACATCAACAGCAGTAGATACTATTAACGATCCTTACACAGGGGCGGTTAAATTTTATGCCGCTTATGTAGCAAAATATTATGAGCAAAGTTTTGGTGAAGCAGAGATTTTTAAACAAGAATACACAAAACACATTAGTGCAATTCTTAACTCTATTTACACAAGACGCATACCAACAATTTACAGCAGTCCTTACTAAATGGCTTCTCCTGAACAAAAAAAATCGTACAAGGTTGTACGCCAGTTCAAAGGGCTTAATACAAAGGCTCTTAGGACTGCTATCGACGAAGATGAATTTTCTTGGGTTGAAAACGCTCAACCCGTAGGCTCTGCTAACTTAAAAATTGTTCCAACGTATTCAAACGCAACAAATGCAACTGGAACAACAATAACCTGGTCAAACACAGTAACTACATTAGCATCAGTAAACTTAGGTTTATATGATTACATAGTAGGTTTTCAATCTAATGGCGCTGCACAGTATTACAACGTAACAACTAGCACATTTGGTAACGTAGCTGCCGCTGGTAAGTTTTCTAATACTGGAATTACTTTTTCTCAATGGAATAACGACAGGATGCTTATTTGCGATCCGGTCAAAGGTTATTTTACTTGGGATGGAAACAATACAGTCACCGTTGGCGCTATTGGTTACATCGGTATAACTAACGTAGGCACAGGTTATAACGCAGCGCCTACAGTTACGATTTCAGCGCCTGATGAAGTTGGTGGCACACAAGCTAATGCGGTAGCTATTTTTTCTACGATTACCAATACCATTACATCTGTTCTTCTAACTAATGGTGGAACAGGTTATACCAATGGTGCAAACGTAAAAATTACCTTTTCCGGTGGTAATGGAACGGGTGCTACAGCAATTGCCGGTATTACTAGCTTTGCCCAAGGCACTTTGTCGTTTGGTGTAGTCAGCGGTGGTAATACGTATGCCAATAGTACAAACACAACCATTGCAATTAGTGGTGGTGGCGGTACAGGAGCAGTAGCCAACGCCATTATTACTGCTAATGCCATTAGCCAGATCATTATGACCAATAATGGTACTGGTTACACCAATGCAGCCAATATTGTCGTAACCATCAGCGGAACAGGCGGTAACTCAGCCGTATTACAGCCATTTGTTCAAACAAACACTAATACAGGTATTGCTAGCTTCTCAGGCAGGGTTTGGTTAGCCCAAGGGCGTACTGTTTTTTATACTGCCGCTGGTTATTATGGAAACTTTACGTCTACATCTGCGGGAAACATTTTATTAACTGATTCGACGTTACATGGAAACATACAGCAACTGGTTTCGGCTAATAATTTTCTTTATATTTTTGGTGACGATAGCATCAACATTTTTTCTGACGTTAGAGTTACTTCAACAGGTTCCACTATTTTTACGAACACTAACGTAAGCGCATCTGTTGGATCAAAACGTCCGTATGCAATTATTCCGTATTTCCGTTCAATTTTATTTATGAACGATTATGGAGTATATGCGCTAGTCGGTTCTACAACATCTAAGCTGTCTGATGCTTTAGACGGAATGATGCCTAACATTAACTTCAACCAGCCTATTTATGCCGGTCAAGTTTTGTTAAACAACATTCTTTGCGCCGCATTTAATTTTCAGTATTACGACGCTGTATTTACCAATAGCTATCGTTATTTACAAGCCGTGTTTTTTGACAAGAAATGGTTCTTGACTAGCCAAGGTAATAATTTGGCTTACATTACGTCGGTTCCTATTGGTGGAAAAATTACGTTGTTTGGAACGGATGGAACAACTCTATACCGTTTATATAACGATTCGGTAAATGCAATTTCATCCATTGTGCAAACCGCATTGTTGCCAATGGAAGATAGCATTAGAACAAAGCAAGCGTTAAAAGTAGCTATTGAATCGACAAACACTAATTATGTAACGTCTTTAAATACAACTGTAGATAGCGAAATAGGATCAACTCCATCATTTGTTTTAACAACGTCAGTAAATTGGGTAAACAACGCAAATCAAATAGTTACCTGGACAAACAATAGTTTAGCAACAATTGGATGGGGTAATTCTGGATACAATTATTTAAAATCAGACGCCCCTCAATATGGAAAATATTTGGGAATGACGGTTAAATCTTCATCTCCACTTTATGTGCTAAACGGTTTTGAATTTGAACATGAATTAAGAACGAGGTTCTAATATGGCTGTTCCCTATACATTTGCAACTGCGTCGGTTTCTATACCGTTATCTCAGCTTGACACAAACTTTGCTACTACGATAACGCTTGGCAATACGGCTATACAGCTAGGAAATACTGTAACCACGTTAAATAATATTACGTTGGTAAATGTTACGGTTAGTAGCGGCAATGTAACTTTTACAAACGCAACTATTACAAACGCTAGTATTTCTAATGTGACTATAACCGGAGGTACTGAAAATTCTGTTGTTTATACAAACGCAAACATCAGAAGTTTGTTAGTTACTTTCCCAAATAATTTTTTAGCAAATTCAAGCACTACGTTAGGAAACACAGTTTTAACTCTAGGTTCATCTACGGCTAACCTTGGAAATATTACTCTTTCTAACACAATCATTCAAAGCGGTAACGTAACAGGAGCAATACCAACTACAAACATTGGCAATACATCAATTATATTTGGCGGTTCAGTTACAACAATTGGTAATTTAAGTTTAACTAATGCAACTATTATTAGCGGTAATGTAGCAGGTGGAATACCAACTTCAAATATTGGTAACACAGCTATTGCGTTTGGTGGAACAACAGCTAATGTAGGTAATTTAACTTTAAATAATGTTCTTATTAACAGCGGTAATGTTACTGCAAACGTAGCTAATAGCACTATTGATGGCGTTAACAAAGTTGGATATTTAAATGTTCCGCAAAATGCTCAATCAGGTAATTACACTTTAGTAGCTTCTGATTCGGGTAAGCATATTTATCATGATACGGGTACGGCGGTGGCTACGTACACAATTCCCGCAAATGGAACCGTTGGTTTTGCAAATGGAACTGTTGTAAGTATTGTTAATCAATCCGCAAATAATGTAACTATATCTATTACAACTGACACATTGTATTTTGCTGGAACTGGAACTACGGGAAGTAGAACATTGGCTCAGTATGGTTTGGCTACTATTATAAAAATTACTTCTACATCTTGGATGATCTCAGGATCGGGATTAAGTTAATGTCTGGAGTTCTTAACAGTTTATTGGGCGCTAAAGCCGGAAACATTTCACCTCTATCAGCAGAATTTCTTGTTGTTGCCGGAGGTGGTGGCGGAGGTACTCGTCAAGCGGGTGGCGGTGGCGCTGGCGGCGTTTTGGCCGGAACAGGTTTTTCTCCAGTAAAAGGAACTTTATATTCAATTTCCATCGGAGGCGGCGGTGCTGGTGGATCAGTTAATTCGTCTCCAGGAGGTAATGGAGGCAATTCTGTTTTCAGCATTTATACCGCTGTTGGAGGTGGTGGAGGCGGTCAATATCAAGATAACGGTTTAAATTACAACGGTGTTGCCGGTGGCTCAGGGGGTGGCGGTGCGTCACGAACGCCAACAAACGGTAGCGGTGGCGGCGCAACTGGTGGGCAAGGAAATACCGGAGGTTCCGGCTCTGGAACAAACGATTGGGGCGGCGGTGGCGGCGGCGGTCAATCAGGAAATGGAGGTCAAAGAAGCGGTTCTGATGGTGGTAATGGCGGCGGGGCTTATAACAGTTCAATTACTGGAACCTCAACATACTACGCCGGAGGTGGTGGCGGTGGTGTTGGTAGCGGCGGTAGTTTTGGTTATGGAGGTAACACTACTACTGCGGCACAAAAAGGCGGTGCAACAGATGGTGTGTTAGGAACAAACGGAAATCCGCCAAGTAACGCCGGATCAAATACTGGTGGCGGAGCTGGCGGTAACAGAGCGCAATCAATTCAGGATAGTGCGTCTGGTGGTTCAGGAATTGTTGTTATTGCGTACTCCAATTTGTATGCTGATTTAACCGTGGGTGCTGGTCTTACTTATACTTCAAGCACATCATCTAGACCAGGTTTCAAGGTGTACACATTTACATCGGGTAGTGACACTATTAAATGGAATTAATCATGGCTCATTACGCAGTTTTAGACGAAAACAATATTGTCATTGATGTCATGCCTGGAAAAAACGAAGGTGAGGACGGAATTGATTGGGAACAATATTATTCCCAAGTAAAAAACGCTACTGTGAAGCGCACTAGTTACAACACTTTTTGCGGAGAGCATAAAACAGGTGGTGTTCCGTTTAGAAAAAATTATGCGGCTATAGGATTTGTTTACGATGAACAAAGAGATGCTTTTATGCCTCAAAAACCTTTGCCCAGTTATATTTTGAATGAATTTACTTGCCGTTGGGAACCGCCTATTCCTAAACCTCAGGATGGGCTTGAATATTTGTGGATTGAAGAAACTCAATCTTGGATTTTAGACACTAATTTTTCTTAAAAATGAACTTTGATGCTTTATCTTATGTGAAATTTGGAGATAAAGACTCTTTAGGCGTTTTTTTGTTTGAAAATGGGTTGCAACACACGTTATTTAGGCAAACATTTCAGGATCAGGGCCTGTATGTGCCGGTTTACCCCCTAATTGACGCCAATATTGACAACCTAGATGACTGGTTATTGGCGCATCAGGTCGAGCATAACTACTTTGCTGCGTTATTAAATTTACAGAATCCGTTCAACATGATGGATTCAGATTGGAATGTGGAGAACGATTTTTACGATTGGTTATCAACGCATTTGTACATTCATGAACAGATTGCGTCCACGCTAAACCTTTCTTAGAAACTAAAAATCTTTCCCCCGCCCCAAAAAAAAATGGATTTTTAGGGAATAGCAAAATGGCAAGCGCAATTGAAAATTACATGAGAGCGAACCCTGGTGTTGGATACAGGGAAGCTGCGAAAGCGGTTGCTGCAAAGCCACAAACTGCTATGGGTGCTACTGTTGGCAGAACTCCATCTGCTCCTGCTGCTCCTGCTGCTCCTGCTGCTCCTGCTGCTCCTGCTGCTCCTGCTGCTCCTGCCGCACCTGCTGCTCCTGCACAATCACCATATTCATCTGCTTCTGGTCTTACTAATTCTGCCGCATTTTTTTCTAAATTAGATCAATATGGAATGCCGATTCTTAATCAATCGGTTCTTGATGCTCAGATAGAAAAATCTAACAATAATTATTTAACCGCCAATAATTCAAATATTCGTGATGCCATTACTGGAGCGGGTTGGAACGCAAAATCTGATGCTGTAGCAGTAAGGCGAGGGGCCGCAGTATTTGGATTATCTCGCCCTGCCGGAACTATGATGGGATCGCAACAAGGTTCTAGCTGGAATGACCTTGTAACAGTAGCTTCGCAAGTAGGTATTGATCCATCAAAATACAATAAAAACAATCCTACTGCTTTATATAATGCAATTGATAACGCAACAAAAAACATTTATGAAGTAACTAATGCTATTACCAACAGTTCTGGTCGTGGCGCTCCCGCTGAACACGCAACTATTTTGTATAAATCGGATGGGAATGGAAATCTTGTAGCTGTTGAAAAAGACAATCAACCGGTTGTTCAATATTTTGAGGCAACAAGCTATAACAAAGATGCAGGATTAGGTGGTTTGCTATCAATAGTGGAAATGGTTGGTTCATTTATAGCTACCGACGGTTTAGCGGGTGCGCTTGTTAGCCAAGGAATTGTTACTGACACAATGGTCGCAAAAGCGTTAGCTAGTAGCTTGGTTAATTACGCAATGACCGGCGATGTAAATCAAGCAATAACTACCGGATTATCTCAAGTTGTTGGAAATACCGCTTCTGTTGCTGTGTTAGATGGATTAAGTAAAACTAGTCCAGAGGTTGCTAACGTCTTTGCAAATGCGGTTAATTATGGAACACAAGCTGCAATAAAAGGACAGGATGTTAAACAAGCATTGTTAGCTGGTGCTGAGGGAGGATTGATAGCACAAGGTGTTAATGACGTTACAAAAGGCTCAGAAATGTCCGTTCAAAATCGTCAGGACATGGCAAAAGCATTGGGAACATTTGTAGCTGCTAAACAACAAGGTTACAGCACTCAACAAGCATTAATGGCTGCATCATCTGGTTTTGCTAAATCTGAAATGGATTCGGTAAAACAACAAATTTTTAATGAAGCGTCAACACTTACACCAGAACAAGCAACGGCGTTAGCAGAAAATGCTCAACCAGCCGGAATGCAAGGAATTGTGAGTAATGTAAATATTCCGCAAAATCAAGCATCAGATATAACGGGGCAACAACCAGGATCGGAAAATATGTCGTATGCAAAAGCTGTTCCAGAAGGAGGTGTTCAGCCAGCGACAAGCCAAGATTCTCAGTATTCTTATAGAACGCCATCAGAAAATCCAATGCAACAATTAGACCCTGTTACTGTTGTTGGTAGTTATGACGCTCAATTAGACCCTATAACGGTTTATGGCAACAAAGATTATGAATTAACGCCGCAACAAGGTAGTCAAAAATTTCCGTTGCAGACAGATACCGCAAACATATTATTAGGATATATAAATCAAACGCCAGGATTGCCAGGCATTAAAAATTTTGGTTATGTTCCACAAGTTTCGCAACAGGCGTCATCACAAGCATTGCAGTCAGGAAGTCCAGATATTTATTCTCCTTACCTTGAAAGCAAGGAAGGCGGCAAACGTAAAAACGTGTGGAATCAGGCATCTTTAAAAACTACGGATGAAACAGGGAGTACAGCATGAGCAGAGCATTAATGGAATCTTTGCAAACGGACATGAGGTCGTTGGCTAAGTTATTGCAAAGTAAAGGCAGAAAAGGCGATAAAGTTTTGGCTCATATTTCGCCGAAAGAGGCTGCCCTGCTCAAAAAACGTGGTGGCTCAGGGACAAGAAATCCTGATACTGGATTGCTAGAGTTTGCTGAAGGTGATTGGAGCGGTTCGCCAAATATCCCCGAACAAACAGACACAACTACCGCCCCTCCTCCAGTTCAAGAAGCGCCCGTTTCGGCAGGTCAAGATACACGTTTCCCAATGCAATCGGTAGAACCACCTGCCCCTGCTCCTTCTGTAATGAATCAAATTGAAACTGGTGGATTTACTCCTCCAGCGGCTGTAGCGGGAACAGCTTCTGTAGTACCTACATACAATCGCGCAGGTGGTACATCTCCTTTTAGCGGTACTGGCGGCGCAGAAGGTTCTGATGCGGCAGCTAAAGCAATTTCAGATTTACAAACTCCTGCTGCGGCTCCTGCTGATCCATCAAAACCAGGATTTTACGATCAAGCAAAAGCATATTTATCTAATCCAGCCAATGCGTTGAGATTAGGTTTAACTGGTGCTACTGGTTTGTTAGGTGTGTATCAACAAAACAAAATGAATCAAGCCAATCAAAAGGCTCTAGAGCAACAAAAGGCAATAGCCAAGCCGTATCAGCAGCAAGGTCAGCAATTGATGGCGCAAGCACAGCGCGGAGAATTGAGCGCAGCTAGTCAACAGGCTTACCAGAACGCCATTCAGCAAGCTAATCAAGCTCAGGCAAGTCGTGGCGGCGGTATTTCTGACGCGCAAATTACTAATCAATTAGGTATGTTGTACAACCAATTGATTGAAAACCAATATAAATACGGTATTCAAGTGGCGCAAATTGGCGATCAAATTCAGCTTGGCGCTATTCAAAATGGTTTGAAACTAGATCAACAAATGGCGCAAATTACGCAGAATTTCTATCAGTCATTGGCTAGTACGGCAGCAGGTTTGCCGCCACAACAAACAACCGGCGCTAGGGGGCAATAATGGCTACTGCAATGGAACAAGGCAGATTCGGACCCGACACTTATGCCGATCTAGCTAAACAATTGTTTGGCAAGCAACAGGAAACAACTCCTGAAGTTGCGCCAGCTCCTGCCGCCCCTCCGCAACCGGCTGATTTAAGTGGTGCTTTAAATTTAGACATGGGCAAAATGCCCAAAACATCAGCAGGTGTATTGCAAAAAAGGATGGAAATATCGCCTGAGTTGGGTGCGTCTGCCGCTCGTCTTGAATCAGCTAAAGCTAATGTAGAGAATGAAGTTTTAGCAGGTAAAGCACAAGAACAAGAGCGTTACGGTCAAAACGTGCAAGCTGGCATGGAGAAATTCCAAGAAGATAAAAAGAATTGGCCCTTGCCTGAGTTTCATCCTACTCAAGAAAACGCACAGTCCATTGGAGAACTATTCAGTATGGTTGCCACCTTTGGAGTTTTGTTGGGTGCTGGCGCAAAAGGTAGCGCCCAGGCTGCAATGGGTTCAATGACAGGAATGTTAGACGGTTGGAAAAAAGGTCGTAAGGATTTGTATGAACGTGAGTTAAAAGAGTTTGAGAAGAATTTTCAAAGAATGAAAGCTGTGCATGAGGACATGCGTAAAGACTTTGAAGATTATTTGAAACTTGCGGTTAACGATAGAGATGCTGCCATGTTGAAAATGGAAGCTATTACTCGAAAAGCAGGTCAAAGTTCTATTGCGTCTCAATTGCTAAAAACTGGTCAGTTAAAACAATTTGATGAAATGTTGCAAGGTGCTGAGAGATTGTTGATTTCTCAAGAACAAAAAGCATTGCAAATTAAACTGCACGAAGAAGATAGGAAAGCGGCAGATGCTAGGGCCGCTGCTGAAAGAGAGCAAAGAGCAGCACAACATACAGAAACTATTGGTTTGCAAAGAGAAAGATTGCAGTTTGATAAAGATAAAGAAGAAAAAGAATTGCAATTTAAACGAGAAAAATTGATGTCCACAGGTAATTTGCCTAAAGACACAAAAACTAACGATGAGCATAGGTTCCGTTTTGGCGCTATGCAAAATGTTCGTGAAGTTTTGGATGATTTGCAAAAGCCAGAAATTCGCAGGTTGATAGGTCCTACAAATCAATTTACTCCAGACATTTTGAACAATTTGAATAAAGGTTATCCAGAACTTGCTCAAAAACTTGCTAGATTCCAGTCTGAAGAATTTAAGATTGGTGGTAAGTCATTGACGCAATCTGAACAAAAAATCCTTGGTCCTATTTATAACTGGAGAGGATTAACTGCTCAAGCTCTTGAAGATAATTTAAGAGAAGCAGAACGCGCAATGGATAAAGAACAAAGTTATCTTGAAAATCGTTATCCTGGATTTAAAGAAATAAATTATCTTGGGGATACTCCTAGAACTTCTACTTCCGGTACACAAGAAACAAAAAGAAATTTTGCTACTGAAGCAGAAGCAGAGGCAGCAAAATTACCCAAAGGAACAAGAATAACCATTAACGGCAGATCGGCTACCGTGGAGTAATTATGGGAATTAGATATGACGACGCAGAGGCGGCTCCTCAAACTAAAAGTAAATTCAAATATGACGATCAGCCCAAAGATGATTCTTTTACGAGCGCGGTTACTGACGTAACTAACAGAGGTTTGGTTGCGGCTACTGCGGGTGCGCCTGTTGATATAGCAAATTTAGCGTTGTCTGGAATTGATTATCTTAGAAGCCCAGGAAAAGCTGAAAAAGCCATTAAAGAAAAATACAACGTACCGACAGACCAATTCAAATTGAGTTCTGAAAAACCTGTAGGTGGATCAGAATACATTGGTCAGAAGATGGAAGAAGCGGGAATGGTAAGCCCTACTCGCCGTCCTGTGGCTGAGTTTGCTGCTGGTTTAGCTCCGTCACTTGTTACTGGTGGTAAAGGTTTGTACGACCTTGGAAGGTTTGGATTTAATCTTGCTAAAGGTGCTTTAACTGCTCCTAAAGCATTGGGCAAAGAAGCGACATTTACTGAGTTGGGAACAAAAATTGAATCAACTCTTAAAGGTAAAAAAGGCCAAGAATATCA
>Ga0209777_10009499_pt1 | contig 10443 bp, 10 predicted proteins | sample FrelakmetHBP12HB_FD_187147 | JGI IMG/M metagenome (GOLD analysis project Ga0209777, IMG submission 187147) | Freshwater lake sediment microbial communities from the University of Notre Dame, USA, for methane emissions studies -HBP12 HB (SPAdes)... | ecosystem: Environmental > Aquatic >... | reverse complement strand
AGGAGGCTGCAATCCTCCAACAACTAACTTCAAAGGTGGCTCTGCCACCGGAAAAGTTTGGTCAGGAGGCTGCAATCCTCCAACAACTAACTTCAAAGGTGGCTCTGCCACCGGAAAAGTTTGGTCAGGAGGCTGCAATCCTCCAACAACTAACTTCAAAGGTGGCTCTGCCACCGGAAAAGTTTGGTCAAATGGACGAAGTCCTTCAACAACTGAGGGGAAAAGTTTGTTTGAAGATAATTGATGTGGTATCTGTAGCAGAGTGGAGGATAACCACGCATATTCAGAAGGACGACGTAGGAGTCCAGAGGAATATTGAATGAAATGATTCATTCTGTACAGATGAGACTCATTCGGTTCCCGAATAAACTCCGGTACCGAATGTCCTAACATATGTCGTTGTATCAAATATAAAAATGTTGCCATGATAAGGAACGGATTGAATTTATTAATATTATGTAATATACATAATATTATGTAGTGTTATTTTTATACCTTTTTTATATTTTTGAAAACTAAAAAAATATGTAACTTGGTCAGAGGGCGAAACGCCTTCAACAACTAAGTCCGGAGCAAGCTTCGCTTGCAGAGGACTTTGGGATGTAAAGTTAAACCACAAGAACGGCAACAACTTCAGCACCTTCCGCAGGCACTTCCAACTTGACAAAGTGGTGCTTCATGTATCGTTGCAAATTGAAATAGGTAAGACTGTCCGTACCTTCCAACTTGAGAAGAGTGGTTAGTTTGGCATCAGCATTGATTTGACGACCGTTCTTTTCGTCTTGAAGCTTGTTGGTACGAATGTACTGGTTGATTTCCTTGCTGACATCCGTTCGTGCCATTTCAGTTCCAATGGGTTTACCCAAGAAAATAGCTAGCTCGTCACTGATGAGTGCAGGTCGGACAAACCCAGATGGCTTGCGGTTACCTGAACGACGATTCTTTCGGTTAGACACCTTTTGGGCAGTCTTGTGTGCCTTGAGAACCGACTTTTGTAAGACCTTGAATTGAGCCTTCAATGATGTGAAAAAAGCACACCCTTGGTTGATCTTGTTGTTGAAAGAAGTAAGAAGCTCCACAAGGTCTTCACTTACTACTTCTTCAACCACAGCAGGTACCGTCTCAATCTCAACGGGGGCAACCACATCCACCGTCTTGGCAGCGGCTTTCTTTGTAGCAACCTTTTTGGGTTCAGTGACGGCGGCAATTTCTTTCACAGGCGTGGCGGGAACAATAGCGGCGGGAGTAGTTTGTTTGGAAGTTCTAACCATGGTATGGAAGTATACTATATATTGTATTTCTTTTTTATATTGCTTTTACGCAAAAACACTATTTTACTATTCCTAAAGACAATATGACTCTGAAAATGCTATTGATTTTGTACAACTGCGTTGATTTTTATAATTTGGTTTCTTTAGGAAATAATGATTTTTTTTGTTATAATATTTCCTTATGAATTCTTGGTACATTGATTAGACCCTAATGTGGACGTCATGAGTCCTCGGCAAGCAGAGCTTGCCAGGACTCCGTTGTTGCAAGCTTCGCTTGCTGATCGTAGAACGGTAGCATTAGGGTCTTATAGGATCTTATACAACCAAACTTCTCCGGTAGCAAAGCCACCTTTAGTTGTTGGATGTGGTATCCGTAGCAGAGCGGTCAGATGACCGTAGGTCATCAACAACTAAGTCCAAAGCAAGCGAAGCTTGCTTGGGACTTTTGAGGATAACCACGCATATTCAGAAGGACGACGTAGGAGTCCAGAGGAATATGAAGGCATTCTTCCCTCTGATAAATTTATCCGGTGACCGTAGGTTTCTTTAGTACCAATACTTTGATAATTTTTTGTCGCAGATTTGATGAGGCATATTGTATTGCCTGTGTAAATTCCATGAAATCATGTTCCATATTATAAAAATCATCCAATATAAATGATGGTATGATTATAGGACTTAGTGAGGTTGACTCGGGAATTTCGTCAGTAACAAAAGTGGAAATTGGTATATCTACGATTTTCTGACCACACGAATCAAGTGAAGTGATTTCGGTTTCTACCATAATTCCGTTACCAAATTTATAAGCACTTGTATGAATATTGTATTCCATTCCAGACAAATCTATGGAGATGTCACACCCGGATAAATCCATGATATTGGTACTGGGCTGATCCTCCCATCCGGTAGGAGGATAGATGGCGATACAGGACGCATCGGAACCATATGGGTAAATGGAGCATGAAATATCGGAACATACATTGGAAGAGGTGTCCGTACAGTTCGCACTGGTATCTTGGGGGCTGACAAAGGAAGCATCTATATATGACATGTATAGATAGTTTATATAAATAAGACGGGTTTTGCTGTATAATTTTTACAATTATACCGCAATTGTAATTGTTGTAATCAATATTGGATAAAGGAACCTTAGGTTCCTTTAAAACCTCTTTTTTATATAAGGTTATCTAGAAAGATTCTTGGTAAATTAGTTGTATAGGATCCTATACAATCAATTTGATTTTATTATTTACAGGGGTTTCTAGGAAACTTTATGAGGGCACCAAGCGAAGCGAGGTGTCCTCGTTACATGAGGGAGGTTTTACTCCCGATTCCCTTTGCCACCAAAGGTGGCAAAGGGAATCTGTTGTGTCCCAAAACGCCTTAGGGCGTTTTAGGGACGACTGGAACCGTAGGTTCCAATAATTTATTCTACCAGTTCCACATGTTCATTTTCATTCAATGTATTGTTTGTATTTTGTTGTTGACCTATTTTACGAATACATCCTCGTTTGTGTGCTGCCAATGCTTTCAAATTGTTGGCATTAAAATTTTTACATAGATCACATTTGTGTCCATTTTTAGGCATGGGAGCAGTATATTTAGAAGACAAATATTTATCCAAAGATGGAAACTGGAATTCTTCTATTTGAGAAATAACCTTACGTTGTCCTTCACGTAAATTCACAATAATGGCATTTTTTTGGGAAACAAATAATTGATATTCCGTATTGATTTCGTCCAATACATCCTTTTCTATCCATTCGTTGGAATTCGTATGTCCATTGTCTTCCGGATTCATTGCATGAAATTGTTTAATTTTTGTAGTCATTTGGTCAATAATATCCACAGCGACTTTGAGCTTATCCATATTAAATTCCATTTGGTGAATGAACACCACCAGATATTTGTCGTGACATTCAATGAAAAAATTGGGTTTGGACATGAATCCACTATGTTGCGATATCATAATACCATTCATTTGTTGGGATTTCATTTGTTCTACAAACAATTGAATATCTGCGAGTTCTACATTGGTTTCTCCTTGTTTGCTTTCTACCATGATAGAGGGGAAATTGGGACGTTTTACTGCATATATTTGGGTAGATAGTGAAGGAGTTCCTATAGAAGTTGCTAGTACCATACGAGGAATTTTCACAATTTCGGATGTGGGAAAAAGACGATTTAAAATGATGTGTATTTGAGTTCGGTGTAAAGGTGATGAAAATGTACCACTTTGGTATCCAGATTCGTTGTATGGTCGGTTTTCAAGAGATTGTAATTCGGAATTACCGGACGATTTTTGTATAAAATCTTTCCAATCCTTGGCCGTTTTTTCTTGAATATTTTGAGTTTTTATAGACAAGTCTTTGATACTTGCCAAATTGGAATGTATACGTTCTTCACTGGAAGAAATGTAAGAATATATGGGTTGTTGTAAATTTTGAAACATGAGTTTGGATTTCATTTCAAAAGTACTAATAAATTCATTTAAACTATTATTATTATCAATAATTGGATTGTGTTTCAGGAGCAAATGTGTATCTTCTAAGATTGATTTTTGAAAAGCATGAATGGATGCTTCTATTTTTTGATTGTATTTGTTTTGTGATTTAGGAATAATATCCTCAATTATCTGCGTAGTTCGTTCTATTAACTGACGATTATTATTCTCTAACAATGTATTTAGTATAGGATTGTTGGACTGTGTATTGATAATAATTTGCTTAAATTCATCTACGTATTCTTTCTTAATGTCCAAAAACTGTGACCACAGTGAATCTGTAATGTCCATTTGTATTTTTGTAACCGAAGATTTCAAATCACCCAAAGATGTTTTCATCTCTGTGATTTGTTCTTGGTGATGTTGCATAAATTGCACTAATTGTGCAGAAATCCCGGATTCATGGGGATGAATATTTTTTCCAAGATTTTCCAAAAAATCAATTAAAAAAAGGTTGACTTGTTCAAAATCCAGAGTAGGATGCTGACTGTAAAAATGTAAGATACGTTGGTTAGACGTCTGTAGTAGTGGTTTCACTCCAAACATTCAGACTTTCATATAACATATAAATAGTTTTTATTTATATCTTTTTTATCGCAGCAAATATTGTTTTTTACCGCAGCAAATGTGCTGTTTATTTTGTGTACAAAAGGTTGGATTGATAATTTCAATTCATTTTTCCCATGTAGATTTATTTTTTTTTACTTCGTGTCAAAAGGTTGGATTGATTCTGAAATATATTTACGGATATAGTAATTTGTAAGAGAGTGTTTAAATTCCTGGACCGGTGGGTCCTATAGGTCCAGTGGGTCCAGTGGGTCCTATCGCACCAGATTCACCTATAGCACCACGCATACCTTGATTTCCCATAGGTCCAGTTGGTCCTGTAGACCCTATAGGTCCGGTTAGTCCTGTGGAACCATCATTACCTGTTGGTCCAGTTGGTCCAGTTGGTCCTGTGGACCCTATAGGTCCAGTTAGTCCGATTGGTCCGGTTGGTCCTCTACAACCATCATTACCTTCCTTTCCAGTTGGTCCGGTTGGTCCTGTTGATCCTCTACAACCATCATTACCTTCCTTTCCAGTTGGTCCTGTTGGTCCTGTGCAGCCGTCATTTCCGTTCGTCCCGTTCGTTCCGTTCGTTCCGTTCGTCCCGCTAGGACCAGTGGGTCCAACTACATAATAACAAGGTATTAAAAGATGGTTTGAAGGGTCAAGTTGGTGTATGTGACAATTATTTTCATCTCTACTATATCCTTCAAACCTTCAACGTCTTTCATCTCCACGACCATGACCATGATGTTCATCACCACGACCATGACCATGGTGTTCATCTCCACGACCATTATTATAATTATGATAATGAGGTCCATAATCACCACGACCATGGTGGTCACGACCATGATCACGACGATCCAAAAATTCAGCTAATTTAAGAATATTGTTGTCCGTTCGTTCCACTGTCAAACCATCACGTAGACGGTCACGGTCAACCAAATCAATCTTCTGTTTCACTTCACAACAGCATTCACACATCTTATCCGCCAAAAATTGGGTATTCTTGAGAGCATCGTATTTGGCTTCCGCCAACTGAGACTGAAGACTTTCTTTGTTCTTGTGAGCATCTAATTGTAATGCGGCAAAATTATGTGCCGACTGTGCTGCCAAACCTTCCTTGACTTTATGCATTTCCAATTGATTCATGGCAAAGTGGTTATCACCCTTGCTGGACAAATATTCTTTGACTTTTTGTTGTTCCATCATCAAAGACGAATATTGGTTGGCACCGTCTAGAGAAAGCAATGCAGTGGATTTTTGTCCTTCCAAAATGGTAGAAGCATAACGATTGGCACCTTCGGTAGAAAGAAAAGCCGTATTTTTTTGTGCTTCCAACATGGTGGAAGCATACTGTTGACTTGATTGTAATTGAGCAACATTAACGGCTTTCAAATTTTCCAAAAACGATGAATTCAAGATATTTCGTGTTTCCCAGTTACCGTTGGATACTTCCTTCCCGAGATCATTGTAACTTTGAGTACTATTCGCCAAAAGTTCGTTGGTACTACGATTCAAATCGTTCAAAATAGAATGTCGCACATCGGTCAACAATTGATTGGAAATGTTTTGTGCATTCAAAAAGTTGGCACGTAGTTCACCAGCATTACGTTCAGCGGTACCTAACAAAGTAGAACCAACATCTTTGACAGCACTCGTATTAATGGCCGATGTACGTTCTACCGTGCCCAAAATATCACGAGCATTGTCATTGGCAGCTTGTCTGGAAGCGGCATCTGTTACCGTAGTAGTAACACGACCTTCACCGGCGACACGTTCCATAGTACTCAAAAGACTAGAACCAATGGATTGGGTCATAGAATGATTTTCCGCACTCGTTCGGTTCACCGTTCCCATAATATCACGAGCACTATCGGCCGCCGCTTGTCTAGAAGCCGCATCTACTACGGTAGTAGTCAATCGGCCTTCACCCGTCACCTTTTCAATCGCAGTCATAATATTTCCACCATTGCGTTCAATGGCCGCCATATTTTGGCCGGCATTGCGTTCTACAGAATGACCAACCGTCATGCCGATACGTTCTACATTGGCATTGATTAATGCTCCGTTGGAATCTACAGTTCGCAAAATATCACGTGCAGCATCGGCAGCCGCTTGACGATTGGCTGCATCCGTAATAGTAGTATTCAATTTAATTTCACCCGAAGTACGTTCAATCGCATTACCATTGACCAAATTACCTCGTTCTACTGCATCACGTAGACCCAATGAACTCTGGGTAACTTCTTTGTTAAGATTGTTCAAACCACCCGTCAAATATTGATTCGCACCATTGATATCTGAAACAATTTTGTCGGTACTGTTATAAATGTTTTGGTTAATGTGTTGATTTTGCATAGAAGCAAGAACTTCATTGTAACTAGGAGAAGCGGGAGGGAAAAAGGTTTGCCATTGTTGATAAGGAGGAACGTTGGTAGTCGTCATGGGCGCAGGAGATGACATTCGTGGGTTATATATAAACGAGTTATATATATATTGTATCAAACGAAAATTAGTACGACTAAATTTATTTCACTGCATATACAATCACAATTATTAAATGTAAATACTATTTGTTGTACTTACATTTGTAAAAATTAGTAATATCTCCACGAAGGACTGACTCCCGCAGCGGCCAGGGCCAAAGGAGTATCATAAGGACCATAACCATAACCAGAACCATAATAAGGACCGTAACCACCATAAAAAGGACCGTAACCAGAACCATAATACGGACCATAATACGGACCACAACAAGGACCACAACAAGGACCACATCTTCCTACCCAAGGATTATAATCATATAGATAACGCGGAGGCATATGAATGTATATCTTTTACATACATTAAACCAATTGCCCAAAATCCTCCGATGACCGTAGGTCATCTATGGATTTAGTTGTATTAGGTGACCGAAGGTCACTGTGCGAAGGCATTTTGCCATTCTGACTATTAAATACGCACTTGACAATTATACAAAAAATACAACAGTACCTAGAAAAAGTACTATTGTAAAATTATCAATAATACAAAAATCACGATGTGATTACAAAAACCACAAAAACCATGAAAATGAACAAAAGTACAAAATTCACAATTGTACTTTTTGTACTTTTATCCAAAAAAAGGACAAAAAAATGTAAATATAGGATATATTGAAATATGAAAAGACCTGTTCGCGTAAACGGAGTGTATAATATCAATGGACACAAATTCAAGGAATTGTTCGGTTCTCGTACCCAAGTACACAATGGAAATGCGTACAAGACTCCTGGAAATTTGACCAAGAAAGATTTGTTTTTTAACAAACATGGCCGTATTGTTTCTTTGAAAAAACATCGCACTGCCAAGAAAGAACGTCGTTTAGAAAAACATGGATTTTTCGCCAAAAAAGGCAAATTCGGATTTGTAAAAAAATCTACACGCAAAACACGCAAAAACTAAAGGAATATTGGAACCTACGGTTCCAGTCGTCCCTAAAACGCCCTAAGGCGTTTTGGGACACAACAGATTCCCTTTGCCACCTTTGGTGGCAAAGGGAATCGGGAGTAAAACCTCCCTCATGTAACGAGGACACCTCGCTTCGCTTGGTGCCCTCATAAAGTTTTATTTAATCTGTTGAAAGTAAGAATATCAAATTGGTTGTATAAGATCCTATACAACTAATTTACCAAGAATCCTTCAATGAAAGGGAGGTTTTACACCTTTTCTCATTTATAACGCCGACTTGTCGGCGATAAATGAGTTAAAAGGCAACGTTACTTTCGGCATTTTCAATGCCGAAAGGTGTAAAGGAACCGTAGGTTCCTTTACCAGTAGCATCCATTTTCAATAGAATCACTATTTCTTGGACGTTCAGACGGTTTCGGTCTAGACCAGTGTTCATTTAGGAACAAACGAACCACGTCAGGTCTTTCTTTCAACCAACGATTTCCCAATACTCCAAAATACATTTGCAACACTCCACCTACATAGACAGCAGATTTACGATGTTTTTCAAAAATATAATTACATACCAAATTACCATAACCGCCACAACTTACCAAGGCTACATCGTAAGAATCTTTCAATACATCCAATCGTTTTTGAAAATCTTCCAATTCCACATCAAATTCACGTGAAGGTTCCCCTGCTTGGGTTTGAGGAGGACGTACATAGACAAATGTACAATCCGGAAACAAATCCACACCGTCAAAAAGTTGGGCACGTTTAGGAACACGTTCTTTGATACTCTCTTCAAACGAAGAAATAATCAAAATACGTTTACCTCGCAAACTCTTGGTCCATACTTTGGGATCATACACATAATGGAAAATATCCAAGGCAAATGCCCAGAAAATCTTTTTGTTTGGATAATTTCCACGAATAAATTCATGTGATTGTGCAATATGTTTGTATACTTCACCCTGAATTTCCCATCCCGAATATAAATCGCAATTATCAAATGCTTTTAAATACAAATCGGAATATTTGATGATAGATTGAAACGTTGTCAACAAAACACCGGCGTTGTTTTTCATAGCTCCACCGGTGGATTGAAAATATCCGTCAAAATCGGTTTTTCCAGATTGTTGTTTTAATCGGGCAAACACTGCGAAATTATTTTCAATACCCGCAATACGTGGTACAATAAACGGTTCATTTCGTGACAATTTATCCAATACATAATCATACAACATGGTATGATCTTCAAACATTAAATTTTGAAAACCAGTACTTGCACGACAAACTTCCGCAATGTTAATTCCAATGGACGGTGGTATGGTCATTACATTGACACCGGCAGGTACCAAGGCACCCCAAGGTTGAGGAATCACCTCTTTATTAAAATAATCGCGCATAATACTGCGATGATAATGATACGTTTTGATCAATTTCGGGTCATTAAACATTTGGTATCCTAAAATACGCATCAAATACACAATTTTATTATCACAACCTGGACGACCAAAATCAAATGCAAACAGTTTCTCTTGGTTCATTTTCAACGAATGATTGGAATGGAAAATCCATGTATCTTGAGAATCAAATCGGGGACCAAACAGAGGAGCCGTTTCCACCGTATTACTATTGTTAAATTCATAACGCAGTAAAGCCATTGCCTGTTTTTTTTCGTGCAATGACGACGTTAACAAATATTTAATTGTATTGTCCAAGAAAATATCGGCATTTAATATCACATAATATCCCTTGATTCCTTGTTCACGTATGTACTGAAATACGGACTGAAATGTCAGACGTTTTCCGATGTTTTCCTGAATGATTTTGTGAGAAGAGGACAATCCCATTTCAGCGTCGGTATAAATGCGTTCATTTAATAAATGTATGTGAGCTACATAGGGATTGTCATGATTCTGTTTTAAACAATAACGTATTTCCTCGTTACGAGACGCATTTTTGTGAATAAAAAATTGTGAAAATACATGTATTTGATTGATTGAAATATCTGCATTGGGTTTTTCGGCAACTTCAATACCTTTGGACAAAAATACCGCTTTCATTAAGAATATGAAAATGTGTGTTGTAATACATTTATACCCTTTTACACCTTTCGGCATTGAAAATGCCGAAAGTAACGTTGCCTTTTAACTCATTTATCGCCGACTTGTCGGCGTTATAAATGAGAAAAGGTGTAAAGGGTTTTTATTTTGCCCGAAGGCGAAAACTAACCCTTTACAACCTCCCTCAAGTAGAAGGTTTCTTACAAGGATTCTTGGTACATTCATTGTATATACGCATAAAATTGAAAAATATAATAATAATTACATTATCATTATAAAAATGAATATCATAACTACGAAAGAAGAATACGATTCGGCGAAAAGTAGATTGAATGAAGCAATACATAAATCATGTCTATGGGAAGACGATTTGGAAAAAAAATTCAACGAAGACGAGCAAATGGATATTATGAGTATAATTGCGTATTGGGAAAATCAACTAAGAGGACACAAAAAACTGAACGATGAACGAATGTATGAGAGTATTCGTAAAGAAGATAGTACCGGACGCCTATTGGAAGAAGCTAAAATTGGGTTTGAATTCGCAAAAATATGTTTAGAATTCGGACCTGCTGTAAGAAAATGGGACATAAAACATAAGAAAAATCGGCGT
>Ga0209777_10009498_pt1 | contig 10443 bp, 6 predicted proteins | sample FrelakmetHBP12HB_FD_187147 | JGI IMG/M metagenome (GOLD analysis project Ga0209777, IMG submission 187147) | Freshwater lake sediment microbial communities from the University of Notre Dame, USA, for methane emissions studies -HBP12 HB (SPAdes)... | ecosystem: Environmental > Aquatic >... | reverse complement strand
CATTGTAAGGCGGTCGAAATGGTGCAGTATCAGATTGATAACTGCCTATGTATAATACCTTACCTGCAACCATTTTATCAGCTCGTAGATACTACTGTTCCAAGCATAGGGCTAGTTGTTTTTGTATTGTTTAATGTGCCGCCGCCTGACATTTTCTGGGCTTGGCTGTTAATCACGTTAGTTAATAATGCTGGGCTGATTGTCTGGGTTAATTTGCTAAGTACAAGTTCTGTGATGTAGCCGCCGTTCACTGTTAATCTCTCGGTTGTTGCCGTAAGAATGTAGCCGCTTAAGATCCCACTGGATAGTCCAGTGTATCCATTATCGGTGAATTTGACAATGGCACCTGGAAAAGCTATTGGGTCGCCTTCGCAGAGTATGTGAATTTCACGGTCAGGATATTCTACTTTTATCAGTTCAGTGTATGCGTAGACTTGACAGTTCAATCCTCCGCTGCCATAGATTGATTTTATGCTGTCGTCTTCTATGATTTCGCGGCGTTTACCATAACGTTGTTGCAGTCCTGGATCGCCGCCGCTGACTACTTGGTAGTTGAAATCTGTAAGAACTGAACCGTTTACCAGTTGAACTCCATCTACGTATGCCATACCAACAGGATTACCGTATGCGTTAAACCAGTGAAATTGCAAAGAAACATAAGCTGTACCTGATGGAAGAGTGGATTTATAGACAGTTTTTGTTAAATGTTGCCATGATTGGGTAGCCGTGCTAATCGACCCCACATCGATGCTGCCGAGAACTACGGTTCTTGCGGCATTCACACACTGTATTGTCATAATGAAGTCTCCCACTAGAGCCCGACCTAAAGGATACTCTACGCTGTGTCCTAGATTGTTTGTGTATACAAAGGCGCCAACTGAGAATGCACTTGTTAAGCCGTTGACGCTAACTGTATTGCTTGCAGCGCCCCATTTGTTTGCGCCATTTGCTTGCAGACGCCCAGAGTATGTGCCGTATTTTACTGGTGCAGGCGGAGATGAAGAAGCCGCTACTTGTTGCCAACCATTCGGATCAGGAGGTCCTACAGGTACATTCCAAACTCCAGTTTCAAAACTTGGGTTAGTAATTAAATTGTTTGTGCCGCCAATAGTAGCGCCAGCTGCAATGTAACCAGGGTTCGCGCTTCCAGAAGGCAATAACACTGGGCTGGCTGCGTCAGCAATAGCGTAAACACCGTCACCGTAAACTTCTATTCTGTTTCGCAGTGGTGTACCGGTGAATCTGGCAGGTGAAATACCCATGATGTTTTGTCCCCAGGTCTTTACTAAAGGAGGACGCAACAATGGGTTGCCGCCTTGGTTCCAGTTAGATATGAAGGCAGCTTCAGACACCAAGTAAGTGCCACTTAACGGTGAAGATAAAGATGCTATGTTGCCGTTGATGCCTGTGAAATGTATAATTTCTGGGCTTCCAGGTCCACCGCCTTGTTCCCGCGTGGAAGCTATAACTATACTTTCACCTATCCACTGCTGGAAAAGCAAGGGGTAATCTATGCTGATAGTTGTAGATCCAGCAGGCGCGTCAACAGTAAGCATGCTTAAGCGTGGCTGTTCAGCCCACACAAGATTAGGGCAGGTTTCTCCTGGTTGTTCTCCTGCGTCCATAAAGAAGTTCATGCGGTAAAGTTGGCAGATTTTCTGCAGAAGTTCAGCACGTTGGGTGTTGTTTGCTGTTTGGCTGCTTGGCCATTTGTTTCGCGGATCACCGACGCCGTAGACGTTCCAGTATTTATCGTAGTTGGGTGTGCCAAGTCTTCCCTGACCAATAGGTGTACCTTGCAGTAAACCGTGCCCGGCAGTAAGAGGATCTAAAGCAAGTGTTGCAGCTGAAGGACCTTTCACTATTTCGTCCGGATACCAAGTTGCGTAGGTGTAGTCGTCCAGCAGCCAACCTTCCATCATGTATGCAAGCCAGTCGCGTCCCTGGATCTGTACGGTGCTGCCTTGACCTTTAGTAACTGAATAGCTTATTTCGTCGATGATTCCCCAGAGACGGCTTGACCCTTCAGCTGCACCAATCAAACCACTTGGAGAAACCACTTGGTTTGGAACTATACCGGTAACGTAAGTATCGCTGTATTTCAGCCAGATTTTTACGTTACGCATATAGTCGAGATTTATGGGATAAGCATACTGTCCTTTGCTGTTGTCAAGAGTAAGTTTGAATGAAGCAGCTTGGCCACCGTATGCGCGGTCAACCTCAATATCTAAAACATCATATACTGTGCTGAAAACACCTTGAACTTGGGTTTCAATTTGAACCGTCCATGTTGGATGCAGAATGTATGGGCTTCGTCCCTGTGGATCAAGAGTTCCTGGTACAACAATAAATTCTGCGGAGAAGGGAATTTGTTGTTCGAAGAACTTGATTTTCTCCGGGTTAAATGTTAAGTCAGTAAGTAATGCTACTATGCCCGAAGTTTCGTTAGGTGTGACCAGCATCTGTGGGTTTTCTGAGTATAGTAATGCTTCCAGATTGTACATTGTTTGCAATGCATGGTCGCCTGTTAATACACCGTCTAAATGCAGTCGAATCAGGCTTACGTTGGTGCTTGAGATTTTTTGCCCTTGTCCAAGCATAGTTTGTTTTATAACATTACGGGTAAAAGTCTTTGTTAGATTCTGCGGATTAATGGGAAATGCAACATCTCCGAAGCTGGCGTTCATGTTGCTGCCGACTGGAGAATAAGACGCCGTAGGTATTTGCGTTAACACAACTGTTACGTCTGCTTGATAATATACTCCTGTTTGGATACCTGGAAGTTCCTTGTAATCTAATGTTTCAATTCTGCAGAGTGCCCCTTCTTCGAAGTTAGGAATATTCAACGCTATTTCTGCTTCAGTTTGATAAGCCAACACTAGGTCTTTTAGGGCATTTTGACTTACTTCTTCAACTGTTAAAGTTATAGCTGGGTTTTGTTTGCCCATGACGTGCACATGGTCATAACCATCCATCATCTCTAAGATTGCAGCGTAGATAGAACATTGTTTGCTGGGTTGAGGCGCAAGAGTAAATGTGTGGCTGCCGAGGGTAACTACTGTATGCACTGGGAGAAGAGTGAATACAGCTGTTAATTGGTCCGATTCAATCCATGTTGCTACGTATGGATTGTCTGTGATAATGAATCCGCCAGACCTATCCCATTCTTTAAATTGATAGCCTGCTGCAGCTACAGCAGTTACAGATATTGAGTCACCGACATTAAATGGGGCAGCGCTTGGAAAAACGTTGAAGTGATAATTGTTGAGGCCGATTACTATATCGATTTCTTGGCATCCAGTTCCCGCAGCTACCGTTATGTTATTTTCGCCGGTAGTGCCAGTGAAAATCGCGTCTATCTCTGTGCTTTCATTCAGAGTTAACGTTACTGGATTGTCTGTTTTTGAGTATTGTCCTGACGGTGGTGGAGGAGGTGGGGATCCACCGCTGAATACTGCAGTTAATTCTAAATCATAATCCAAAAGTTGTGTGTTCCAAGGATTATCTGTTGATGTGTTTCCATATTGATCTTGCCAATTCACAAAAGTGTATCCGGATTTTGGGACTGCTGTTATTGTGAAGTAGTCGCCTTGATTATAAGTGTCGACAATTCCTGGAAAGGATGTAAATTGATATGGTTGCCCTGTTTCATTCGCAACGTCGACTTCTTGGCAAGCGTTAGAGTCAGCATAAATTGTAATTTGAACCATATTTAACCAGACTCCGGAGTGATGATCCATTGAGAAAAGTTGTGCCCTGTTTTTGGCCAGGCTCGTAGAGTAACTGACTGCCCTGCTTGAAAGGAAATTACTGCGGGTAACTCTGATGCTGTTATTGTGCGTTGATATTGTGTAGTGTTGTTGAGGAAATCGATATGGTCGCATTCATTGAAGTTTGCTGTGATTGTAAGAGTTTGCGGGGCTATAGCAATTACAGCATGTAAAGTTTCGTCGTTCACCTGGGCGGCGCTGTAGGGGTTACTGGCTGATACTAAGTGGCTGTTGGCGTCATCCCACTCCATGAAGGTGTAACCTTGTACAGGAAACGCTTGAACTTTGATAACGTCTCCGGGGTTGTGACTGAAGTTTGCATTAACCATACCTAAATTACGGTAGGTTCCAGTTACACCTGTAGTTTCATTAGTGACGTCTACATGGTCACAACCAGCGTCTGCTGCAAGAGTTAATGTTACCCAGGTGTCCGGGTTAGCCGTGATCTCAGCGGTTATACTCCAATCGACTGATGGCCCAATAAGATAGAAGTTTTCGAATGACCCATCAGGAGATACCCATGCAGAGAAGTGGTATCCACCTATGGCGTATGCTGAAACAGTCATGGTGTCTCCAACATTAAACGTGATTAATGCAGGAAAAGATCCAGCGTAGATCGTTTGGTTCTGGTTTGGATGCGCATTATTTACGAAGTCCACGTGTTCAATTACTGCATTGTCAGCGTTGATTGTTAACGTTGCAGTTGTTACTACTGGCGGAGGAGAACTACCTGAAAATACAGCTGTAAGTGTTTGTGACCAATAATAAATTGAAACATAGGGATTATCCGATATTTGTGTACCATTTCCGTCTTCCCAATACAAAAAAGTGTATCCTGGATTGGCGAATGCCTGTATTAAAAGTTCATTACCCGCGTTGAAATCAAAATTTCCAGGAAAGGAAGTGAACGCTTGTGCATAATCCGTGCCGTTATTTTGGACATAAATGGATTGGCAAGCTGCACTGTCAGCGATAAGCGTAAGAGACATTTAGCCGATCACTCTTGTTTTTTCAAACTGCATTTGCCTGCGCATCTTATTGAAAGCAGATTTGATGTCTTCCGGATTTTGGATCTCTTGCACTTGAATTGTTACAGGACCATTAATTGCGTAGGTTACAGATGCCTCTTTAGTTTCTGCAGGTGTAGGTTTAGGTGTGGGTGACGCTGCAGGACGCGTGAGTTCGGGTTGTATAACTTTGATTGATGTCGGTGCAACTGGAACTGCCGTAGCTGGCGTCAATTGCTGCTGCACCTTCTGTGCAACCATCACGAGTTTCTGTTGATTCAAAAACATCTCTTGCCCTAAAGCCAGCAACGCTTTCTGTGTTTCTCCGTTCTGAGGCGATACAGCTGTAGTTATCGGCGCAGGAGTTGTAGGGGCCTGCACAACTTTAATTGCGGGTATAGTTACCTGTGCCGCAACTGTTGTTGGCGCCATGGGTGTTACTGTCGGTAACGGAATCTTGGATAGAATTTGCTGTGCAGTTTTCAGAATTAACTGCTGTACCGCCAGTAGGTCAACCCAGATTTTCTGGAGTGAAGACAAGAATGTCTGTGAAAGAGAGTTGCTAGTTGGCGCTGCTGCAGCAGGCAAAGGTACCTCGATCACTGGGGCAGGCGCAGCCACTTGCACAACAGGGGCTGCAGGTGTAGCTGATGATGTAACAGAAAACGGTTCTGCCATGCGGGATAGGATCCGCTGGGCTACACCAACGATTACTTGTTGAACCGCGAGTAAAGCGTTAAGGGCTACTTGTAGAGGGCCGCTTGTTTCTGCTGGTTGCGGTGTAGTAGTTACTACAGGTGTAGGCTGTGTGTTAACGACGTTGACTGCTGGCGCAACAACTTTCTCTATAGCTGCAGGAGTAGGGGCGGGTGATTTTGTTAAGTATGAAGATAATTGACTTTGGATGTTTTGCAGGACTCTTACAATAGTTTGGCCAACTGCCGCGAGAGAACTCATTCCACTCTGCAAATTCTCCGAGACAACTGGGGCAGCTGGAGTTGCCGCAGCAGGTACAGTAGGTGCTGCAGGAGTTTTGATCGTTTGAACGGTAGGTGTAGGAACCGCTGGTGTGTTAACAACAACTGTGGGTGCTGGAGTTGTAGGAGGCAATGCAGGTGTAGGTAACGTTGGCGGCGTCATCTTCGCTAAAATTTGTTGGGCAACTCTCAAGAGTGCGTCATTGCCTGTTATGCCGCTTACGAATTTATCCATGTCATTTGGCAAAGTATGAGGCGTAGGCATAGGCATCGTTGGAACTGGTGGAGGATTAACTTTGATGGTTGGTGCTGTAACAACAGGTGTTGCAGGGGCTTTCGGAGTTAGCGCAGAGAATGATCCTTCAAGATACGCTTGGACTTTCTGAATGGCATTTACGATAGTTTGGCCAACAGCAAGTAAAGCATCTAAGCCCTTCTCCAGAACTGGACTTGATAAAGCAACTGGTTTAGGTATAGTAACTGTAGGTGTGGGTGCTGCTTCTTGAATAACTTGGGCTGCTGGCGCGACTATTTTTTCAGATACTGCCGGAGGCAACGGTGTAACCTTTGAAACGGAAGAAAGAAGCTGGGTTTGAATATTTTTCAAAGTTACCAGTATGCTTTGCCCGACTGATAATAAAGAGTCAACCACGCCCTGTGTCTCTGAAACAGTAGGCGGGGCAGGTGTCACTGCAGCTGGAGGCAGTGGTGTGGCTGGTGTCTGGACAACTTGGACAGTTGAAGTTGTTACTGTTGGCGCTGGCGGTGCAGGTGCAGTTCCAGGTAAAGTGATCTGCGCCAGAATCTTCTGTACATAACCAACAAGGGTGTTTCCAGCGGTTAGAATAGAATCAAACGTTTTCTGCAGAGTACCCGGTAAACTTGGTGCAACTGATTTAATCACTGGGGCTGCTTGAACGACATTAACTGCTGGTGCCGCTACATTCTCCGCCATAGTTGGTGCTGCAGCAGGCATTGTTGGCATCATTTTTGATATTGCTAAATCAATTTGACTTTGTATTTTTCCCAAAGAACCAACGATAAAATGTCCAACTTCCAATAGTGCAGCCAATATTTTGTTTGCAGAATCGCTGCCTATAGATTTAATCTGTGGCGGTGTTGGCGCCATGGATGCTGTTTGTTGTATGGCTTGAACTGCAGGTTCTACTAATCTGCCTGTTGCTGCGATCGGTGCAGGAGTAACTACTTCTCCAGGATGCATTTCGTAGTTTCCTTGTACCGGGATAACTCCGCCTGTGGCGCGTGTGCCTTCAACGGTCTCAGGAACTGGGGTGCCCATAAGGGTCTGTTCTTGTGTTTTGTTGTATGCTTCAAGCGCGGTGTTAGCTTTGTTTATGTTGTCACCGGCACTGGTTACAGCACCGCCGATCGCGTGGCCAACTCCGCTTAAAGCTTTACCGATGCCTCCGAGGAAGTCTCCTATGGGTTTTAGAACGGCATTGTATACTTTGGCTAAGGCGTCGAAGACTGGTTTTAGGAAGATGTCGTAGAACTTTTTAACGCCTGTTGCGAAAAGATTCCATGCACCCAGGAGAACATTTCCTATAAATTTCGCTACTGGCGCAAGCAGGTTAACCCAGATGAATTTGAGTGCATCAAATACTGGTTTAATGAAAATGTTGTAGTACATTTTTAATCCGTTGGCTAGAAGTAACCAGGCTGCCAACAATACGTTACCGATGAATTTAGCAATCGGCGCCAGGACATTATCCCAGACCCATTTTAAGCCGTTGTAAACGGTAGTGAGTGCAGACATTAATGCGCCAGAGAGTACCTTTGCAACGGCGTCCACTGCATCATGGAAGGGTTTCCATTTTTCGTAAGCTATAACTAAAATAGCGACCAAAGCGATTATCGCTAAAATTATCAATACAATTGGGTTCGCGTCCATAACAGCATCCAAAGCAGCCATCGCGCCAGTCCAAACAGCTGTTGCCCCTGCAGCTAATGTTTGTTGAACAGTCGCCAACATGCTACTTGAAGCCAGGGCATCGGTACTTAACGCTGCTTCATCTTCAGCTAACGATAATGCAGCAACTCCAGGAACAGCCCCTACTGTGAAACCGTTCATTACATTCATACTCATGCCAGTTTCGTCAGCAGCTAAGCCCATTCCATCCATGCTGCCAGTTAAACCAACAACCCCGGTCGTCATTGGCGGGATAGTTGACCCTGCAGCGCCAGCCATACTAACGAAGGATCCGCTAACGTCGACTGCTGCGGTTGCGCTGGAGGCCGCTGTTTTAGCGAATAACGCTGCTATTTTTTCGCCGATTGGCTTCCAATCGAACTCTTTGATGTCTTTGTATATTTTGGCAACAGATCCAACTGTGCCTGTTACAGCGAAAGCTATGTTAGCGCCTTGGGCAACCATCTCAGAATTAGCCTGGTTAAGTTTCATCTGAGTTTCTTTAAGCGCAGACTGCGCAGTTGACAAAGTAGCATTGTAATCCATCAAAGCATTGTTTGCTGTTTGAGAAGCAGTAACCTGATTTTGCATGCTTGATGTGATCTGTTTGCTGCCTGAAGCTAACACTTGTCCTGCAGTCATGCCAGCTGTCCCCAACGGTCCCCAAGCTTCAGTGTTCCATTGGACTTGCTGCCCCAGTTTATCCCATGCAGGAATCTGCCCTGATGTGATGCTATCCTGCAGTAGCTTCATAACTTCCTGGACTTTTGCTGTTGGTGCACCAACTGCAACAGCGTTATTTGCCCACTTAAGCATCTGTTCGTTCCATGCTACTGTAGCATTTTCAGCTTCTATGCTGTTAGCGCCGTAACGACCGATAGCTGTGATGGCTGTACCTGTGGCTATACGTAAGCCGTTGAAGCCGCTGGTGCTTGATAACACTGACTGGTTAAGTGCCTGGATCGCAGCAGCCTGCTGCAGGCTAACCTGAGTTGTTTTGTTATCAACAATTAGAAGGTCACGTTCTACCTGTGCTAAACGAAACTTTGCGACAATCAACTGTTGGGTGTACTGGAATTGGCGGATGTTCCATACTGCTAAAGCCGTGTAGACTCCGATGGAACTGCGTCCAACGTTTCCGATCTGCTGCATTATTCCAGCTAGTTTGGAACCAACATCAGCGTAGGTTTGGGTTTGGATACTAGCTGACGTTATGGTTGCTTTGTTATCTTTCATTGTGCCAGTCATTGAAGTGACGTTGGTACTAGCTGCACCTGTAGACTGCTGAATTTTTTGTTGGGCGCTGGCAATCTGATCTAAAGCTGATAAGGCGCTTGAAGCGTCAACTTGGAAAGTGTAGAGAATACGGGCTGACAAATTAGGCGCCTCCGCTTATTCCAAGAGTGATTGATCCTGCTGCTAATTTACCAGCGTCTTCGATTAGTCCACTTAAAACTTGGGCTTGAGTTGACCAGACAGCTCGGGCGAAAAACAGTTTTGGTTTTACATGTGTTCCAGTTTTAGTTGTCCAGCCCATTTCTTGGAAGAAAGGGTATCCTGGTAGATCACTGCCGACGTCTACTTCTACAGATGTATCGCCTGGCCGCACTGCAAGTACCTTTAAGCTGTTGAGAAGGTTGCTTGAGTGAGACTGCATGGATCCTTGGGCATTCATTTTTGCTTCGTTAACGACAGCTTTGCAGCTTTGAAAAAGAGAAGAGGTGAGGACGCCCATCAGTTGGCGCTGGGTTCTATCCATCAACGTATTTGCTTCTGTCCAGTCACTCTTTATAATAACTGGAGGTGCAGACATTCCAGTTATCGCCTCTCAATTTTCGGTAGCTTTGTCACTGTCATTTTTCTCCGTTTGGAAGACAACTCCCTGCGGAAGCATACTTTGACCTTGACTGCCGCCCTGTGCTTTCTTACGTTCTATCTCTGCTAAATGGTTGCGTGTGTTAATTATTGTCTGCAGCAGCTGTTCAGTTATGACGTCCATGTTGTATATGTCGTCAGGCCGCAAGCCTGGGTAGGCTTGCATGAAACTGTCGATTTTCAAAGCTTCTTGTGCTAAGGTGTCGCCCTTGCAGAGGTTCGCATTTGACGAGTAAACCGCTGCTGTGAGGTGCTCGATGGCGCCAAAGGGGGCGAATTATAATCCGTGATTTCACCGTACAAAGCTTCAAGAACTGAACCTTCTAGGGTGCATTTATCCAGGTCGTCTTTGGTTTTGAGTGGCTGAGGACTTTTCACTGTGCCAGAATTAATAACGAAATCCATCACTGAGGCGTTAATGTTAAGTTTCATAGCTTGGGTATTTCCAGGTGTAACGTTCTGCGGTGAATAGACTCCCATGATGTCGTAGAATTTCTGGCGTTCTCTGAATGTCCAGACACGTATTGTGAAAGAGTTTTCAGGTTTAGGCTTCACTTCGTAGCCGCATAAGATTGGTTTTGCAATTTCCTCTTTACTAGCGTCTGCTGAAAGAGGATCGTGTCCAATTACTGTAGGACACAGCACCATTTCTTTTGGTTGGCCATCAATCATTATCATGCCATTCACTATGTTGTAGGTGTGCATAGCATGACAGGTTGGGCACGCTTCAATCAACAGGTCTTTTGTCTTCATATTTTGGGTTATACTCATAGAGTTTCCGAGTCTCCTTTAGTTCCTATTTACTCCGCTTCGATATTTAAGTTAACGCAGCGGTTAGACCTGTGAAGGTGTACTTCTCGTAGATGACTTCTGTGGGCTTCACT
>Ga0209777_10009497_pt1 | contig 10443 bp, 9 predicted proteins | sample FrelakmetHBP12HB_FD_187147 | JGI IMG/M metagenome (GOLD analysis project Ga0209777, IMG submission 187147) | Freshwater lake sediment microbial communities from the University of Notre Dame, USA, for methane emissions studies -HBP12 HB (SPAdes)... | ecosystem: Environmental > Aquatic >... | reverse complement strand
GTTTGGTCTAAATAATAAGTATCTGTTTCTCTCCTGCTAGGATGATCTTTGGGAGTGTTCAAAAGATCAAAATCGTCTTCCACGGTTACAATTTTTGGTATGTTAACCAAGTCAAAATCAGCAAATCTTGGCAATTTGATAATTTCATTAGTTAAAATTTTAACAGGAGAGTTTTCCTTTTTTGTTAAATCTGGGAGTTTTAATAATCTTTTTATTCTTTCTGCTTTAATATCGCTTCGATTTTCTAACTCCTTAATTAAAACACCCTCATTCGGGTCATTTATTACAATGTTTTTTAGCATATTTTATTGGTCTTTATTTTCTTATTTTACTACTTTTTCTAGGCAAATACAAGCCCCGTTAGAAGTCTGATATTGTGGATAAATATGACAAAAAATATTAAAAATGAAATAGGAAAAATAAAACAATGTAATGCAAAAATTTTTTTGTTTTGAAAAAATTTTGCAAGGACTTCTAACGGGGCAAGAGGTGAAATAGTGGATAAAAACCAAACAAAAAGCACAAAATAATGAAAATAGTTGCCCCGGCAGTAGAAATTTGATAGCCCGCAAACTTTTTCTTGAAAAAGTTTGCGGTTAAACGGAAGTCAAATTTCACTGCGGGAATGCGCTTCGCTTGCTTTACAAGGGGATATATGCCAAAATATAGGTAGAAGCATTATTAACAATTAATAATTAAAACTGGTCGTTTAATAATTTTTCGTAGCGAATCGCAGTAGAAAATATTATTAAAAAGACAGGTTTAAAAAAATGGTAAGAAAACCAAATGCGGCTTTTATGAAGCCGCTAAAACTCACTGCTGATTTGGAGGCAGTTGTGGGAAAGGGTCCTATGCCACGCTCTCAAGTTGTAAAAAAACTTTGGGCGTATATCAAAAAAAATAATTTGCAGGATCCAAAAAACAAAAGGAATATAGTCGCTGACGCCAAATTGAAACCAGTTTTTGGCGGAAAAGCCGTAGTCAATATGTTTGAAATGACAAAGTTGGTCTCAAAACATTTGTCTTAATCCGCAAAACAAAAAAATCCCCTTTTCGGGGATTTTTTTGTTTTGCGGATTAATAAATAACTAAAATTGCCAATCCAATCGCTATTAAAGCAATTGAAACTATTTTTTGAAAAATTATTTTCTTTGACAGTTCTTCTTTTAAAACTTTGGGATAAAAATACGAAACAAATAATACTAGGATAAAAAGAAAAATATATTGGATTCCCCTTAAAGAATTTACTATTGCCAAAAAAGCTATAGGGGCCAAAGATATGGCAAAAATTTGCAAAAAATTGGCTATGCCGCCAAACACCTGAGCCAAAACAAAAACTGTCTGCGTTTTTTTGTTTAAAATCATTCGTTTTGCAAAAATTTCTTTTCTGGATGTTTTTTTGAAAAGAAGAGTCAAGGCGAATAAGAAAAGGAATATTCCTATCCAAATAATTCCTGGCAGAAATGTTTCATTCAAAAAAACAAATTTTGCAAAAATATAATCCAAAGAAAACATTATAGAAGAAAAAATTGTAATTTTTAGATAATCTCTGGTAATCTTCGGAGTTTTTTCAATAGAAATAATAACGCTGCCTATAAATAATAATGAAAATGCTAAGATGTCTATTATCGGCATTATTTGAGGCCCCCAGAAGAGCCATGTTAAAATAAAAATAAATATAGGCTGGGTGGCTCCAATCGTTACTATTACCCTTGAAACATCAAATTTTTCTAAAGCAACATACATAGTATACAAACCAACAATGTGCACAAGAGCATCTAAAATAATCCAAATTAAACCTGTACTGCTGGGGAAACTGAACCTTGTAAACGGTATAAGCAAAATTACGACTAAGCTAAAAACGCCTACATAAAAAGTATATGATTTTGGTCGGGGCGCCCTTTGGGCTGTGCTAGTTAAAACTAGTTTGTCGCACAAAGAAGCAAAGCCAAAAAACAAATAAGCTAAAATTATTACTATGAGCCACATTAACATAACTTTATTTTACAACATATTCTATAATTTTCATAATTTTAATAATAGTTGTATAATATAATAATACATTGTATGTGGATAAATATAATTATTATAACCATAATTTTATTATCTTTCTTAGCCAACTTTTTTTTGGCTATTTATGCTTATAAAAAAAGGGATTTAAAAAAAGCAGAAATTAATTTAACAAAATTACTTGAAAGGTCTGAGGAAAATCGCATAAAAGCGGAAATAGAGAGAGATAAAACAGCAATTGTTTTCAGGGATTTTGGCGATGGCCTTATAATCCTTGATGAAAAAGATAAAATTTTCTTGATAAATCCCCAAGCCCATAAAATCCTTGGACTGGAAACAGATAAATTATTAAACAAACCATTCCAGTTCATGGCAGATTTTCCTAAAGCTAAGCCGATAATATCTATTTTAAATGAGGGGCTTGAAAACATTCATAGGAAAGAAGTTGAGCTGGCAAAAGATTTTATCATAGAGTTTTCGGTTATACCTTTGAATTTGAATAAAAATAATATAGGCCATCTGACTGTGCTTCACGATGTAAGCAAGGAGAAAATAGTTGAAAGAATGAAAACAGAATTTGTTTCTTTGGCCGCTCACCAGCTAAGAACTCCTTTATCGGCGATGAAGTGGTCTATGGATATGCTGAAAAAAGGCGACTTTGGACGCCTGACAAAGAAACAGAGCGAAGTTATTAAAAATATTTTAAAAAACAATGAAAAATTGATTTCTTTAGTCAATGGCCTCCTAGATGTAGCCCGCATTGAAGAAGGAAGATATTTATATAAAATTGCCCTTACAGATGTAAAAGAAATTGTCATGCTTGTAATAGATAGTTATAAAAATGAGATTAAAGAAAGAAAAATTAAGATTGACTTTAAAAAGCCTGCTAATTTACCGCCAATGATGATTGATGCAGAAAAAATAAAGATAGTTGTGCAAAACTTTATTGATAATGCCATAAAATATTCCCGCGAGGGCGGAAAGATAATAATTGCCTTGAAAAACGATGGAAAAAATATAGAATTAAAAGTGCAGGATTTCGGAATAGGCATACCCAGAAACCAGCAGGATAAAATTTTTATGAAATTTTTCAGAGGCAGCAATGCGACAAAAGTAAAATCAATCAGATCCGGGTTAGGCCTCTTCCTGTCCAAAAATATTATTGAAGCGCATGGCGGAAGGATATGGTTTGAATCTGAGGAAAATATAGGGACAAACTTTTATTTCAGTTTGCCGATTAAAACAATTAGAGAAACGTAAAAATAGCACTAAAAACCGCCCTGAGCTCGTCGAAGGGCAATTTTTTTATGATTGACATAAACCGATGAATATTTAAAATAATAATATATTATAAATTCCAATTTAAAACACCCTTTTAAAAAGGGTGTTTTATTTTTTCCTTGCCATGAGCTTGTCAAAGGGTTTCTTTTTCTGTCGTGGAAACTTTCCGCCGTAGGCGTAATATAAGGCCACTTGTTTCTTGGTAAAAATTTTTCCAGAAGGGCTTTTATATTTATTATTTCCGATTTTTTTGAACGGCATGTTAGATGAAAAATTTATTATAAGTTTTAAGCAGATTATCAATCTTTAATATTTATCTAGCTAATCTTTAAAAAGCCTGCTTGAATTCATAAGTGGAAAAAAATCAGTGGCAAAATTATAAAATGCTGCCAGCGCCGGATTTACAAAACCTAAAAATACCAGGCTAAATCCAACAACATTTGATAAAAACCATATTATCATATCGCCTCTGATGACTGACATTGTCTTGCGCCCCAATAAAATCATTTCTGGTAAAAGGTTAAGCTTGTCCGTAAAAATTATTGCGTCTGCTGTTTCCATTACCACCTCAGTGCCAACTCCCCCCATTGCAATTCCTATGTCAGCGCGCATTAATGCAGGAGTGTCATTAATCCCGTCGCCAATCATAGCTAATTTGCCATCTTTAGAAATTAATTTTTCCAATTCAACTAATTTGTCCTCGGGTTTCATTTCGGGCTTTATATCAGAAATCCCCAATTCTTTTCCAATTGTATCGGCTATATTTTTTGTATCGCCGGTAAACATTGTAATTCTTTCTATTCCAATTTCTTTCAATTTGCTGATACTCTCCTTTGCTTCAGCTCTTGGTATGTCGCGGACTAAAATATACCCGATGACTTTTGAATCTAAAATCACCACATTAACTGGCATATTCTCCTTCTCAATCAGTTCTTTCATCTCCTTTAAAAAAATAAAACCATTCGGGATTTTTCTATCTGATAAAATATCAATATTGCCAATGATAATTTCCTGAGATTTATATATTGCAGATGCTCCCATGCCCCTGATGGCGGAAAATGATTCAGGATCAGGGACAACGCCAATATGATTTATCGCTTCTTGATAAATTGCTCTGCCGACAGGATGGGCAGATAATTTTTCTGCAGCACCTACATAGGTCCAAAAATCTTTTTCTGAAATATTATCCTTGATAATAGATTTTGCCACATGCAAATCTCCATAAGTAAGGGTGCCCGTCTTATCAATTACAATTGTCTTAACCTTTGAAAGAACATCCAGCCATTCTCCTCCTTTAATAATTACGCCCCTCTTTGCTGCTTTTCCTATGGAAGCAGTAATGGCGAGCGGTATAGCAACTGCCATATCATCAGCGCAGGCTATTAAAAACAACGAGGCAACATATAAAATATTATGAGTCACCAGATATGTACCGGCTCCCACAACAAGCACAAATGGCAGAAATACTTTAGCGAAACGGTCTGCTATCTTTTCAGAGCGAGATTTATGTTTTGATGCTTCATTGATAAGCGAAGCTATGCGTTCGATCGTCGAATCTTTGCCAACTCTAGTCGCTTTTATTTTTATTGTGCCATTTATATTAGTAGTGGAACCGAAAACATCATTCCCTAAATTTTTTTTGACCGGCGTAGATTCTCCAGTAATGATTGCTTCATTAATCTGGGCTTCGCCAAAAACAACTACCCCGTCTGTTGGAATCTGCAATCCTTCTTTTACGACAAGGATATCCCCTACTTTTATATTTTCTGTTTTAATTTCCTCAATTACCTCGCCTCTCTCTATAAATGCCTCCACGGGCTTTAGCTTCATGAGCCTGTCTATCGCCCTGTTCTTTCTCTCGACAATATGCCATTCAAGGATATATGCGAATGTCAGCATTAATATGATAAATGCCGATGAACGAAATTCGCCGGTAATAAAAGTGATTGCCAATGCAAAAGCATTGAACGTATCTATGGTAATTTTTCTTTTTAACAACGGTAAGACGCCATTTATAAATGGAATGAGCGATCCGATTACAGCAATTATCAAGAGGATATTTTTAAATCCAAAAAAGTAATCCAATAATAATCCAATCAATACAAAAACCACCAATATATATTCTCTAAGGGGGGGTTGGAAGATTTTTTTAAAAAGATTTGCCATTTACTTGATTATTTTTTACGCGCTACATAAATATCGGCCTCAATCATTTTGTCATTCTTGTAAAAATGATGGGTGAAATAAACATTGCCGGTATTGTCAATCGTGGCTTCGCCAGCCAATGGCCCGAACATTTTTTCAGGCGTCTGCCATTGGCCGTTAATTTTTTCAGACCTCCACAAAGCATAATCTCTGGTAATCCATAGTTCATTACCGTCAGGGCTTAAAGCCGGCCATCCATCATTTCCTGAAGTATTTACTGCCGACACATTTTCCGGTTCTTGCCATCGGCCGTTAGTCTTTTTTGAAACCCAGATATCAAGCCCGCCTTTGCCGCCAGCCCGGTCTGAATGAAAGTATAATTCACTGCCGTCCGAACTGATATCAAGTTCGCCTACTTTGTAATCAGGATTGAAATCAGCCAGCTTCCATTCCTGCCATCTGCCATTTTTAAATTTTGCGCTAAACCAGTGAATGCCGGTATAACCTTCCCTTACAGAGCAAAAATACATTATATCTCCCTGGACAAATTCACAGCCGTCACCATCAGCTTTATTCGGATCATTTAAAAATACTCTTTCCGGCTCCTGCCACTGGCCGTTTATTTTTTTTGAAAACCAGATTCCGGTTACACCATCAGATATCTGCTTTTCCACCGGCACATTGACATCAGGGGTAAAGAAAAAATATAAAGTATTCCCATCAGGCAAAATAAAAGCTGAATCTTCAGCGCCAGCAGTATTGACCTTACCGAGCACTGGCACAGGGTCAGAATATTCCAAGGAAAAAGATTTAGGCGGATTGACATCTGTCTGCGGAGTAATTTTTATTGCAGTGGCGGGAATTTTGCTTTTCCGCAAAATATTATGATAATTTTGGCTGTTTCCAGAAAAATTTTTAACAACAATAATCGCTCCAATTATTATAACCAGAATTAATAAAATAAATAAAAGTTTTTTCATTTTTAACAATGTTATAAATATTCGGAAAACCATTCAGCTGCGATATCAGCCACTTTTTCCAGGGCTCCTAACTCCTCGAAAAGATGGGTGGCTCCGGGAATTATTTCTATTTTTTTCTGGGAGTTGATTTTTTCATAAGACTTTTGGTTCAAATCAATGACATCTTCATCATTTCCCCCGACAATCAACAAAATTGGCGCGTTTAATTTTTCCAGCGCATCTTCAGCCAAATCAACCCTTCCTCCGCGGGAAACAATCGCTTTTACTTTACCCGACAAAGCAACAGCAGCTTTTATTGCCGCTGCTGACCCGGTGCTTGCGCCAAAATATCCTATTTTAAAAGCGCTGGTTTCGGGATTTTTCAAAAGCCATTTAGTTGCCTCGATCAAGCGCTCTGCAATCAAATCAATATTAAACCTGTTTTCATAAGTTTCGTCTTCCTGTTCTGTCAATAAATCAAAAAGCAGAGTGGCAAAATTATTTTTCTGGAGAACCTTGGCAACAAAATTATTTCTTGGGCTTAGCCTGCTGCTTCCGCTTCCATGGGCAAAAACAATCAAAGACTTGGCCCCTTCAGGGATATTGATAATTCCCTGGAGAGTTAATTTGCCTAATTCGATGTTAATATTTTTATTCTCCATTTTCAAAATATTTTTCAATTACAGGAGCTATCGATAAGATTAAAATTCCAGAAGAAACCGTTTTTCTAACATCTGGCAGGCTGTCTGTTGTATAAATCTTTTTAACGCCTAAATTCCAGAGCTCTTTCCAATTATCATTGGCGAAAAGTCCGTGAGTTACCATAATAATAATTTCTTGCGCCCCTAATTTTTTTAATTCTTTGCAGGCAACAATCAAAGTTCCGCCTGTATCAAGAATATCATCGATTAAAATTACGCGCTTTCTTACTTTACCCTTGAAAGCAGATGAGATTTTCTGCCCGTTTCTTTTCTTTTTAAAATAAGAAGCTGGCTCCTTAATTCCTAAATATTTTTTAACTTCCTGGCACCTGTTTATCGCACCCTCGTCAGGAGCGACAACAGTTGCATCAGTAAACGAAATTTTTTTAATTTCATCTGCAAAAATTTCAGCAGGCGAAAGCGAAACTAACGGTATTTCAAATAATTTTTTGGCAAACTGGCTGTGAATATCCAGTGTTACAACCTCGCTTACGCCGGAAATTTTGAAAGTTTTGGCAAACCAGTCAATTGCCAGACCTTTCTTGGCCTCTTTTCTGTCCTGCCTGGTATAAGCCAAATAAGGTAAAACAGCTGAAATTTTTTTGGCTCCTTCTTTTTTTAAAGTATGGCATAAAAACATCAATTCAATTGTCCGCTGGTCCGGCGGCGCGTTTGTACCTAAAACCAGGCATTCTGAATCCTTCACATTGTCTTTGATTGCGATTTGGGCCTCATTATTTACAAACCTTTTTAATTGGTAAGCGCCTTTTTTTATATGCAATTTTTCGGAAAGCTTTTTTGACATCGGCCCGAAGCCTTCCATATTATAAATAAATGTTTTTTTCTTCATTTTGTTTTTATTAAATTTAAGACTTCTTGGTCAGTAACTTGATTAAACTCATCATAATAACTGCCGACTGCTCCCAAATATACTTCAGGCACAGAAACAGCAATAAACTCATCAACTTCTTTTTTTATTGAATCAACAAATTCTTTTGGAGCAACTGGAACCGCAACTATTATTTTTTGAGGTTTTTGCATTTTAATTTCTTTTATTGCCGCCAACATCGTCAATCCTGTAGCTATGCCATCATCAACTATAATGGCAATTTTTCCTTCAGGATTAATCGGCTGCCTGTTTTTATAATATAATTCCCTTTTTAATTTTGCCTCGGCTTTCTTTTTTTCAATTTCATTTTCCAGCCATTTTTTATCTATGCTCTGCAGTTCGATTTCGTTAAAAACTGCATTTCCTTTTTCTGATATGGCTCCTATGGCATATTCTTCAGAAAAAGGATGTCCGATCTTCCTGATAATCAAAACATCCAAAGGGCATCCTAATTTTTCTGCCACTTCTTTGCCAATTACCACTCCCCCTCTCGGCAATGCATAAACAACAACATTTTTCATGCCTTTATATTTTAAAAGCGCGTCAGCTAATTTCTGGCCTGCGTCTATCCTGTCTTTAAAATAAATATCTTTTTCTGGCATATGTTTATTTAATTATTATCTTATTTTATCAAAAAACCGCCTCAATTGAAAGGCGGTTTTTTAAAATGCATGTTTCGTGGACGATAATTTTTTATTGATTTATCAATTGGTTCAACACCCGTCTGGTATTTGGCCCTACTTGGCCGTAGCCGATAATACCGGGCTTAGTAATTTTGTAATAGATTTGGAAAGCTTGGACGGCTTTTAATGTGGCTGGCCCAAAATTACCATTAGATTTAATAGATTGAGGGAAGAAGCCCAGCTTTTTTAGAGTATCTTGCAGTAAAACGACTTGGCCGCCATTAGAACCGTATACCAAAAGTTGAGTGAATACATTAGATACATTGGATTGCTGACTATTTGGTTGCGCTTTACAATAAATTTCGTTAATCTTCTTTATTGTTGTTCTTTGAACATAGCCGGTTGGAGCAGTGAATCCCCATGGGGTCAGAATATCGTTAGCATATTTCAATTGGAACGCCTTGACTGCGTTGTAGGTTGCATCATCATAAATTCCTGTTTCAGCTAAATCGCTGAATCCTTCATACTTTATCAGGAAGTCTTGAAGTTTCTTAACTTCAGCAGAATCATTTGCAACGCCAAGTTGGATATATTTAGTCATATAAGGAGCGCAGACGGGCGGAGTTGGAATAGTTGGAGGAGTGACTAAAATAGTTCCCGAGCATGGCAAGCCAGTTGTTATACTATAACCTGAAGTCGAAGTGCAACCAGCTGGAAGATTAACTAGACTAATTCCAGAACATGATAAACCAGTTGTTATACTATATCCTAAAATTGAGGTACAGCCGGCTGGAAAATTAAGTGCTTTATTAGCAGTACATGTCGAACTAGCCAAACCTCCATAAAGACCGCTGCATGTCCAAGTCCATGGGCCAGAACCAGTCACCGCTGAAGGCGTACCGGCACTGCATAGATTTGTTGTTGGAATAGAATAAGATGATGTATTGTTCGCGATACCGCAAGCTCCGTTGACCCCGCTGCTGCTGCCGCCACCTCCGCCACAACTTCCACAATCAGCAGGACAGGTGCTGCATGTTTCACCGCCATTACAGATTCCGTTTCCGCAACTTGGCTGCCAACTTGTCTGGACATTGCAAGTAGTGCAATCAAAACTTAATGTCCCAACTATATTTGACCTTGAATCTCCCGTGGCTGTTCCTCCAAGTTTGCCAGAAGAAGCATTGATTGTGACGCCGGCAAAATTTATCCATCCAACGTTATCTCCCCATGCTTGTCCAGACAAAACTCCGTTGCCATTATTTTTCACCCCGGCAGTGCCGTCTGGCGAGCTTGCGTCTAATTTTATCCAGCCATGGTTGTCGTTCCATGCGTATCCGGTCAAAGCAGAATCGGTAACATTGGTGTTGCAGTTGTCGCAGCCAAATCTTACCCAGCCAATCTGGTCAGACCATGCATAACCGGTCGTATTGCCGGCTGATGCAAAAACCGCTGAGCATATAAAAAAGCTCCCTGCAAATACAAGCATAAAAAACAAGAATAATTTTAATGTCTTTAACATTCTTTTAATATCTAATTTAAGCAAATAATTCTATTGAGTTTGACGAAAATGATATTTTCGCGTTGGTTATTCAACTGGAGTTTCTGCGGGCGGGGTGACGGTGTCGGCCGGAGGCGTGGTTGTGTCTGCCGGCGGAGTGACGGTGTCTGCGGGCGGGGTGACGGTGTCGGCCGGAGGAATAACTGTATCAGCCGGCGGGGTGGTTGTATCAGCCGGCGGGGTGGTTGTATCAGCCGGCGGAGTGACGGTGTCAGCCGGGGTTTCCACGGCTGGAACTGAAGCTGGAGTATCATTGCTTAAAATCGTTTGCAACTGG
>Ga0209777_10009496_pt1 | contig 10445 bp, 4 predicted proteins | sample FrelakmetHBP12HB_FD_187147 | JGI IMG/M metagenome (GOLD analysis project Ga0209777, IMG submission 187147) | Freshwater lake sediment microbial communities from the University of Notre Dame, USA, for methane emissions studies -HBP12 HB (SPAdes)... | ecosystem: Environmental > Aquatic >... | reverse complement strand
CGGATCATGCATGGTTGTGACCCCAAAAGCGAGATTCGCCTGGAATGACCAATTCTGCTGCGAATAAATCGACTGATTGCTGCTTCCCGGATGGGCATGGATGTCAATCAATCCGGGCATCAATGTCTTCCCGGCTACGTCAATTACCTTGGCGCCGGCTGGTATGGAAACCTTGCCGCGATCACCCACCTCGACAATTCGATTTCCTTTGACATGCACGACACCATCCGGAATAATCGATAGATCATTCATCGGTAGTACTTTCGCGCCAACAAAGTACAGATCAGTATTCGGGATATCTGCTTTCTCTTGCCACTCGAGATTGACTGCAACCGGCTTATAAGCCTTGGAGGAGTCCTTTACAGTATCTGCGCCTGGCAACGCTGCAATGTCGGCTGTGAAATACTCCGGCCCCATACTCCACGACACTCTCTTACTGTCCGCAGACCAGTTGAGATACGTTCCAGCATCGGTGGACAGCTTCTTCACCGGCAGGTTTTTCATCTCGGGACCGATCTCCAGCGGCGTGCTGACCTTGGGGAGTGGCACAACATAGGCCTGCCAAAGTTCTTCAAAAGCAAGCCAGTTTTCGTCCGGAGAGAGTACAAAATCCCCCGCATGTTCTGATACTGCATGCACGTGACGGTCGGAACCAAGCAAATCGACACTCACCAGAGCAGACTTTTCGCCTTCGCGAGAAACAAAGAAGATCCGCTTGCCATCGAGCGAGAAACGGGGGGTCTCCCCTTCACGAGTCAGAAATCGCGGAGCCGTTTTGCCATCGCTGGAGACAACATAAATCCCCGGTTCTTCCTGCCACAAACGGCCACGGAAACCATCGCCGGTACCGCGCTGGAATACTACCCAACTGCCATCGGGAGAAAAATGGGCTGACACATAATGACCCGGTCGTGAGACCACCGTCCGCTCATTGCGTCCATCAACCCCCACAACGCGGACGGTGCCCCCGCTAGTGTCGCTCCAAGTCACATAGACGATCTCTCTGCCATTCGAAGACAGCGCAGGGGCGAATTCGAAGTGGTCCGTCTGTCGCGTCAATCGCACAGCTAGGCCAGAAGGAAGCTGCTTACTATACAGGTAGCCCAGACTCTGGAAGATCACTTCGCGACCATCAGGCGTTGTCTGTGGCCAACGAATAACCTTCACGGGGAACTTAGAATCCCCCACTTTTTGAGGAAATCGTACAGCCTGTGCGACCGTCTGTTCAACGTGTGCCTTGAATGGAATTTGCGTTGGCGAACCTGTTGCAACATCCACACGCCAGATTTTGCCTTTTGCCCAGATTACAATGCTCTTGCCATCGGGCGTCCAATCGAATCCTGGATAGACGCCAAAGAGCGACCATGTTTCCTGCTGATCCTCGTCCAGACCATTCCACAGATGCCGAACACTGCTGTTTTCCAGATTGCACAGTGCCAACACCGATTTCCCCCGCACGCGTCGCACAAACGCCATGGTCTTCCCATCCGGGCTGATCTGCGGCCTGCAAGCGCCGCCGTTGATTTCGATGATGTTGCGGATTTCATTGGTCTGCAAATCGAGTCGACGAATTACATAGATGGTACTATTGGGGTCTTTGTTGTACTCGAAGTGTCCCCCTGGTGACATGTCTTCCGACCAATACAGATACTTGCCGTCCGGCGAGAAGACCGGCTCATTTGCATCCTGCTGCTCGTTCTTCTTTTTGGTCAGTTGAACACCTGAACCGGATTCAGGGACTCGGTACATCCACATCTCGCCGGCACCCATACTGCGATGGCTGGTGAAATGCTTCTTGGCGACGAAATACTGGCCGCTCGGATGCCAACTGGGATTGTTGAGAAGGCGATAATCCTCCTTGGTGAGTTGAACCCTGTCACTTCCGTCAGCATCCATCATCCAGATGTTGTCTCCACCACCACGGTCGCTGGTAAAGAGAATCTTTTTGCCGTCGGGGCTAAAACGTGGCTGTACCTCATACGGGAGTCCTCCAGATAGCAAAGTGGCATCACCGCCGGTGATCGGCATCTTGTAAATGTCCCCAAGAATATCAAAGACGATTTCTTTGCTGTCAGGTGAGACATCCACTGTGATCCATGTCTCTTCAGTGGCTTCGAACTCGATCGTGTCGCTCGGGACATGAGGAATGCTGACATCCCACTTGCTCCCTGATGAATCCTTTGCAGTACTTCCCGACACGTCACTGTTTGCAGTAACGAACAGCAACAGAACCAGACTGCACGCCGCAAGAATCGTCGCTAATCCTCTCATTCTGATCATTTAGGAAAACCTCCAAAACACTTGACTATTGACCTTCCGTCTCGCAGCCTCTGGCCAGACCGCAGCACCGGCAAATGGCACTGGTGCACATTGAACGTCAATTATAGTCGCGAAGCGTGGCGGCGGCAATTACATTTGTCGTCAGCGTGGCAGATTTCCCCTGCTGAGGTCGACAACAAAACAGTTGCCGATGGTAGGACCCCGTTCTAACCTTGGGTGAGTTGTTGTCTGCAGTATTGACGTTGGCCGCAGCCAGAGAAGCACAAGGAGATGTCGGTTCGCAAGCAGAACATCGTTGAGTCGAAGAATCATGTTCGATTCGGTCGGTGATTCCTCATGGAAGCTCAATGTACACTGTCAAACCAACTCGGACACTCGGAACTGGGATTTAGGGCAAGCTTTGAGTGGGGCAACCATCTTTGTTGGTGATTTCTCATTTTAGCTCCTGCCCCTGCATACCCCGATTTGGCTTTCAGCAAACATCAATGCGTCAATCAATTGGAGGTGCGGCAATTCTCCACGTCGTACTTTTGACGACCCATTGACATGCAAGGAAGTTGTTGCTAACTATCACAATTCCAACAGCTTACTAGTTTCGCCCCAGGAATGTCTTGAATATGACTATATCTCTTTCTCGCGTCAGAATGTCTGCTGTTTCTTTCAGCACACACAATCGCAATGGTTTAGAGGAAACTGGCTAACACTGAAAGCCGCTGCCACCGGCGCCGATCTTCTCGACAATTCGGTAGTGGTTGATGACTGTGCCTTTGGAGAGCACTGTTACTGCCTGTGTCTTGTCGTCGTCAGGTTGCATCTATCAGTCGTTGCTCTCCATAATCATCAACCCTTCGGCTTCAGAAATTCAATGAAAGGCGGGTAGTTCCACAATGACTCGAGGTCAAAATCCCTGTGCACTTCGATGTTAAATCGGCTTCCTTGCAGGAAACTCTCCTTAAGCAAAGTAACGGCCTGATCCTTTTCTCCTAGAATTGCAGCAATACAGGCGCGTTCGTATGTGTTGCCACCAAAGAGATACGGACCCCTGAGGTTCTTCAACCACTCCGAGACTTCCATAGCTCTTGTTCTATCACCTTGACGCGCAGCTATAAATCCAAGATAGCTCTCATAACCCCGGCCAGCCGAGTCCTTGGGAAACTTCTTGGCCAGCTCCTCATAGATGGTCTTGGCCTTGTCCCAGCGGCGGGCGTTGTACAGCGTCATTGCATAGCCTTCCCGGAGTGAATCTAATTTTTCCGACGGTTGGCTTTCGTACCAGCGAATCGCTTCATCCAACATGGCCATCGCTTGATCCTCGTGCCCGTGCGCCCGCAACTCTATTCCCGCTTGATAGAGTTGATTTGGCGGAGCTACCCCAGCATTTACTGAGAGTGATGCGCACTGTTCCAGACTCTGTTTTACCTCCTGAACCTCTCCCATGGCTGCGAGAGCTCGGGTCTCAGAATAGAACGGGCTAGGCGATTCGGGATAAAGCCTGCGTGCATGTTGCGCTGCCTTGAGTTCCTGTTTATGTTCACCCAGAATATGATATGACAAAGTGAGGAAGTACCAATACTGCATCCAGCCGCGTGCCCACCCTCTCTCGGGATCCATCGTTTTGAATGCTTCGATACATTCCCTTGGACGATTCAACCAGGAAGCATATACACCCCACATGTAAGCAAATGAAGATCCTGGTGCCAGTTTTGCTGCCTGCCGCATAGCGTTTAGACCCTTCAGCAAGTCACCCGAAACAGAGCCACTGGCAGCATCGAGTCTTAGTTGTTGAATGGCATTTAGACGTGACCGGCGAAGTTCGAGGAATTGCACGAGAGAATCAGACAAAGCCCACCTTGCGGAATTGGAACTGGCGCCGCAGGCGCCCAACAACGGTTCCAAAAACAACGTGTCCAATGTGTACGCCTTCATCAAGTGATCAAGTGCACCGTCCCAGTCGCTCCGGTTATTGTGAACGCGACCCTGAATAAATTCTTGGTATGCCTCATACTTGGGGGGTGGCGCTGATTGCGCGGAAGTTCCAAGAAGCCTTTCGTCCAACAATATGGCGAGTGCCCCCAGCACTCGCTGGCGTACTGATTCGACTCCGTCCATTACTTTCTTGATCGGGGAGTATATTGGTTCGATTGCCTGAAGCATCTTCCCGTCAACATTCATCACCTGTGCCTGAAACTGAATGGAATCGCCGACTTTATAATAGGATCCGGTAACAAGCAGGGTTGCACCGGTGGCATCCACCACTGAACGAACACCCTTGCTTGCATCGAGATCAGACAACATCTCCGGAAGAACAACTTCAGCCAGCCCCGTTTGTAATAAACTCTGCGTCGTCCAGTCAGCAACCATCCTTCCCAACGGATCAAGCGACGGATCGCCGGTTTGATTTCGGAACGGGACCACGACAACGCGCTTGACATCGGTATTCGAGTCTTTGGAGGACTCCATCGCCAGTTCCCACGGTTTGAAAATCAGCCCGATTGCAGACAAGACAATCACGATAAGCGCTGGCACCATTATCCGCATTCTGCGCGAGCGTTTGACTGGAAGTGAGCCGCTTGGGGACAGCAGTTGTTTCAGGTCCGCTGCCAGATCATCTACATGCTGGTAGCGTGTGCTTCTGTCCTTGGACAGGGCTTTGCTAATCACTCTCTGAAATTCGGCGTTTACCCCCGATTTATACCTTGCTAAGGGTTCCGGATCGTGATCGATGATGTTGCGGGAAGTCGCCGGATCGTTGTCGCCTTTGAAAGGTTGTCGTCCAGCAATCAGTTCATAGAGAACAACGCCGAGGGAGAAAATATCAGTGCGATGATCGACCTGCTCTCCCCGGACTTGTTCGGGTGACATGTAGCCAATAGTACCGAGTGTCGAACCGGTCTTCGTCAGGTGATCGGAACCGGCAACACTTGCCAGCCCGAAATCGAGGATCTTGGCGCGGCCATCGACGTCGATCAGGATGTTCGCGGGTTTGACGTCGCGATGAACGATGCCGGATTGATGCGCCTTGTGCAGCCCTTCGCAGATTTGAATGGCGAGATCGATCACCCGCTCAATTGGTAGCTCTTTCGCCTTGATCAACTCGCGCAGCGATTGCCCTTCGACATACTCCATCGCAAAGAACGGTCGCCCGTTGAACTCACTGACTTCGTAAATGGTAACAATGTTGGGATGATTCAGTTTTGCTGCCGCTTGAGCTTCACGCTTGAACCGCGTTCGGCAATCAGCATCTTGACAGAGATGGGGGGAAAGAAACTTGAGGGCAACCTTGCGATTGAGTTCGGTGTCCTCGGCAAGATACACTTCACCCATGCCACCGGCACCGATCTTCTCGACGATAACGTAGTGCCCGACCGCAGTTCCCTTGGTCAAGTGCACAACGAGTCTGGTTTTTTCCCCTTCCGGCTTCTCTTCAGGCATTCCTCGACTCCACAGTCAGACAGTCTAAGCCTCTTGAAAATCTGCCACAAGATAGAATTTAGTGCCTATTCAGTCAATAGCGTTTGTTCCTAACCGGTAACCCACCCACCGGGTGGGTTTAAGGATTGTGACTGCAATCTCCGCATCAGCAGCAACGGTTGAATAAGAAACCCACTGTTCCGGTGGGGTACGGAGTGGAAAATGAGAGCGCTACTGCTGATTCTCTAGTAGCCGCCTGCCGGAGTATATTTCACAAGCATTTCCTGATAACGAGGAAGCTTCCGAAGCGGCTCCAACTCCATGTTCAATTTGAAATCATTGACCGTGTAGTTTGTTTGCTGTAAAAGCAATTCTTCGAGTTCGTCGAGGGCTTTATCGTAGTCCCCACATTTGGTGTAAATGATGGCCATGACCATGACCTGATCCGGCCCTCACCAGTGGCATTTGGCGATTGATAACAGCTCCTTTCCGCGGATACCGAGTTCTACCGCCTGTTTGCACGCTCCCAAATCCGCCAGTACTAATCCGAGTGCAGAAGAGCGATACGGATTGTCCGGCACAATTTTGAGGTCTTTCTCGATCGCTATGCGGGTTGAATCAAGATAGACCATCGTCAGGGCGGCGTCCCCCGCTTCGCCGTACCCTAGAGCCAGCGATCCGAAAAACAAAACAACATCCATCTTTTGACGATACTCTTTTCGGAAACGATCGAACAATGAACTGTATTGTAAACCGCGATCAGCAAACAGAGAATCCAGGGGGAGACCATTCAGAGACCTGATCATCGGCAGAATCGTGTTGACGAACTCTAATGTATCAACGTGGCTCAGCGCCTCCCGAACCACTTCTCGGTTTCTATTCCAGTCGCCATATCGAGAATTGTAGCCCCATAGCTTTTCCAGATATGAGTAAGGTCGTTTGGGATCAAGGGCAATGGCCCGGTCAACCGATTGTTCAGCCTCGGAGAACATTCTTTTGAATCTGAAGAATTCAGAGCGCCACGAATGAATAGCGGGATTCAGCGGGTCAAGTTCGGTAGCCTTGCGGAAGCTCTCTGTTGCTTCATCGAATCTCCCTTGGCGCCATTGCACTAGCGCAATGTTGGTTACCAGCTCAGCATCGCTAGGGAGTTCCGAAAATGCCAGATTCAATTCCGTCATAGCCTGGTCATAATCTGTTTCGGTCAGGTTGTAGTAGATGCCTGCCGCCATGTGGCCGTATGACAAGTTGGGCTGGAGTTGTAAAGCTTTTTCGAAAGATTCGCGGGCGATCTTCCGGTATACCACCGTCGACGGAACTATGAAGTCCAGCAAGGTGTAAGCGCGAGACCTGACCGCATATGCAAGGGCAAAGGAGGGATCGATCATCACTGCACTGTCCAGATTGGCTGCCGCGGCGGTCAATTCCGGAAGCGCCCAGTAATCGCGTCTCACACCGCTGATTCCCTTAAGATAGTAGTCATATGCCTTAGAGTTGGTCGTCGGACACGACGCCAGCACCTTGCGGTTGGACTCCAGAAGCGTCAGGCCGAGTTGGTCGACGATCTTGGTCGCGATATCTTCCTGTACTGCGAACACCTCCATTAACTCGCGCTCGTAGTTGTCGGCCCAGAGGTGTCGGTCGTCTGACACCCGAATGAGCTGTGGAGTAATCCTGACCTTGGTCTGTCCACCTGCTTTCGCCCAGCGCACCGATCCTTCAAGGATATAGTTGACTCCAAGTTCCTTGCCAATCTCACTCAAGCTCTTGCTCGACTTCTTGTATTGCATAGCACTCGTTCGGGAAATCACGCCCAAACCCTCGATTCCGACCAGCCGGGAAGTTATCTCTTCGGTCATGCCGTCTGCGAAATATTCGTCCTCGGGACTTCCGAGATTTTCAAAAGGCAAGACCGCAATCATGGGCGTGGCACTAGCCATCTCCGTTTGAGTCGATTTCTGCCGTGGGAAAAAGATGAACACTGAAGCCGCCACAAGGATAACAATCGCTGCGCCGACAACCAGTCTCAGCCGGGACTTGGCGGGTTTGGGGGGAGGGTTGTATCCGGTTGGTTGTGAGTCATACACTAATCGTTTGAGATCGGCGATGATGTCCTCAGCCGTTTGATATCGCAACTCTCTGTCTTTCTCCATCAATTTATCGACGATTTGCTGAAGCCGCTGAGGGACGTCGGATTTATAGCGGCTGAGCGGCTCAGGGACATCCTGCATGATCGCCCTGAGAGTAGCGCCCTCGCTGTCGCGTCGGAAAGGCGTACGCCCCGCTACCAATTCGTACAGGACGATTCCAAATGAGAACAGGTCTGAGCGGTGGTCTATCTCGCGTCCCGACACCTGTTCCGGTGACATGTATGATACCGTGCCGAGAGTTGAGCCGGTTTTCGTCAACTTATCGTCGCCGGCTACTGCTGCAAGGCCAAAATCCAGCAGGCGCGCTCTACCTTTCGTGTCAATAATGATATTGGTGCTCTTGACATCTCGATGGATTACTCCGGCCCGGTGCGCCTCCCCAATACCCTGACATATCTGGATGGCGTAATCAATAATCACGTCGATGGGCAATTGCTTTTCATGGACGAAGTGGTAAAGCGACTCTCCCTCCACATGCTCCATGACGAAGTATGGCCGACCACTGAATTCGCTGACTTCGTGGATCGTGACAATATTCGGATGATTCAGCTTGGCCGCCGCCTGCGCTTCGCGTTTGAAACGAGTTCGGCAGTCGGCATCCTGACATAAATGGACGGGGAGGAACTTGAGCGCGACCTTGCGGTTGAGTTCCGTGTCCTCGGCAAGGTAAACCTCTCCCATCCCACCGGCGCCGATCTTCTCGACGATAACGTAGTGCCCGACCGAAGTTCCCTTGGTCAATTGCACAACGAGTCTGGTTGGTTCCCCTTCCGGCTTCTCTTCAGGCATTCCTCGACTCCTCAGTCAGAAGGTCTAAGCCTCTTGAAAATCTGGCACAAGATAGAAGTTGTTGACTATTCAGTCAATAGCGTTTGTTCCTAAAACGTTAGCTTTCAGTCGGATCGGCAGAACGACTGACTTGGCGTCGTTGTCTAAGGCAGCGTATATTTGCCCCGATTTGATCTGCGTTTTGGCCTCGAATAGCTCCGAAATTTCTCTTGCATAATTGCCAGAAAGTCCATATATAGCAAGTTTCTATTGGTGAATTATGTTCGATACGTTGTCGGAAAAATTAGAAGGTGTATTTAAGACTCTCAGGGGTCATGGGAAGCTCACTGAGCAGAACATAAGGGACTCCCTTAAGGAAGTCCGGCGCGCGCTGCTGGAAGCCGATGTTAACTTTAAGGTAGTCAAGCAGTTTGTCGCCAATGTTGAAGCCAAGGCGAGCGGGCAGGAGACGCTCCGTTCGATATCGCCCGGGGAGCAGGTTGTCAAGGTCGTTCATGACGAATTGATCGCCGTATTGGGTGGCCAGAATGCGCCGATTTCCTTCCGTAGCACCCCCGGCAAACTGCTTCTTTGCGGTCTCCAGGGTTCCGGCAAAACAACTCTTTGTGCGAAAATAGCCCTTCACTACAAGAAAAAGAATTCCCGTCCGCTGATGGTGGCTGCCGATATCTACCGTCCCGCCGCCGTGAAACAGCTTCAGGTTTTGGGCAAGCAGATTGACGTGCCGGTTTTCTACGTCGACAAAAAACCGCCGCAGATTTGCGAAGATGCGGTTGAGTATGCCCGCGCCAACAACCTCCACCCGGTGATCTTCGATACGGCAGGTCGGCTGCATATCGACACCGAGCTGATGGATGAGCTCAAGAATATTAAGAGCAAGATCAATCCCGATGAGATACTGTTAGTCGCCGATGCGATGACCGGTCAGGATGCGGTCAATGTTGCCACCAAGTTTAATGAGACACTTGATCTTACCGGTGTGGCGCTCACCAAGCTGGACGGTGACGCCCGCGGTGGCGCTGCTTTGTCGATTCGGCAGATTACTGGTAAACCACTGAAACTGGTCAGCGTAGGGGAGAAGCTTTCGGATCTCGAAGTGTTCTATCCCGAGCGGATGGCATCACGCATTCTCGGCATGGGGGATATTGTATCGTTGGTCGAAAAGGCGCAAGAGACAATCGATGTCAAAGAGGCCGAGAAACTCGAAAAGAAGCTGCGCAAGGACACACTGACTCTGGAGGACTTCTACCAGCAACTGCAGCAGCTCAAGAAGATGGGATCGCTGGAATCGATTCTCAAGATGATTCCCGGAGTCTCCAGCGCCATTCGTGACGTACAAATTGATGAATCGAGCATGAAGCGCGTCGAGGCGATTATCCTGTCGATGACTCCCGATGAGCGCTCCAAGCCCACGATACTGAATGGTTCGCGACGCGCCCGCATCGCCGCAGGTTCTGGTACTTCCGTTCAGGAGGTCAACCGGCTGTTGCGGCAGTTTGAGCAGATGCAGAAAATGATCAAGCAGATGCGCGGTGGCAAGTTCAACAAGAAGATGATGCCCGGGCTGTTTCCCGGTTAGTGTGAATACAAACAACAATTTGCTTTACTCTTATGGAGGAATACATTGGCGGTAACAATCAGACTAAGACGAATGGGAGCCAAAAAGCGCCCGATGTACCGGTTCGTGGCGATTGACTCGCGCCGCGCCCGCGAAGGACGCTTTGTTGACATGCTCGGCCATTATAACCCGATTGTCAGACCGGCGACGGTCTCGATTGACGAGGAGAAGGTATTCGACTGGTTGAAGGAAGGCGC
>Ga0209777_10009495_pt1 | contig 10446 bp, 8 predicted proteins | sample FrelakmetHBP12HB_FD_187147 | JGI IMG/M metagenome (GOLD analysis project Ga0209777, IMG submission 187147) | Freshwater lake sediment microbial communities from the University of Notre Dame, USA, for methane emissions studies -HBP12 HB (SPAdes)... | ecosystem: Environmental > Aquatic >... | reverse complement strand
GTGGTGAAGTTCTGCAACGGGCGTGGCAGTCAATTGGTGTCACGCCGTCCCCAAAATCCCCATCGGATGATAGACTTGCTAATGCCTCGGAAAACGCAATCGGAAACTTGAAGAAACCATGGCTGCCAAACCCCAGACCGTACCTTAGTTCCGGCTCCGAGAATTCCCATTTGCGCTGACGATATACACCCCTCGCACGCGCTTGGAGCGACGGCGCGATTGCCGTCCTCCGTCGGCTCTATCACATTGAAACGGCAACAGGGCTCTTTGCCCGCCCTATGCCCTATTCCACCGTTTTGTCGGGGGGTATACCCAAACTCTTGTACAGAGAACGGCGAACAGCCTTGTCCAGTTCGAGGATTTTGCGGGCCTGTTCGGCAACCTCTTTTGCGACCGCTCGGGGTACGACGATGACCCCGTCACCATCGGCGACGACCACGTCGCCCGGGCACACCAGCACGCCGCCAATCGAGACGGGCCGGTTTACGGATTCAAGCTCGTTGCGGCCGGGGCGTATTCCGCGTCCCTTTGTCCGGAGGTAGATAGGCACTTTTTCGATAGCAATTTCGTCGGTGTCGCGCAAGCCCGCGTCGACCACGACGCCAACTGCGCCGAGCTTGCGCAAGCCGAGGATGTTGTTGGACCCGATGGACCCGACGTCGGCCTCGTCGGCCTCGTCAATGACCAGCACATTGCCGGGCTTAATGATCTGACTGAAAATCTCTGAGGAGTATTTCGCGTAAAACTTGTTTTCCCACTTGGTGAAATCCTCGCCGGGTGCGGGCCGGTTAGGCCGCTGTGTGGGCACATAGCGGGCCGTAACGGCGATTCCGCGAATAACATGCGAGAGCTTTTCCCTGTCAACCCAGTCGGGATGGATGGCCGGATCGACAAGCCCCACACCAGGCAAGCCCACGGCGTCCATCCCGTCGGTGACGTCCGAGACCCGCAAGCCTTCATACAGCTTGAGAATTTCAGCGTTCTCTTCTTGGCTGTAAACCTTGGTCTCGATGAAATTGGCCCCCTTCTCAAGAGTTGCGTCACCCGCCGTTTGAGCGAGCGCCGGAATGGCCGTCAATAGGAGTAGGCACAAAAACACGTGGATTGTCCTGCCGTTCATGGTTGAGACTCCTCCGCTATTTTTTGTTGTTCCCAGCACATTGTGACTCCGACCTTTGACCCGTTCCTTGGGTTGTCCCCGTGTCTCTGGATAGGGCCTGAGTCGGCCGCCCTGTATTGTACCGAGATTTCCCATATGGACTTGCCCACGACCACCACGGGCAAATTCATCGCTATTCTAAGAGCAGGGATCGACGACTTCAAGACCGAACGAGCCGGAGATAGAACATGGCGTAGTACGACGTACTCGACGTGTCCCCGTCATAGTACGAGAACCAGAAGTCCGCGTCACCCGAACTGGTCGAATGAGTCTTGTAGATTCTGCTCGCGGACGTGCCGGACGTCAGATAATGGTTCAAGGCGTCCCACGTACCCGAATACACCGTCCAGCCCGTGTAATTCCCGTCGTTGAAATCATCCTTGAACGGCTCGACCTTCGTCACGAGGTTGTCCCCTGCCATCAAATAACTGGTTACTGTCCTTCCTTTTCCCTCCTTTTCTAAGAAGCGCGCCAAGGAACTGATGACGAGTCCCATCAACGGCGCGCTCCAGCGGCGGCAACTCGTGCCGCCTGTCGAGGACGCCGAGGTCGAAGACCAGTTCACGACGCACACGTACACGCTGCAGAACGGGAACGTGGTTTACTCGAAGGGGAACGACCACATCGTCGATGCGGTGCGCGATGCTAGGCCACGAACAGAACCGGCTGGACGGCACACGCGAGGAAATCGCATCACTTATACCTCTTGCGACAGACTCAGTGTTTCTATAAACATGCGAGGTGTAACTCGACTCCCGCCAAGAAGAGATAACCCCGCACCACACCATGCTCAGAATCCTTCCCCCGATAGGAACCAACGGGTGAGATAGGGCCACGACTCAGGTCTCTGGCTTTGATGTTGCGCCAGCATGGCCTCAACTAGGGACCTCTCAAGAACTTCGTGAATACTCTCAACCTTCGGCGTGATGAACAGACAGTTGATCTCGCCTGTTGTCAACCACAGCCTCCAGTTTTTGTTTTCGTCATCGTAGAAGTAAGAACGTGGGCGGCTTGCATCGAGCTGCATTATCAGGTAGTTCAGTGCGTTCTGGTCAAGGAAACAACAACACAACATTGAGTCGCGATAGAACTTATCGACGCATGCCTGTACCTTGAGGGCCTCTTTCCGAAGCGCCTCCTTCCCTTCGTACGTGGGTGACTCGGTGTATGGGACGATCCATAGAGTATTGGGAAGCCTCGCAGAAACAAGGGAGACACAGTCATCTGCGCGGCTAAACGTACAGTACAGCTGGACGAAGTTACTCGCTCTATCTGGTGGCGCAGCCTGAACGTCGCCGTTAGCTATCAGGGGAACTTCATCGCTAGGGATAGCCAAAACAAAATACCAGGAACCGGGCGGAAGTATCCTGCCCTTTGACATTTCCCAACCGGCATCGTCAACGACATGCCAGAGTCGTGCGATGCAGCGCCCTCTGGGGTTCTCGCGAGCGTGCTCTACCGACAATCCAACTATGCCCTGCTGTGGGACTGCGATTACGTGACGGTTGCCGGAAAGATGTTGGCTGAAAATGTTGCAGGACTTTGACGAGAACTGAGAGGCATAATAAAAGGGCATCATTGAAGCATTTCCGTCGATGCCTTCCCTGTTCCATGCTTCCAGAAGTTCATTGATCCTTGTCACGCCGCGCGGATCAGCATAGCGAAATCCGTAATCCTCAAGGATTCTCTTGAGGTGCTTGTCGATCAACTCCGTATACAGGAAGAACAAATCCGTCCCCGTTGGATGGTAATAGATGTCAAGATTCCTGTCTCGTACGGGCACGTCAATCCTGATCTGTTTGTGGAGAGACTCTTCGAGAGATCTTAGTCCAAGGTCGTTTGCCTGTACGCAGAACGTCCGTAGCACGTCAGGATAGCGTTTGGCGAGTCGCCCCAGGCAAACCCCGAGGTTGCTTAAACGTTCGTTAGGGGATTCCGTTCCTGGCAAGGTGACCAGGAAATTGCGGGCTTCTTCTATTGAGCGGAAGTGTGGATACCAGTCCACGTGCAGCGGAAGTGAGAGGAGTCGGTCGGACAAGTGCAGATGCAGAGATGGGTGTATCGGGAATCTTTTCATGATAGAGCATGCTAGCGGATAGCCTTCCTTGTAGACGTCGTTGCCCGGGCGTCTGAGGATGCTCAACCATTGTCTTTCGGTGATATTCGTAACCTGACGTTGATTATAGGTTGCATGTGCCTCAAGACAAACGGCACAAGACTTGGGAGTAAAGAACGTAGATATATCAGTAATATAGCCCTGTCTCTGCACAGGGAAGTGCCCAAGTGATTGGAGCGCCTTGTGAACTAGGCCCATTAGATTTCCGTAATGGGTAGATTGGATGTCCTGGCGGTGTGTCAGTTCATGCTCGACTACCGCGCTAAATCGCTGGGAATCGTTGAGGTTGCTGTCGACCGTGACGACCGCATCGCACAGTCTGCACAATCCTTCCGGCGAGGTCAGAGAGTCGTCCAACTTTCTTACAGCATCAAAGATGTCCTTGGATTCATCCTTCGTTGACATTGCGAATTCCTCCGTGTCTCCGAACGGGGGAGGAAACACCCACCCCCGTCCTTCGTCTAGGCTCCTGGGTCGGCGCTCGGGTCGCACTCCTGCGTTGCCCTATCCTCCGCCCAGGCCAACACGATCTTACGCCCGTTACAAACCACGTTCCAGAACAAAAACACGTTCCACGTTGGAGTAGATTTTTGCATGAGGCAACGAATCACATTTCGAGTAGATTTTTACTTGAGGCAACGGGGAGTGATTTGGCGTCGAACTGTGGCGTCGACGGTTAAGAAGTGCAGCGGGTGGGCCGGAACCTGACCGGCTGTTACGACGGATTTCTCCATGACACAAGGTATTTGTTGCTCGACCTTGACAAGAAGTTTGTGCGTTTCCGTGCTGTCCTTGAGAGCACAAATACGAAGGTGGTTTTGCTGCCGCCGAGAAGTCCGAATTTGAACGCGCTCAGACGCAATGATTTGTAGCGGCTCTGTTGCGGAAGTGTCAGAAATAGAATGGTCGGGGCGGCGGGATTCGAACCCGCGGCCTCTTGGTCCCAAACCAAGCGCGCTAAACCGGACTGCGCTACGCCCCGAACTTGCAAGAGATCCTAGCACATTCGACGGCTTCGAACCAACCCGCGCGCGCAAGGCTTCTGCGCGGGCCCGTGCATTTGCCACGTGGCCTTGAGATCTCAAGTGTACTTGGCTAGACTTGGCTAAGCAGACAGACTTTGGCGAGGTGGACAACGAAGAAGGGGAGTGAAAATGGAAAGGAAGCATCTCTCTCGGCGTACGTTTCTCATGGGTGCGGCTCTTGCGGTCTCCGGATGCAGCACTACATCAAAGACGCTCGTGGCCGTGGCGCCCGCGAGCGCGGCGGCTCCGCCCGCGCCTGAACGCGCGGCTTCGACGCGGCGGCTGTCTGCGAATGAAAAGATCAATATCGCGGGCATCGGCGTCGGCGGCCAAGGCCATGAGGACATGAAGAACTGTGAGGAGCATAACATCGTCGCGCTGTGCGACGTGGACTGGGCGTTCGCGGGGCGGACCTTCAGACGTTTCCCGAATGCGAAACAGTACAAGGATTTCCGGGTCATGCTCGAAAAGCAGAAGGATATCGACGCGGTTGTTATTGCGACGCCCGATCACACGCACGCGATTGCCGCAATGACCGCGATCCGGTTTGGCAAGCACGTCTACTGCGAGAAACCTTTGACCTACTCCATCGAGGAATCGCGAAAACTCGAAGCCGCCGCGCGCGAAGCGAAGGTCGCCACGCAAATGGGCAATAGCGGCCAAGCCGGCGAAGAGGTGCGCGTCACGGCCGAGTACGTAATGAGCGGCGCCATCGGTCCCGTGCGCGAAGTGCACGTCTGGACCGATCGCCCGATTTGGCCCCAGGGCATTGGGCGTCCCTCGGAGGCCCAGCCCGTCCCCGATACCCTCGATTGGGATCTCTGGCTGGGTGTCGCGCCGGAACGTCCTTTCAACCGCGCGTACCATCCGTTCAAGTGGCGCGGCTGGTGGGATTTCGGCACCGGCGCCCTCGGCGACATAGGATGCCACGCGTTTCATCCCATCTTCCGCGTGCTCAAGCTCGGCCACCCCACCAGCGTCGAGGCGTGTTCGAGCGACAAAAAAATAATAAACCAGGAGACGTATCCGCTGGCGTCAATCGTCCGATATCAGTTCCCCGCACGCGAGGACATGCCGCCCCTCGCACTGACTTGGTATGACGGCGGGTTAAAGCCTGCCCGCCCGCCCGAACTGGAAGAAGAACGATCCCTCGAAGACGGCGGCACGCTCTACATCGGCGACAAGGGGAAGATGCTCGGCCACGTCCCAATTCCCGATGCCAGACGAAAGGAACTCGGCCAACCCCCGAAGACGCTGCCCCGTTCGCCCGGCCACTTCCAGGAATGGTTCGATGCGTGCAAGGGCGGCGAACCCGCCGGCGCCAATTTCGACATGGCCAGTCTCGTCACGCAGGTCGTCCTTCTCGGCAACATCGCGATCCGCACCGGGAAACGCCTACTCTGGGACGGAAACCAGATCACCAACGCCCCTGAAGCGAATCAGTTTCTCAAGCGCGAGTATCGCGCCGGGTGGAGCGTCTGACAACGGTGATTGAGTTGCTTGGGAGAGGGAAAGGTTCGGCGGTCGCCCTCTCCGCGCCAAAGCGGGCGCCACTGACGTACGGTGAACTTCGCGGCCACGTCGAGAAGACGGTCGCCGCACTGAATGAGCTAGGCATCGGACGCAACGACCGTGTAGCCCTCGCGTTGCCGAATGGACCGGAAATGGCGTCGGCCTTTGTCGCCGTCGCGGCCGGTGCGACCGCGGCGCCTCTTAATCCGGCATTCAAGACCAAAGAGTTCGAATTCTACCTTGGCGACCTGAACGCGAAACTCCTGATTGTCACGCCGGGAACTTGCGCACCGGCCCTCGAGGCCGCGAAGAACCTTGGAATCGCGGTAGCCGAACTGAGGCCGAACACGGCGGGAGCTTGCGGATTGTTCGACCTTGTCGGGGACAAGGTGAGCGGTGGGCCGCAAGCAGGGGGATATGCGCATGCCGGCGACATCGCACTTGTGCTCCACACCTCCGGTACGACGTCACGCCCCAAGTCCGTCCCGCTGAGCCATGCCAATATTTGCTCGTCGGCGGCTAATGTCGGGAACAGCCTTGCGCTGGTCCCCGAGGATCGTTGCCTGAATATTATGCCGTTGTTTCACATCCACGGTCTTGTCGCGGCGCTGTTGAGCAGCCTTGGAGCAGGGGCATCGGTGTTCTGCACCCCGGGTTTCAGCGCGGAGGACTTCCCCGCATGGATGAAAGAGGCGAAGCCAACGTGGTACACGTTGGTGCCGACGATGCATCAGATGATTCTTGACCTTGCGGCTCGAGAACCCGAGTCCCTCGGCGGCGTGCGGCTGCGTCTGATCCGTTCGTCGTCCGCGTCGTTGCCGCCGCGCGTAATGAAGGCCCTGGAAGATGCGTTCAATGCCCCGGTGATCGAGGCCTACGGCATGACGGAGGCGGCGCATCAAATCGCCAGCAATCCGCTGCCGCCGCGGGAACGCAAACCGGGTTCGGTCGGCCTCGCAGCGGGTCCCGAGATCGCGGTCATGGATGAAAGCGGCAATCTTCTGCCGCCGGGGAAGGCCGGCGAAGTGGTGATCCGCGGGACGAACGTCACGGCCGGCTATGAGAACAACCCCGAAGCCAACGCCGCCGCGTTCACCCAAGGTTGGTTCCGAACAGGCGATCAGGGCGTGATAGACGAGAACGGCTACCTGAGACTCACCGGGCGGTTGAAAGAGATCATCAACCGCGGCGGAGAAAAGATCATGCCTCGGGAGATAGATGAGGCCCTCATGGGTCACCCTGCGGTAAAGCAAGCTGTTGCTTTTGCGGCGCCTCATCCAGTGCTCGGGGAAGATGTCGCGGCAGCCGTCGTGTTGCGAGACTCGGTCTCGACAGAGGCTCAAGAGCTGCGTCGATTTCTCATTGAACGACTCGCGGCCTTCAAGGTTCCGAGTCAAGTCGTGATTGTCGATGAAATCCCGAAGGGGCCCACCGGCAAACTGCAGCGAGTCGGCTTGGCCGAACTCCTGGCGCCGAAACTGCGACCGGAATACGTTGCGCCTCGGAATCCGGTTGAAGTTGCACTCGCCAGGATCTGGACGGAACTGCTCCAAGTGGACCGAGTCGGCGTTCACGAGAACTTCTTTGAGCTTGGGGGGCATTCGCTTCTCGGAACCAGAGTGATGTCCCGAATACGCCGGATTTACGGCAAGGAACTGCCGTTGCACGTCCTGTTCGAGGGACCAACTATCGCTGAGATGGCCATGCGCCTACAGGAAATCCCGGAGGGCGCGGAGGTAACCGGATTTCCTCAGCTTCGGCGTGTCACTCGCGAGGGGAAACTGCCGTTGTCGTTAGCCCAGGAAGGGCTTTGGGTCCTTGATCAAATGGAACCTGGGCTCTCCACGTTCAACGTCGCCATCGCATGTGGCGTTACCGGTAATCTGGACATGGAGATCCTTCGTGCAGCGCTGACCGAAATCGTGCGCCGCCACGAAGTGCTGCGTACAACGTTCCCTTCGCTTGAGGGACAGCCGGTCCAAGTGATATCCACCGAATGCCACGTGGCGCTGCCCGTGGAAGACCTGCGCGGGCTCCCCAAGCCGGAGCGCGAGGCGCATGCTCGACGGTTGGTTGTCAAGGAGGCCGGGCAACCTTTCAACTTAGCGACGGGTCCCGTACTCCGCTTCAGGGTGCTCCACGTCGATGAAACCGACTATATTCTCCTCATAACGATGCACCACATCGTTTCAGACGGTTGGTCTCGGGGACTTTTCATGCGCGAGCTGCTCACCACGTATGAGGCGTTCTCGGCGCACAGACCATCACCGTTGCCCGAGTGCCCGATCCAGTACGTTGATTATGCCGTATGGGAACGGCAGAAGTTCCGCGATTCCGCCATGGACGCGAAGCTCGGGTATTGGAAAAGACGCCTTGCAGGCCCACTGCCCATCATTGACCTGCCGACGGATCATCCTCGGCCGCCGGTCCAGACGTTTCGCGGAGCGACCCACACGCTGAAACTGTCCGGAGCGAAGACTGAATCGCTGAGAACGCTTAGCCGGCGCGAAGGCGTCACGCTGTTCATGTCTCTGCTGGCGGCATTTCAAACGCTGCTTCACAGGTACACAGGACTCGACGACATCATTGTGGGCGTTCCAATTGCCAATCGTGGCCGAGTGGAACTGGAGAATCTCATCGGCCTCTTTGCCAACACCCTGGCGCTGCGGACCGATTTTGCGCGAGGACCGTCCTTCCGGGATCTACTTCGGCGCGTGAAGGAAATGATGCTGGGAGCCTATTCCAACCAGGAGGTCCCCTTCGTGAAACTAGTGCGGGAATTACAACTTGAGCGCGATCCCAGCCGCCCCCCTTTGGTTCAGGTGATGTTCGCTTTTCAGAACTATCCGGAGCTTTCGTTGGAACTTCCTGGTCTGCGATTCACTCCCGAGCCAATCCACACGGAGACGGCAAGACTCGATCTGACCCTTTTTCTGCATGACAATAAAGCGGCACTGGAGGGAACGATTGAGTATAACGCGGATCTTTTTGAGGCCGACACAATAGCCCGGATGTCCCTTCATTTCGAAACGCTCCTGGAAGGCATCGTAGCGAATCCCGATTGCCGCGTCCGCGACCTTCCGCTGTCGCCCTGGGATGAATGACGCCCAGTTGGAGTCAGGAGTCAAGAAACCGGAGTCAGAATGCAAATGAACGGCAACTTTCCGCTGTTACCGAATGCGATTCTGCGGAACGACAGCAGTGACTTCTACAAATATTCCTGCAAAGATTCCTGTTGACGCCAAGCAGCCACTCAGGTATACTCAAGTCAATCCAGAGTTCTGGAGGTGGAAGGTAGCAAGCCTTCGCGGCCCGAAAGGGCCGTTTTTCATTTAGGGCAACCATTTTCGTCCCCACCCTTCAATGCGTCCGTTTGGATTGCGCAAATACTTCGATTCTTCCAGTATTCTGACGATCTCGCTCCCGAAAGGCGCCAATACCACGCTGGGATCCTTTTCCCTGCGCATAGACTGAAAACTCGGGTGTGCGATGAGGTCGGCCAACTGCAATCCCGTCACATTAGCGGCTTTGGGCCGCACCTTCAGTTCCCCGCTGGTCAGCCACTGCGCAAACATCTCCGGCGCAACGTATTCCGTGCCTTCCGCATGGAGCCGTGCGAACGAATCTTTCAGCCGGCGATCTTCTTTTCCGCCCCGGCTTTCCGCCATGAGATCGCCGCGCATGCCCTTGCGTTGCAGCCATTGCACGTATCGCTCGGCCAGTACCGTCAGGGCGTAATGATAGGGGTCGAAACGCCAGACCGCATAACGCTGTCTTTGTTCAAGTTTGTCAATAACTACCGTTAACACGAGGTAGTTGAACTCTCGAAGCAGCGAAAGCAACTCCTTGTTAAACGCATCCCGCCGGACCGAATCCCGCAACGCACGGAAAGGCGGCTTGCCCGAAAGCAGCTCCTTACGATGCAATACAACAGGTTCATCCGGGTGCGTATCGAAATACCTGGCCTTCAGATTCTCAAACTTCGGCGTCACCACCTTGGCCACATAGTCAAGTTCCATGATGACGCCCGTCAGACTCACGTACCGATGATTCGGATCCTCAGAAGCCCCGAAATCCGGATTGCCCACCTCGTCTATGTAAAGCCTATACTTCAAATACACATCTCCATGGGCATTTTCGTAACAGCGCACCCCCGGCGAATGGTTCCGACAAGGAGGCAGATGGTCCTTTGACGAGCGGAATGTTCAGCAACGACAGTCGCTCCAGCAGCACCCGCGCTTGCTCCGCCAGTTCCGAGTCTGACAACGGAAACGCCGCGAACAGGTACCGCAGATACTCGTCGCACACTTGGTGCGAGAACATCACAGGGTCTATGGACATGCTTTCCTCAGCGTTAACCTCTCAATCTACACCGTGAATCCATTCCTCTTGCCCCAGTGAAGCAAGGCCTCGATATCTATGGACGGGCTCACATTCTTTCCTTGGCGCGGAACGCCCACACAGGATTCCACCAGGAACCCTCGCTCCATATCCTCAAGCCTGATCATTATTGCCAGAGGACCGTTCTTCCGGCTGTTCATACGCTGGATAGAAGTCTCGAACAGATTCGGCGGATTATTGGACATCAGGCTAACTCCGAACATGCTCGCTCCGATCTCCTTGGCTATAGAGTA
>Ga0209777_10009493_pt1 | contig 10449 bp, 9 predicted proteins | sample FrelakmetHBP12HB_FD_187147 | JGI IMG/M metagenome (GOLD analysis project Ga0209777, IMG submission 187147) | Freshwater lake sediment microbial communities from the University of Notre Dame, USA, for methane emissions studies -HBP12 HB (SPAdes)... | ecosystem: Environmental > Aquatic >... | reverse complement strand
GCCTATGTAGCGGCCGGAGTCAAATGGCCGACCGAGAAACTGGGGCGACGTCGGCCGCGGAGAAAGTCAGCTTGAGACAAACTGAATGAAAACCGCTCCTGTGAATTTACACCAATATTGACACGAGCTCTCGGGCGTCAATGCCGAGGAACTCGGCATCAACACCCCTGACCTGAATCCGACTCAAGGCGGTATCGGTGCCCCTAATGGCCTTGGATACCGAGACTTAGACCAAGTGGGTGGCCCAGGGAGGGACCCAGGGGGGGTCCAGGTCCGGGGCTAGCCCCCTACTGTGACAGAATTCCGCTTGTGTCAACAGCCCTGTTCGGCGTTCTCCGCGATTCTCAGCGAAAAGTCACTTGCTACATCGCCGGAATCATCCCCGAGCCTGCTCTCACGCCCCCGGAAACATGGGGGTTGTCCCCAGATTAACTCCCTGAGGGAACGGTCAAGAGCGCCGCGAAATAGGGGAAGTGTCCCTCCCGCCTCGCACTGATTTTGACCGGCGACAGTATTGCGACGAGAGCCGGCACTATCGCCAGCACCATACCAACCAAAGAAATGTACAGCGCAAACGGTGACCGCGAAACGGCGGGCTCGCGGAAGTAGAACCACAGCGCTCCGGCTATCACGAGTATCCCCAGGCCAGACAACAAGTACAGCGCCTTGTTCCTCATTGCGCAAAGATACCGGAAAGCCGGAAGTCAGTCAAGCCGACACTCTCGCTCGGCTGGCTGTTCCGCAGGGTGTCCAGAGCCCGGCCCGAGGAAGGGGGCGAAGAAGAGGACGAAGGGGCTACGGACTGAAGAGGCTATTCTGTCGTGAGCGGCGCGGGATGTTCAGACCGTCTGGACTGGACGAACACCTCACCACTCCACTGGCAGGTCTCCTCCACCCTCTTGGGAGACACGACCCTCGAAGTGCACCAGACAGGGAGTAGGCACAATTCGACCCACGATCAGTGCTTCCCCTGTGTCGAATGACTTGGATAACTGCAGTAAGGACTCTGAGACAAAACTGAATGAGTTGGCAAGCGCGGTCAGGTCAGTTTGGCTCAGCATCTTCATGAGAATGAGGTTGCCACACTGAGTCAGTACGTGCTCATGAATCTTCGACGGTAATTGAGAAGACGTGAGCATGTACAAGCCGTATTTGCGTCCCTCGCCAGCCATTCTCGTGCCCAATTCGAGGGTAAGGCCATGCGCCTGCGAAGATAACGCAGAAGGGAAGACATTATGCGCCTCGTCAATGACCAGTAGAGTAGCCCTAGGCTTACTAGCAGCCTTTCGTTCTTCCTGCAATGCCCAGAGCGTCTTCATGACGACGGAGCTAACAACCAGACGTTCCAACTGCGTCAATCCAGACAAGTCGACCACAACGGTCTTCCTCTTTTCGTCCCTTAGCACATCCACCAGCGCAGGCTCCGAGGCCTGCCAGATATTCTGCTCGTCGACGCCCAGATTACTAATTCGGGTCGCAAGATACGCTCCATCGATGTACTCCATGAAGGCAGGCATTGAATGCGGCGGAGCTTTGCCCACAAACCGAAGCAGTAACTCTCGCATGGATTTGTATAGCGGCTCCTCCGCGATTGGGTCAATCTGAAGCAGCGCGGCGAGCTCAGCAGGCTCGAGGTCCAGGAGTCCTATGCTGATTGGACTTCCAATCTGCAGCTTGCTTCCGGTCAGCACCTTGAACGAGCCTTGCTTGTCTGCAATAAGACGCTGATACCGAAGGAACTCAGGTTCTGCTATCAGACGCGAAGGACTACCTTTGTTGACCTCGTCCACGTCCCTCTTGGCATCCCCTATGTGCACGTAGTCGCCATTGGGATCAAGAATGACTATGTCCACCTGCGAGTTGAGGTGCAGCTCTTCAATGACCTTGCCAAGGGCATATGACTTGCCCGAACCAGACTGCCCGAACAACCCTGTCGGTCGATTGAATCCGCGCGCCAGCAAACGCACGATAACTGGAGGGAGGATGTTTCTCAAACAGCCCACGGGGAAACTTGGCGACTTCGCTTCGTAGCAGGAGTCAAAATAGGAGCCAACAACCTTGGCATCAGCGAGTGACATTCTGAATTCGCCGCTGTAGTATTGAGGCTCATAAGTCAGTCGGGCGAATTCGTCCTCAACTGGCCGGACGACATGCCCTTGCCCGGTACAAAAGCCGGCGTCGACCATCGACGGCGCATGAAGGTCCGCGACCGTGTGGGGATTCGCAGACCCAGGCCGCGGCGCCCGGTCGTGGAGGTGTTCGTAGGAGACGTCATCTATCACAGCCAGCAACTTATTCCGTCCTTGTATCAGCAACACGTACTCCCCGCAGGCGAATCCGGCCTGCGGCGGAGCTCGGAAGTTGAATGTTCCGGTTCTGTCGAGGTAGGCTACCGCTTCAGTCACTGCCAGTAGCCCCCTTTAGCCGCTGCATCGAACGGCCAACGAGTCTCTTCATCTCACTTCTCCTCCCTCAATCCGCCCGCAAATCCTGGCAACGGCCCCACATTTAGGGATGCGAGGCGATATGACACCCACGTTCACAACTCCCCTCGGCGTCACTGAGACTTTGAGAGTGCGTAGATTACGGCACATGCGCCTATGACCGCCAGAATGGCTATGACCGCATCCCTGATGTTCTTGCGGCGTTCCTCGCCCCAGTTAGCGGCGATTATCGCGGTTGCATTCCTGAAGTAGTCTTGGATGCGCGGCCAGTTCGCGTTTATGTCTGCCTGCGAGAATGGGTTGATCCCGATGTACTGTGTTATCGAGCGCATGAAAGGCCCAACGTCAGTGCCGGCCTGGGCGAAGACTAGTACCGGTTTCCTTCCGCAGAAGGCCATCGCTGCCTCAGCCACCAGCATGTCTGACACTGCCTGTCCAGCTTCACCACGGCCCGAGACGTCCATTTGCAGATACCGCGGCGTTGCGGCCACAACTACGCAGTCAGCAGAACCCAAGTTCTCCCGCATCGTGTTGGCGGGCGGTTGCGGGCTCGCAGCGTACTTCCCGACAGTACCGAACGGCTCGAACCCATGTGCTTGTACTAAACCCTCGACGAACTCGACAAAGGGCTTGTCCTCTGATCTCAAGCTACAGCTGATGAAAGCGCGTGGCTTGACAGTCGACTCCATCTTAACCTCCCTGTTGGTCGTTACCCATGTCTAGCCCCTCTTCCATGTCTCGAAAATGTCCTTCGCCCACCGCCCCTTCGTGCAATGGAGCCGCTTGTCGAGATAGACATCGGTAATCAGACTCTTCAGCTTCTCGGCGTCCTTCTGCTGCCAGCCGTGCTCGGACATCATGAACTGGGCACTCTCGTCTGGGTCGCAATGGACCCCATTCTCCCGCAGGATTCTGAATAGCTCTACGGCGCTAGATCTGTCCAGCGGGTGGACCAGCTTCGATCTCTTGTTGACTCTCCTATCTAAGCTGGCCAAGGCTCTGGCGGCGGTCGGATTCACTGCTGCCCCCCTTTCATGGCCCCAACTCCGCCATCTTCCCTTTTCCCGTCGTCTTTGGTGCCTGTTTGCAGGCTACGCCATGCGGCGGGCGGTCAATCTTCCTGCCGCCCATCGGAATACGAAGTCCATCCCCTGAACCCTGGGCATTGCGGTTCATATGAATCGAAGTATAAGTCGAACCCCCTGGTTGTCAAGCTCCGAAAGCGCAGCATCGCCGCATGAGTGAGTAGAGAGTAGTGAGTAGGCGGGAACTTCAGCCGGCTCGCAGGACCGCTATCGCTCGCAGTATCGTTCCTTTCGCAGTATCGCTTCGCTCGCCCGTTTCCCGACACCCGGCCCGAGGAAAGGGGCAGAGAAGAGGACGAAGGGGTGAGTGCGGTTCCCTACTCGCGTGCGGGCTTGACCGCAACCTGGTCCAGCCAACGCCGAATTGCGGGAAGGGTCATCTCGTGGATGGCAATCTTGACCACGACATCAACTACGTCCTCTTCCGTCACCTGTAGCTCGTAGCCGCACTCTCGCACGAACTCGAAAACGAAAACCGAGGCCGTTCGCTTATTGCCGTCCGCAAAGGGATGAAACTGAATCAGCCCTTCCAGCAGGGCCGCGGCCTTGTCCAACTCGCCGGGAAAGTGCTCGGTGCCGTCGGCCAGCCCCGTGAAGGGCCGGTGCAGGGCGGCCTCTAAGAGTGAGATGTCGAGGATGCCGGGCAAACCGCCGAGCCTGAGGATGAGATCATCATGGAGCGCAACTATCTTTCCCAGCCAGTCGGCTATCTCTGGGCGAGTTCTTTCCATGCCCGGTCATACTTCGCAATGACTTCTCGATAAGCGTCAGAGCTTGGATTCGTGAGCTCACCGGCAACGTGACCCATGAATGCTTCTACCGCTTCCTCGTAGACCTTCTGCAACTGCCGGCTCCGAACCGCGACGCCGGTCCGGGCCTCGATTTCGTCCCGGTCCTTCGCCGTGGGCGTCTTACCCTCAGCAATCATACGCTGGACTTCTTCGTGGTATGGCCTGTAGAGCTCGTCGCTGGACCTGCGATACCAGTCGTGCAACTCCTTCAAGCCCTTGAAGGTTCGGGCTTCACGTTCCCACTTGGCGAAAAGCTGTTCTAGTTCACTCACATTATCCTCATTCCAATGCTAGCAGCAACTCTATCAAAGGTCAAGCCGGCTGACAACCACGTGTTGAGATGCCCCTTGTCCGGCCCGAGGAAAGGGGCGAAAAAGAAGGCGGAGAGAAATCCAGGGCCAACCCCCGGATTCCCTGCTACTCTCTGTGTCCTCTGTGCCTCCTCTGTGCCCTCTGTGGTAAGATTTCGGGGTAATCCGGGGACAACCCCCAGATTTCATGGCTTGTCCGCAGCCCATGACTGCGTGACCGGTCCGACCTTGGGTCGGGCGCGACCCTTTGACCAGGCCGCGGCGACGAGCATCACCACCAGCACGAGACACGCGAGCAGGGTCAACCGGCTGCCGAGCTTGAAGTACTTCGACCTAAACTGGAACTCGACCCGGTGACTCCCGCTTTCCAGGAACACTGCCTGCAGGGTCTGGTCGGCCCGGAGCACCTTCACCGGTTTGCCGTTGTCCAGCGCCTTCCAGTCCGGATGGAAGTTGTCGGCCACGACCAGGAAACCGGGCCGGTCCAGAGTTGCCTGGACCACAACCCGGTCCGGCTCGAAGCTCGTGATGCTCGCCGAACCCTGAATCGGCTCGCTGTCCGATGACTTCACTCCCGGGTCAGCGAAGAGCACGACCGTCCGGCGCGGGTCGAAACCCGGCTCCTTGAGCCGCGCGATGACCGCATCCTTGCCCGACTTCACCTCGTATCCCGGAACCAGGAACGTCCTGGGCAGCAGCGAGTCATTCCGATACACTATCGCCTGCTGCGACTGCCACGCGACGCTGATTCCCGGCTGGTTGACGTACTGCCGCAGCATGCGAATCGCCTGCCGCTGGTCCGCCGGGTAGCGTGAAGTGTCGCTGGGCAGCGGCACGCTGATGATGTACTTGACGTTCAGCAGGTCCATGAACCTGCGATACAGCAGGTTGGGCGGGAAACTGAACATCACGGTCTTCTCGATGCCCGCGAAGTCCATGTAGCTCTGGGGCGGGTTCGGATGCTGCCCGCCGACGTTCTCGATACCGTGCACCATCAGGATTCCTTCGTCGGACTTGGGCATCCCGGATTGCTGGTCGACATAGTAGAGCGGAAACACCCGGAACCGGGTCGTATCCTGCTTCAGGAAGTTGATGACCTCGTCGGCCTTGAACGACTCGGCCGGCGGCGGGTAGGGTCGGATGAACTGGCTGTCCACAATCCAGAGGTCAATGACCAGCACCAGCCCGGCCAGCGCGGCATAGACCAGCGGTTTCATCCGCGCCCGCACCAGCGCATACAGCAGGGCCAGGTTCACCAGAATCAACACCGTCGCGATGACCATTCCGCCCAGGAAATTGCTGTAGTTGTCGCTGATTCTACTCGCCTGGGAACGCGAGATGGAGCTGAGCAGCGAGACGACTGCGCCCTGGCCCGCGGCGAAGACAATCAGCAGACCAAGTCCGACGCCGCCGGTCCAGAGCAGGAACTTCGGGACAGTCCCGGGTTTCGCGGAACGAGACCCTGGGGCAGTCCCTGCATGACGCTTGTCGCCCGCTGCCTGAGCCGGGCGACTGCCCGCAAGCGACATCAGGTATTTCAGCCCGTAGGCGGCCAGCACGATGATTGAGAACGCCGTGACGAAGAAGATGAGCGACGGGGCCCGGAACCTCGATACGCCGGGCAAAAGGTAATAGGGCAGGTAGTAGAACGGCGTGTGCCCGCCCCAGGCCATGAGCAGGGTGAAGAGCGAAAGCCAGAAGAAGAATCTGACTTTCCGTTCACGCCAGCAGAACACGATCCCGGCGAGGGCCAGAATCAAGGGCAGGATGCCGAAATACTCGGTATGGTGCTTGAACGGATTCCGTCCCCAGTAGTGCTCCAGTCCGCCCGAGAATCGCGCGGTAATCAGGTCAAACGTCTCCTCCGGCGCCATGGCCCAGGAAGTGGCGTAGGCGTAATCGCGGGTCGCGCCCCGGACCCCGTTCTTCAGGTTACCGAATACCGGCAGGTACTGAATCGAAATGAAGCAGGCGACGAACAGCATGGTCAGGACGAACCAGCCGACGAGCTTCGCGTTGCGCCCGGCCCGGGGTGTCTCGACACCCTGCCCGGCCTTCCGGTCGTCATGGACCTGGGACAGGAGCCGGAACACGAAGTAGACGATGATGACGATGGCGGTGTAGTAGGCTTCCTGGATATGACCCGAAACCAGTTGCAGTCCGAACATCGTGCCGGACAACAGGAAGTTGAGCAGCTTGCCGGAAGTGATGCCCCGTTCGAGGAAGAAAAGCACGAGCGGAAGCAATGAACAGACCATCAGCCGGGCGTCATGCCCCTCGTGCGTGGTCGAGACCAGGCTGCCCGCGAACATATACGCCAGCGCCAGCACGAACGCCACGTTCTGCCCGAGCTTGAGCTGTTTGATGAACAGGTAAGTGCCCAGCCCGGCCAGGAATATCTGGATGACAAAGCCGTAGGTCCAGGCCACGTATGACGGCAACAGCAGGCGCAGCACGAGCGATATCGGGTAGAACATGTCTCCGTAGAAACTCGCCGCGGTCGGCAGGCCCGAGTAAATGTAAGGCAGCCAGAGCGCAAACCGGCCATGCGACTTGATGTAGTTCGCCATGAACTCGCGCATGGCATAGCCGCCGGTCCCGGTGTAGTCCGAGCCGAACAGCATCCTGGCTCCGGTCAGGTAGTCGCGGTACAGAATCAACGGCAGCAGCGCTAGCGCCACCAGGAATATCAGGTTAACGGTCTTATCGCTTAGTCCGGCCCTGACCGCGCCGGTCGGCTTCTCAGCGGTTACCGGGTTCTTTGCCATCTTTCCTCCTATCAGCTTCGGAATCCCCAACCACAGAGGACACAGAGGTCACAGAGGAATCCGAGTCTGAGACTCCCGGCTCTCCGTGTTCTCTGTGCTCTCTGTGGTTCAATAGTCTCTGAATCAGGAAAATCGAGCCAAGCAGCAGCAGCTCCGAGACCGTAATCCAGATTCTCGAAAGCAGCGATGCCACGACGTTCAGCGCCCCGGGTATCACCGGGTTGAGCAGCAGGGCGAACACTCCCTCCCGCACGCCCAATCCGCCCGGCGCAATCAGCACCAGGATTCCCAGAATCCAGGAAACCGAATACGCTCCCGGGAATATCGGGAGCGTGCGCAGGGGCAACGGGTAGAATGACAGGGTCAGGACGTAAAGCCCGAGACCCTGGACTATCCAGCAGGCCGCGTAAATCAGCATCAGCTTGCAGGCCTGACCCAGAGTCGGGTTGAACGCGACCGGCTTCTGAGACAGGCGCTTCAGCAGGAAGTTCACCATCCGGTTGAACCACGGCGGGTACACCCAGACCAGCACGACCGGGATGAACGCCAGCAGCCAGTAAGCTTTGGCCGGCAGAGACTCGTAGAACAACAGCGAGACCGCAAAGAGCACCAGCGAAGTCAGAAAAAGGTAGACCGTCTCGATTATCACGCTCACCGCGCTGTGTCGCTCTTCGATTCCGTCTTCCCGGGCAAGATAGACCCTGCCCATCACGGCCCAGACTTTGCCCGGCAGGTATTTGCCGAATTGCGAATAGATGACTACCCATGATGCCCGGCCGAGCCGGATCTTCTCCCCCATCACGACCAGCACTTCCTTCCAGGCATAGGCCATGATCAGGAACGAGAACGCGTAGAGCAGAAACGGAATCGGCAGTAGTGCCCATTTGAAATGCAGTGTGGTGAAGTACTGAGAAACCTGGCGCCAGTTCTTGTACAGACTGCGGCCCATGAACAGGAATGCCAGCCCGACGACCAGCAGCGAAAGCAGGAGGCGCCAGACTTTGAGTTTGCGTCGCGCGGGCCCGAGCCCTGGCGTCCGGGTCAACTCAGGACCTTCGGGCAACGACAAATATCACCCGCCAGAGATTCGTGCGCAGCTTGAGCAGCCGCGCGGGCGAGACCCGGTTGCGCCAGGACCAGATGAACGGCCGGAAGACCAGGTACCGGTACAGCTTCGCGGCAAAAGCGAAGAGCCAGGCCAGCGGTCCGGTCAGCGGACCGACCAGCCCGCGGCAGAACACAATCTCGAAATCGGCGTCCGCGAGCAGCATCCGCAGGCGGTTCTCGGTCGTAAAGAACGCGTGGGTGTAGTCGCCGTCAATGAAGAGCTGCGGGTCGTACAGGTAGTCCGGAACCACGAACGACACCAGCCCGCCGGGCTTCAGCACCCGGTGGCACTCGTTTGCCATCGCCAACGCCTGGGTCGCGTCCCGCATGTGCTCCAGCACGTGCGCCATATAGACCAGGTCGAACTGCCCGTCCGGATAGCGAATCGGCGGCGCGAATCCCCGGATGACTTCCTTCGCGCCCAGTTGCAGCAGGGCATTGTAGTAGCTCTCATTCGCCTCAACTGCCGAAAAGGAAAAGCCGCGCGCGATGCACCGGCGGGCAAACTCACCCGCGCCCGGGCCGATCTCCAGCACCGCGGCGCCGGCCGGCAGGTGCCGGGCGATATCTTTCATTATCCGGTCATTCGTTCTCTCGGTGACCTTCTGCCCCATCGCGGTCGGTCCGCGCTTCACCTTGAAGTCGTAATAGCCCATTTAACCGACCATCCCCAATTTCACATGGCAAATGTCAAATCTGAAGGCAGACCGATTTGCACTCTGCAATTTGATATTTGAGATTCGAAATCCCTCTCCCATTATGCCGCCTCCGCGTACAACTTCATTATCCGCTCCACAATCGAGTCCCAGCCGAATGACCGGGCCGCGTGCTCATAGCCCTGCTCAGCCAGATTGTTGCTGAGTTGCCGATCGCTCAGTACCCGGAGAATCGCATCCGCCAGACCTCGCACGTCGCGTTCCTTCACCAGCAGGCCGGTCTGCTCATGCTTCACGATGTCGGTGATGCCGCCGCTCTCCGAGGCAATCACCGGCTTGTGGTGCATCATCGCCTCGAGCAGGACCGTGCCCAATCCCTCTACGTCGCCTTTCGCATCCCGCACCGCCGGGAGCACGAACACGCTGCATTCCCGATACAAGCGTTCCTTGTCCGGCGACGAAACAAAACCCGCAAAGGTCACCTTGTCCGCAATCCCGAGTTCCCTTGCCTGCACTTCCAAGTTCGCTCGCTCGCTCCCATTCCCGACAATCACCAGCCTGGCGTCGAGCTTCTCCCGGACCAGCTTCAGCGCCTCAATCAGGTACTTCACGCCCTTGCGTTCAACCAGCCGACCCACGAACAGGATGACCGGAGATTGGTCGCTGGCGGCCGGCGGCTTGAGGCTCGCGGCTTGTAGCTTGGGCTCTTCGATCGACGCGCCGAACGGTATAACCGCAACGTCGCGCGGAACGAGTTCCCGAATCTCCCCTGCCGTATGATTCGATATTGCCGTTACCCGGTCCGCGCTCCTTATCGCCCAGCGCACGAACGGCTTGAATATCGGCAGCCGGCTTTTCACCCAGCGCAATTCAACGCCATAGAAACTGCTGATGACCTTGCACTTCCCGGTCCGGCGCGCAGCCGAGCCGAACAAGGCATGCGGAAACGGCCAGTGAACGTGTACGATATCAAAGTGCTGCCTTCGACACAGGCGCGCAATCGCCGCCTGGCCCTCAAGAACGTATGTCACAGCCTCCAGCTTGTAGCGCAGGCCCTTCCTCATCCGGTCCGGCGCGGTCTCGTCATGGGTGAAATCCTCCCAGCGCTTCGGGAAATAGCGAAAACGGTGAATCGGAATCCCGAACAACGTCTGGTCCCCAAGCCCTTTGTAGGAGGAAGTGAAGACTTCGACATCAACCCCCTGCGCTTTGAGCCGCTTGAGCGTCTCAACCAGCCAGGGGGTTATCACGTCGGACTCGGTCCTCGGAAACGCGGTCACGACGTGG
>Ga0209777_10009492_pt1 | contig 10449 bp, 20 predicted proteins | sample FrelakmetHBP12HB_FD_187147 | JGI IMG/M metagenome (GOLD analysis project Ga0209777, IMG submission 187147) | Freshwater lake sediment microbial communities from the University of Notre Dame, USA, for methane emissions studies -HBP12 HB (SPAdes)... | ecosystem: Environmental > Aquatic >... | reverse complement strand
AGCTTCACGCGCTCGCCCGCGCCGGCGAGGCCGGCCTCGGCGAGCGACGCCGCCGTGACCTCGCGGCCGGCGAACGCCTTCAGCGCCCCGAGGTTCACCGCGCGCGCCTCGACCTTGTACGGATTGGTGAAGCCGCGCTTGGGGACGCGCCGGATCAGCGGCATCTGCCCGCCCTCGAAGCCGGGGCGCACGTGCCCGCCGGTCCGCGCCTTCTGGCCCTTGTGGCCGTGGCCGGACGTCTTGCCGTGCCCCGAGCCGGGGCCGCGGCCCTTCCGCTTGGGCGGGTGCGTGGAGCCCTGCGGCGGCTTCAGCGTGCCCAACGAGATGTGCTCGATCTTCTCCGCCATCACGCCTCCGCTGCCGGCGTCACCTCGACGAGGTGGCGCACCTGCCTGAGCATGCCCCGCAGCGACGGCGAGTCGGGCACGATCACCACGTCCTGGTGGTGCTTGAGCCCGATGGAGCGCAGCGTCGCGCGGTGCTTCCCCGGATGCCCGATGCCGCTCCGCACCTGCTTGACGCGCAGGTTCCCGCCGGCGGCCGGCGTCTTCGCCTTAGGCACGGTTCGGCTCTCCCTGCCGCGCCCGGTAGCTGAGCGAGGAAACCTCCACGCCCCGCTCGCGCGCGACCCGCTGAACGGTGGTCAGGTGCGTCAGCCCGTCCATCGTGGCCCGCACCATGTTGTGCGGGTTGTTGCTGCCGAGGCTCTTGGTCAGGATGTCCTGGACGCCCGCGCACTCGAGGACGGCGCGCACCGGGCCGCCGGCGATGACGCCGGTCCCCGGGGCGGCCGGCTTGAGGAGCACGCGCCCCGCGCCGTGCTTGCCCAGGATGTCGTGCGGGATCGTCACGCCGGTGCGCGGCACGCCGACCATCTGCTTGCGCGCGGCCTCGACCGCCTTGCGCACGGCCTCGCTGACCTCGTTCGCCTTCCCCGTCGCCACGCCCACGTGCCCCGCCGCGTCGCCCACCGCGACCAGCGCGTTGAAGCTGAAGCGCCGGCCGCCCTTCACCACCTTCGCCACGCGGTTGATGCTGATCACGTTCTCGATCAGCTCGCCTTCGCGGTCACGATCGCGGTCGCGCCGGTCCCGCCGCGGCTCACCGCGATGCTGACCCGGCCCCTGCCCCTGCCCCCGCTCCGCCATGCGCTAGAACTCCAATCCACCCTTGCGCGCGCCCTCGGCCACCGCCTTGACGCGACCGTGATAGGCGTATCCCGCCCGATCGAAGACCACCTTGGTGATGCCCCGCTCCTTCGCCCGCCCCGCGACCGCCAGGCCGACCGCGAACCCCTTGCCGGTCTTCCCCTTGCCCGTGGGCTCCACCTTCTCGCTGTTGTCCGCCACGCCGAGCAGCACCACGCCGCGGTCGTCGTCCACCAGCTGCGCGTAGATGTGCTTGAGCGAGCGGTACACCACGAGGCGCGGCCGCTCCGCGCTGCCACGCACCTTGCGCCGCACCCTGAGGTGCCGGCGGCGGCGGTGCTCGTCCGCCGACTTGGGTTTCCTGACCGGTCTCATGCCTTCGCCGTCGCTCCCGCGCCCGTCTTGCCGGCCTTCCGCCGGACGTGCTCGCCGGTGTAGCGGATCCCCTTGCCCTTGTAGGGCTCGGGCGGGCGCACCGCGCGGATCTCCGCGGCCACCCGGCCCACCAGCTCCTTGTCGCTTCCCTTGACCTTCACCACCGTCGGCGCCTCGGCCGTGATCGTGATCCCGGCCGGCGCCTTGAACTCCACCGGATGCGAGTACCCCACCGTCAGCAGCACGCCGTACGGCTTGGTCTCCGCCCGGTACCCGACGCCCACGATCTCGAGCTGCTTCTCGTACCCCTTGGTGACGCCCTCGACCATGTTGGCCACCAGGGTGCGCGACAGCCCGTGCAGCGACTTGTGCCAGGTCGAATCGGAGGGGCGGGTCACGAGCACCTCGCTCCCCTCCACCTTCACGCCCAGCTCCGCGTGCACGTTGAACTGCAGCTCGCCCTTGGGCCCCTTGATCGCCACCCGGTTCCCCGTCACCGAGGCGGTGACGCCCTTGGGGATCGGGATGGGCCTCCTGCCGATGCGGGACACGGCGCCTCCTACCAGACCACGGCGAGCAGCTCGCCGCCGACGTGGGCCAGACGCGCATCGCGGTCGCTCATCAGGCCGCGCGGCGTCGAGAGGATGGCCATGCCCAGCCCGTTGCGCACCCGCGGGATCTGCCGCACGCCGACGTAGCGGCGCAGCCCCGGCGCGGAGACGCGCTTGAGCTCGCTGATCACCGGCTCGTCCCCGTCGTGGTACTTGAGGAACAGGCGCAGCAGGCCGTGGCGGCCGTCGTCCACGACCGCGAAATCCTGGATGTAGTGGTTGTCGCGCAGCAGGCGCGCGATCTCCGTCTTGAGCTTGGAGACCGGCATGTCCACCCGCCGGTGCCGTGCCAGGCACGCGTTGCGGATGCGCGTCAGCATGTCTGCGACGGGATCGGTCATTCCCATAGTTTCGCTCGACTCCTCCTCAACGGAAAATCCGAATCCCGGTCACCAGCTGCTCTTGCGCACGCCCGGGATCTCGCCCCTGAGGGCCAGCTCCCGGAAGCAGATGCGGCACAGCCCGAACTTGCGCAGCGTCGCGCGGGATCGCCCGCAACGCTGGCAGCGGTGGTACGCCCGCACCTTGAACTTCGGCGTCTTCTTGACCTTCTCGATCCAGCACTTCTTCGCCATCGCCTCCGCCCTTTCAGGCCACCGCCGTCGGCTGTTCGCCGGCGAACGGCATGCCCAGCTCTCTCAGCAACGCCATGGCCACGTCGTCGCGGCCAGCGTCGGTGACGATCGTGATGTCCATCCCGTGGATCCGCTCGACCTTGTCGAAGTCGATCTCCGGGAAGGCCATCTGCTCCTTCAGCCCGATCGTGTAGTTGCCCCGTCCGTCGAAGCTCCGCGTCGGCAGCCCGCGGAAGTCGCGGATGCGCGGCACCGCGATGTTGATGAAGCGGTCCAGGAACTCCCACATCCGCGCGCCGCGCAGCGTCACGCAGGCCCCGAGCGGCACGCCCGCCCGGATCGAGAAGTTCGAGATCGCCTTCTTCGCCTTCGTCACCAGCGGCCGCTGGCCGGTGATTTGGCCCAGCTCGGCGACGATCGCCTCCAGCGCCTTCGGCGCCTTGGGCGCCTCGCCCAGCCCCACGTTCAGCACGATCTTCACCACCCGGGGAACCTGATGCGGGTTGGTGAACCCGAAGGTGCGCGTCAGCGCGGGCCGCGCGTGCTCCACATAGTGCACGTGCAGCCGGGCCGGGGGCGCGGGCTCGTAGACCGGCGGCGGACCCGCCGGCTCCGCCGGCGCTTCCTTGCCCCCGCCACCCTTGCCGCCCTTGCCGCCCTTCTGGCCCTTCTGCTTCTGGTCCTTCTCGGGCCTGGGCTGCTTCGGCTGCTTCGCCTCCGTCGGCTCGGTCGGCGCGGCGCCGCTCTTCTCTTCGTTTTCGGCCATGGCTCCTACCGGGTCCGCGGAATCGGCTCGCCGGAGCGCACCGACACGCGCTCCACCGTTCCGTCCGTATCCACGCGCCGGCGCACCCGCGTCGGCTTGTCGTCCTTCGGATCGATCAGCATCACCTTGGAGGCGGCCATCGGGGCCGGGAACTCCACGATCTGGCTCTCCTCGCCCTGCTGCCGCGCGCGGCGGTGCCGCTTCGCGATGTTGATCCCCTCCACCACCACCTGCCGCTTCGTCGGGATGGCGCGCAGCACCTTGCCGCGCTTCCCCTTGTCGTCGCCCGAGATCACCACCACGGTGTCGCCCTTGGTGATGTGCAGCTTGGCCCGCGGCACCCGCTCGGGGCTCCGCTTGTGGTGCGCGCGCTTGCGATAGACCAGGAGGCGCATGCTAGAGGACCTCCGGCGCGAGCGAGACGATCTTCATGAACCGCTTCTCCCTGAGCTCGCGGCCCACCGGCCCGAAGATGCGGGTCGCGCGGGGCTCGTTGTTCTCGTCGATGATGACCGCGGCGTTCTCGTCGAAGCGGATGTAGCTGCCGTCCTTGCGCCGCGTCTCCTTGGCGGTGCGCACCACGACGGCGCGCGCGACCTCGCCCTTCTTCACGGTGCCGGTGGGCAGCGCGTCCTTGATGGCGACGATCACCACGTCCCCGAGGCCGGCGTACCGGCGCTTCGAACCGCCGAGGACGCGGATCACCAGCGCCCGCTTGGCGCCCGAGTTGTCGGCGATCTTGACGATCGTTTCCTGCTGGACCACGGTCCGCCCCTCCCCTACTTCGCCCGCTCGACGATTTCGAGCACCCGCCACCGCTTCGTCTTCGACAGCGGCCGCGTCTCCACGATGCGAACCAGGTCGCCGACCTTGGCCTCGTTCTTCTCGTCGTGGGCCACCACGCGCCGCGTCCTGGTGGACTGCTTGCCGTAGAGCCCGTGCGTCACGCGCCGGGTCAGGGCCACGACCACCGACTTGTGCATCTTGTCGCTGGTCACCCGCCCGGTGCGCTCCTTGCGCTGCCCGCGCGCCGCCTGTGTCTCGCTCATTGCCCGGCCTTCTTCTTCGCCGCGCGCTCGGCCTGCGCCGTCAGCAGACGGGCCACCGTGCGGCGTGCGGTCTGGATGTCCATCGGGTTGCCGAGGACCTCGGTCGCGGCCTTGAAGCGCAGCGAGAAGCCCTCCTTCCGGTACTCCATCACCTTGGCCGCCAGCTCCGCGTCCGTCAGCTCGCGGATCTGCGCCACCGTCATCTTGGTCAGTGCCACGGCCTCAGCCCTCCCGCTTCACGAAGCGGGTCTTGATCGGGAGCTTCGCCGACGCCAGCGCCAGCGCCTTGCGGGCCAGCAGCTCCTCGACGCCCTCGATCTCGAACATCATCCGCCCGATCTTCACGGGGCACACCCACCCCTCCGGGTTGCCCTTGCCCTTCCCCATCCGCGTCTCGGCCGGCTTCTTGGTGATCGGCTTGTCGGGGAAGAGCCGGATCCAGAGCTTGCCGCCGCGCTTCATGCAGCGCGTCATCGCCACGCGTGAGGCCTCGATCTGCCGGTTGGTCACCCACCCGGCCTCGAGCGCCTGGAGCCCGAAGTGGCCGAACGCCACCGTCTGGCCGCGCGTGGCCACGCCGCGCATGCGGCCCTTCATCTGCTTGCGGAACTTGACCCGCTTGGGCGCCAGCATCGCCTACGCCCCCGTGCTGTAGGTGCGGCCGCGCGCGTCCTCGACGACCTCACCCTTGAAGATCCAGGTCTTGACCCCGATGGTGCCGAAGGTCGTCTTCGCGGTGGAGGTCGCGTAGTCCACGTCGGCGCGCAGCGTGTGCAGCGGCACGCGCCCCTCGTGGTAGCCCTCGACCCGCGCGATCTCGGCGCCGCCCAGGCGGCCGCCGCACTTGATCTTGATCCCCTGCGCCCCCATCCGCATCGCCGACTGCACCGCGCGCTTCATCGCGCGGCGGAAGCTGATGCGCTGCGCCAGCTGGTGCGCGACGTTGTCGGCCACCAGCTGCGCGTCCAGCTCCGGCCGCTTGATCTCCTCGACGTTGATCCCGATCTCCTTCGAGGTCAGCTGCGCCAGCTCGTCGCGGAGCTTGTCCACCTCCGCGCCGCGCTTCCCGATGACCACGCCCGGCCGGCCGGTGTGCACGGTGACCAGCACCTTGCCCGGCTTGCGCTCGATGTGCACGTCGGAGATCGCCGCGTGCTGGAGCCGCGTGCGGAGGTAGGTCCGGATCAGCTCGTCTTCCTTGAGCAGCGCCGGAAACTCGCGGTTCGCGAACCAGCGGGACCGCCACGGCTTGACGATGCCGAGCCGGAAACCATGGGGATGTACCTTTTGTCCCACGCGCTACTCCTTCGTCGCCACGAGGATCGTGATGTGGCTGGTGCGCTTCTTCAGCGGGGTCGCCCGTCCCATCGCCGCCGGCTGGAACCGCTTCAGCGCCGGCCCTTCGTCCACCATCGCCGTCTTCACGTACAGCGTCTCCTCGTCGAGCCGCTCGGCGGCGCGCGTCGCCTTCTCGCGCGCGTTCGCGACGGCCGAGAGCAGGACCTTGGAGACCGGCTTGGCGGCGCCTTTCTTCGAGAACTTGAGGATCGAGAAGGCCTCGCCCACCGGGCGGCCGCGGATCAGGTCCACGACCAGCCGCACCTTGCGGGGCGATTGCCGCAGCATCCGCTGATACGCGCGCGCTTCGGTCATTCGGCCGGCGCCGTCCCTTCCGCCTCGAGCTTGGCCTTCTTGTCGGCCGACATCTTGCCGCTGTGCCCGCGGAACATCCGCGTCGGCGAGAACTCGCCGAGCTTGTGGCCGACCATGTTCTCGCTCACGTAGACCGGCACGAACTTGTTGCCGTTGTGCACGGCCAGCGTGTGCCCGACGAAGTCCGGCGTCACCGTGGACGACCGCGACCAGGTCTTGAGCACCCGCTTCTCGTTCTTCGTGTTCATCTCGTGGATCCGCGACAGCAGCCGCGCATCGACGAACGGACCCTTCTTGACGCTGCGGGCCATTATTGCGTCGCCTTCCCGCGCTTGTGGCCGCGGATGATGAGTTTCGTGCTCGCCTTCTTCTTGTGCCGCGTCTTCACGCCTTCCGGCTTGCCCCACGGGGAGACCGGCGGGCGCCCGCCCGAGGACTTCCCTTCACCGCCGCCCAGCGGGTGGTCCACCGGGTTCTTGGCGACGCCGCGCACCCGGGAGCGGCGGCCGAGCCAGCGGGACTTGCCCGCCTTGCCGACGCTCTCCAGCTCGTGCTCGACGTTGCCCACCTGCCCGATCGTGGCCAGGCACACGGCGCGCACCAGCCGCACCTCGCCGCTCGACAGCTTCAACGTGACGAAGGCGCCCTCTTTCGCGACCACCTGGGCGCCGGTCCCGGCGGAGCGGGCCATCTGGCCCCCGTGCCCCGGCTTCAGCTCGATGTTGTGCACCGTCGTGCCGAGCGGGATCTCGCCCAGCGGCACCGCGTTCCCGAGCCGGATGTCGGCGCCGGGGCCCGCGGCCACGGCGTCGCCGACCTTGAGGCCGGCCGGCTGCAGGATGTAGCGCTTCTCGCCGTCCACGTACTGGATCAGCGCCAGCCGCGCGGAGCGGTTCGGGTCGTACTCGATCGCGGTCACCTTCCCCGGGATCCCGAACTTGTTGCGGCGGAAGTCCACCTTCCGGTACATCCGCTTGTGGCCGCCGCCCCGGTACCGCGTGGTGACGTGGCCCTGGTTGTTGCGGCCGCCCTGCGAGCGCAACGGCTCCAGGAGCGACTCTTCCGGCGGCTTCTTCGTGATCTCCGCGAAATCGGAGATGATCCGGAAGCGCGTGGCCGGGGTGACGGGCTTGAACTGACGAATGCCCATGCCTAACCCTCGAAGATCGGAATGACGTCACCCTCCTTCAGGGAGACGATCGCCTTCTTCCACTTCGCGCGGCGTCCGGTCGTGCCGCGCCCCAGCCCTCCGGCCTTCCGCTCCTTGGCGCGCATCTGCATCGTGTGCACGTCGCGCACGGTGACGCCGAAGAGGTGCTCGATGGCGTCGCGGATCTCCGGCTTCGTGGCCTCCGTGGCCACGCGGAAGGTGTAGATCTTCCGGCTCGCATAGAGCGCCGAGGACTTCTCCGTCACCAGCGGCTTGATGATCGCGCGATACAGCTCGGGCATCGCCTACTCCTTCTTCCCCGGCTTCTTGCCGGTCTTGCCCTTCTTGGCCTCCGGCTTCTTCGCCTCGGACTTCTTCGGCTCCGCCTTCTTCGCGGCCGGCTTCTTCGCTTCGGCCCTGGGCTCCGGCTTGTGCGCCTTGGGCTCGGGCTTCTTCGCGGCCGGCTTCGCCTTGGGCGCCGGCGCGGCCTTCTTCGCCGGCTTCCGCTTCCCCTCGCTCGCGCCCTCGGCCTTCGCCTTCTTCGGCTTCCGCGCGGGCTCCTGCGGCGCGATGGCCGACGCGTCGCCGCCCTGCTCGAGCGCGCCGCCGAAGGCGGGCTCCTCGATCAGAAGCGCTTCGGCGCGCAGGATGTCGTAGGTCGAGGCGTCGCGATACCGCATCACCTCGACGTTCTGGAGGTTGCGCGTCGAGAGGATCAGGTTTGCGTTCACGCCCTCGGTGAGCATCAGCACGCGCTGGTCGGCGATCCCCAGCCTGAGGAGCAACTCGGCGATGCGCTTCGTCTTCGGCTCTTCGAGCAGCAGCGGCTCGATCACGCGGATCGCCTGCTCGCGGGCCCGCGCGTTGAACGCGGAGGAGCGGGCCAGGCGCCGCAGCTTGCGCGGAATGCCGAGCCGGTAGTCGCGCGGATGCGGGCCGAACATCGTGCCGCCGCCGGGCCAGAGCGGCGAGCGGATCGAGCCCTGCCGCGCGCGCCCGGTGCCCTTCTGCCGCCACGGCTTCTGGTTGCCGCCGGTGACGAAGCTGCGGGTCTTGGTCTCGGCGGTCCCCTGCCGCTGGTTGGCGAGGAACACGGTGACGGCGCGGTGCAGCGCGTCCTTGTTCACCCGCCCGTCGAACGGGTCGGCGGGGAGGCGCACGGCCTTGGGCCGCCGCGTGCCGTCCGCGGCGTACGCCAGGACTTCGAGGGCGCTCACGCGTCCTCCTTCGACACCGTCACGATGCCGCGCATCGGGCCCGGAACGGCGCCGCGCACGAACAGCAGGTTCTTCTCGGCGTCCACCTTGGCCACCAGCAGGCCGAGCTGGGTGGTGCGCCGCGCGCCCATGTGCCCCGGCATCCGCTTCCCCTTGATGACGCGCGAGGGGTCCGTGCCCGGGCCGACCGAGCCGGGCTTCCGGTAGCGCGTGTTGCCGTGGCTGGCCGGGCCGCCGCCGAAGTGGTACCGCTTCACGACGCCCTGGAAGCCGCGCCCCTTCGAGATCCCGGTCACCTTCACCCACTCGCCGGGAGCGAAATCCGTCACGGTGACGACCGAGCCCGGCGCCGGCGCCTCGCCCCTGGCGGCGAACTCGCGCAGCACGTGCGGCGCCGCGTCGAGCCCCGCCTTCTTCGCGTGGCCCTTCTCCGCCTTGCTGGAGCGCTTCGCCTTGGCGACGCCGAAGCCCAGCTGCACGCGGGCCGGCTTGCCTTCCACGGCCGCCCGCACCTGCACGACCGGACAGGGGCCCGCCTCGATGACCGTCACCGGGGTGACCGTGCCGTCCTCGCCGAACAGCTGCGTCATGCCGAGCTTGCGGCCAATGATCGCGTCCATTGCTACTCCACCTTGATCTCGACGTCCACGCCGGCCGGCAGGTCGAGCTTGGTGAGCGCGTCCACCGTCTGCGGCCGGGAGTCGAGAATGTCGATCAGCCGCTTGTGCGTCTTCAACTCGAACTGCTCGCGGCTCTTCTTGTCCACGTGCGGGCTCCGGAGCACCGTCCAGCGCTGCGTCTTGGTCGGCAGCGGGATGGGCCCGGAGACCTGCGCGCCCGTCTTCTCGGCGGTGCGCACGATGTCCGCCGCGGCCTGGTCGATCACGGCGTGATCGAAGGCCTTCAGGCGGATGCGGATGCGGCCAGCTTTCACGGGGCTACTCCAGCACCTTCGTCACGACGCCCGAGCCGACCGTGCGGCCGCCCTCGCGGATGGCGAAGCGCAGCTGGCCTTCCATCGCGATCGGGGTGATGAGGGTGATCGTCATCTGGATGTTGTCGCCGGGCATCACCATCTCGACGCCCGCCGGCAGCTCGACCGAGCCGGTCACGTCGGTCGTGCGGAAGTAGAACTGCGGGCGATAGCCCTTGAAGAACGGGGTGTGGCGGCCGCCCTCTTCCTTGGTCAGGACGTACACCTCGCCCTCGAACTTCGTGTGCGGCGTGATCGAGCCCGGCTTGGCGATCACCATCCCGCGCTCGATCTCCGTCTTCTCCACGCCGCGCAGCAGCAGGCCGATGTTGTCGCCGGCCTGGCCCTCGTCGAGGAGCTTGCGGAACATCTCGACGCCGGTCACCACCGTCTTCTTGTTGGCGCCGAAGCCGACCAGCTCGACTTCCTCCTGCACCTTCACCTTGCCGCGCTCCACGCGCCCCGTCGCCACCGTGCCGCGGCCGGTGATCGAGAAGACGTCCTCGACCGGCATCAGGAACGGCAGGTCGATCTGGCGCTTGGGCTCGGGGATGGACGCGTCGATCGCGTCCATCAGGGCGAGGATGCTCTTCACGTTCTCGCCGTTGAGGTCCTTCTCCGAGAGCGCCTTCAGCGCGCTGCCGCGGATCACCGGGATCTCGTCGCCCGGGTAGTCGTACTTGCTGAGCAGCTCGCGCACCTCGAGCTCGACGAGGTCGAGGAGCTCGGGGTCGTCCACCATGTCCACCTTGTTCAGGTAGACCACGATGGCCGGGACGTTCACGCGCGTCGCCAGGAGGATGTGCTCGCGGGTCTGCGGCATCGGGCCGTCGACCGCGCTCACCACCAGGATCGCGCCGTCCATCTGCGCCGCGCCCGTGATCATGTTCTTCACGTAGTCGGCGTGGCCCGGGCAGTCCACGTGCGCGTAG
>Ga0209777_10009491_pt1 | contig 10449 bp, 6 predicted proteins | sample FrelakmetHBP12HB_FD_187147 | JGI IMG/M metagenome (GOLD analysis project Ga0209777, IMG submission 187147) | Freshwater lake sediment microbial communities from the University of Notre Dame, USA, for methane emissions studies -HBP12 HB (SPAdes)... | ecosystem: Environmental > Aquatic >... | reverse complement strand
CAACTGCCAAGAAAACGGCATTGATTTGGCAGGGTGAAGCAGAAGATGCGATCAGAAAGTTTACATACGAGCAGTTACACAAGGATGTCTGCAAATTCGCGAATGTCCTCAAATCGAAGGGGGTAAAGAAAGGCGACCGCGTGGCAATTTATATGCCGATGGTTCCGGAGCTGCCGATAGTGATGCTTGCCTGTGCCCGCATAGGTGCGATACACTCGGTTGTATTCGGCGGCTTCAGCGCCGATTCCCTCCGCGACCGTATAAACGACTCCAGCTGCAAAATGCTTATAACCACCAACGTTTCAATGCGTGCGGGAAAGCACATCAGGCTTAAGGATATAGCCGACGAAGCGTTGAAGAATACGCCTTCGATCAAAAATGTCATAGTAGCGAATATCAATTCTGAACCATGCACAATGAAGGCAGGCAGGGACAGCTGGTATCATGATGAGATGGCCAAGGCAAGTGACAAATGCGAGGCCGAAAAAATGAACGCTGATGACCCATTGTATATCCTTTATACCTCCGGCTCGACGGGCAAACCGAAAGGCGTCGTACATACCACAGGAGGTTATCTGGTTCACGTAAGCTTCAGTCACAAGGTCATTTTCGATGTCCACGATAAGGATGTTTACTGGTGTACCGCCGATATCGGCTGGGTAACAGGACATAGCTACATTGTCTACGGCCCGCTGGCAAATGGCGCAACAAGCCTGATGTTCGAGGGAGTTCCGACTTACCCTGATGCCGGTCGCTTCTGGCAGATATGTGATAAATTCGGTGTTACAGTTTTCTACACGGCCCCTACTGCTATTCGCGCATTGATGCGTCTCGGAGAGGAATGGCCTGCAAAGTATAAATTGAACACCATGAGAGTCCTCGGTACGGTAGGTGAACCTATCAATCCGGAGGCGTGGATATGGTATTACATAAATATCGGCCACAGCAAATGCCCCATTGTAGACACATGGTGGCAGACTGAAACGGGCGGTATCCTCATAACGCCGCTGCCCGGCGCCCATACGTTAAAGCCAGGCAGTGCATCCAAAGCATTTTTTGGCGTAGACCCTGTTATCCTGCGAGAAGACGGAACAGAATGCGATATAAACGATGGCGGCAAGCTGTGCATTCGCAAGCCATGGCCTGGGATGATGCGTACGATGTGGGGTGACCATGACAGGTTCATCGACACTTATTTCACGATGTACGACAATATTTACTTTACCGGCGACGGCTGCAGGAAAGATGAAGACGGTGACTACTGGCTGATGGGCAGAATCGACGACGTAGTCAATGTATCGGGGCATCGAATCGGAACAGCCGAAGTTGAAAGCGCCCTGGTCAGCCACGAGAAGGTTGCCGAGGCTGCGGTCACACCAATGCCGCATGAGATTAAGGGGCAGGCATTGTATGCATTCGTAACACTCAAGGAAGGCGTCCCTGAAAGCGAAGAGCTGAAAAAAGAGCTCATCAAGCACGTTCGAAAGGAGATAGGGGCCATTGCTGCACCTGATATAATTCAATTTGCCCCTGCCCTTCCAAAGACCCGTTCGGGTAAAATTATGAGGCGTATCCTGCGGAAAATAGCCGAGAACAATATGGATAACCTCGGTGACATCACAACACTTGCAGACCCTCACGTGGTTGAGGTTCTGGTTAAAGGTCGTGGTAAATAAAATCTCGCAACTTAATCGAACAAAAGCCGGATGCGTGTTAAAACACGCATCCGGCGTGTTTTAAACGAAAGGGATTATCATGCCTGAGGAGAAAGTCATGAACCGCTGGTTAGTTGTGGCAGGCGCCCTGGTCATTCAGGTCAGCCTCGGCGCGGTCTATATCTGGAGCGTGTTCCAGACACCTTTGAAGCGAGCATTTTCGGCGTGGACGGAGACGCAGGTCACGCTGCCGGCGCAGATTGTGCTGGCAGTGTTTGCAGCTGCTGTAATCTGCGGCGGGCGCATTCAGGACCGTCTGGGTCCGAGAAAGGTTGCCACCGTCGGCGGGCTGATACTCGGACTGGGGTTGATACTATCACGGTTTACCGGCAGTTTCGAGGCTCAAGCGGCATTATGGTGGCTTATCCTGACATTTTCGGTTATGGGCGGTATCGGCATCGGTGCGGCCTATGTCTGTCCGATAGCTACCTGCGTGAAATGGTTTCCGGATAAAAAAGGTTTGATTACGGGACTTGCGGTGGCGGGATTCGGCGCTGGTGCGTTTTTCTTTGCTCCCCTGGCAAAGGGTCTGATTTCCGGAGTGCCCTACGAGCTGTTAGGTGTAAAACTGTTCCCCCTGCCGGAGCTTGAGATATTTAACACCTTTATGGTGCTTGGCATAATATTTCTCGTGGCGGTGGTGGCGGGAGCGCAGTTGTTGCGTAACCCCCCTGCCGGTTATGTGCCTGCCGGCTGGACACGGCCGAAACCAGCCCAGGGTGCTGCAGCAAAGGTGGATTTTACACCGACGGAGATGCTGTGTAAGCCTACGTTCTGGCTTCTCTGGCTTACATATTTTGCGGGCTGCACGGCAGGGCTTCAGGTGATTATGAAGGCATCTCCTATATGGCAGTCGTTTGCATTCGGCAAAATAACGACGTCGATTTCAGAGACGCAGTTCCAGACCGTTACAACAGCCGGTGCGATGGCTGTTTCGATTCTGGCGATATTCAATTCTGCAGGACGTATCTTTTGGGGTAAGGTATCAGACAGCTTCGGTCGCAAAGGGACGCTGGTTTTAATGTTCGTGATTTGCGGTCTGGTAATGCTGGCGCTGGGCGCGATGTATACCTTCCCGCTGTATCTGACGGGCATTTGCGTTGTCGGTCTGTGCTTCGGGGGCTATCTTGCACTATATCCGGCAATTACTGCGGACCTCTATGGGACCAGGCATCTCGGAGTAAACTACGGATGGATGTTTTCTGCGTACGGTGCAGGCGGACTGGCGGGGCCGTTCCTTGCAGCGTGGCTGATGAAGGTCGTCAGGCAAATACCCTATCAGGTAACCGAACCAGGCGGCAAAATAGCAGAGAGGATGTTCCCCGTCGGCAACTACAAGCCAGCTTTTCTGGCGGCAGGAATTGCCTGCATTGCCGCGGCAGTGATAATCGCGGTTGCCCTGAGGCCGGCCAAGAAGGACTGACAAAAATCTTTACCGAGTGCTCAAAAACCCAGACCGCTGCAAGGCCTGGGTTTTTTTTACCCAACTCGTTAGAGGCCGTGTAGTGGAAAAATCGTGGATTTAATTCTTTGTATAGTCTCTTCAATGGCAGGTATCACTGCTTCCCGCTGCTGTGGGCCGATGACGAGTGTTCTGTCGCGCAGACCCCCCTGCCAGTCGGTGGATTGAAGCATAACGCCGCCGAGTCCAAGATTCATATCGTGTACGTTATCCTCGCCGCATAAAACGGTCCAGGCAAGAGCCCAGGCCCTTACTGTATTTTCGACATTGTAACCGCCGCCGCCGGTCATAAGAACAGGTTTGCTGAAAGTCAAAAGAGAGCCGATGATTTCGGTATAAACATTGTTAGTCAAATACAGATGAGCAAGAGGGTCGCCTGCAAGACCGTCGGCGCCGAGCTCAAAAACAATTACATCAGGATTGAAGGAGCCGATGAGGGGCAAAGCTACGGCTTTGAATGCTTTCATATATATTTCGTCATAAGTGCCTACCGGCAGAGGGACATTTACACAATAGCCTTTTCCCTGGCCGCTACCGATTTCGTCCTCAAAGCCTGTTCCGGGAAATAGAGTTTTGCCGCTTTCATGAAAAGAAATCGTCATGACATCCGAGCGGTCATAAAACGCATCCTGAACACCATCGCTGTGATGAACATCCACGTCAAGATACAAAACTTTCTTTCCATGTTCAGCCAGTACCATACAGGCAAGACCGACATCGTTTATATAACAAAAACCGGCGGCTTTTTCATAACCTGCATGATGAAAACCGCCTGACGGATTAAAGACTGCATCAGCAGCACCGGAAAGAATCAGGTCAACACCGGTTAATGTCGCTCCAGATGCCAGAACAGCATAGTCATACACCCCGGCAAAGATGGGACAATCCAGAGTTCCTATTCCCATACTGAGAGCCTCGATATCCCAATGTCCTTTTTGAGCGACTTTCAAGGCGTGAAGGTAACGTGCGGAGTGAAACTTCTTTAAAACAATTCTTTCGGCTGGTGCAGGGGGTATTTCGCTTTTGCCGGGACCCGAAAGTAGTCCCATAGAGCTGAGGACCTTTCGCAATTTGCCCGCCCGAGCTGTATTAAAAGGGCAGTCCTGCGGGTAGTGATACCTTTCGAGCTGCGGTGAATAAATAAAGGCAGCATCTCTTGTTGCCAAAGCTACTCCTATTTTTGTTCCTGCTTTGTCAAATCGTACGCTATGCTATAGACCTCACCATCGAATTCTGTGTTCACTTTGTAGCCGGAGTTGTAAAAAACAGCCAGCATAGGTCTATTGCTCGGCAAAACTTTTGCATAGAATCTTTTTACGCCTCGCTGCCTGGCTATTTCCGTAAGATAGTTCAGCAGAAACGTTCCCATTCCCTTCTGCTGCCATTCATCCTGCACAATGAAAGCCACTTCAGCAGCGTGGGTCTTCGGGTCAAGAAAATACTGTGCGATAGCAACGATTTCCTCACCGGAGACGCCGGGAACAACACCGACAATAGCAATGTCCCGCTGGTAATCGATATTGGTCAGCTGCTGAACATCTTTATGAGGGAACGCTATTGTATGAGTCATGTAGCGAGTTCGGACAGATTCCTCGCTAAGTGAATAGAGCATTTCAGAAAGTGCCGTGTCATCAGTAGGCTTAACGGGTCTGAAGAATATTTCCGTACCGTCACGCAGTGTATCATATTTCTCCAGCTCTTCCGGATATGTTACCTGTTCCCACGACAGCTCTATCTGGTCTTCATAAACATACTTTTGGGCTTTTGCAGCCTGGATAAGCTCTTTCCTGAATTTCGGATGTGCAATGTTAATTAAATCCATGGCCCTTTCTCTGATGCTCTTTCCGTGCAGATATGCAACTCCATACTCAGTAACCACGTAGTGAACATCTCCGCGGGTTGTAACGACACCTGCACCTTCTGTCAGGTGCGGGACAATCCTTGAGACCTGGCCCTTTTTTGCGGTAGAAGGCATTGCAATAATGGCTTTGCCCTGCCTGCTTCGAGCGGCACCGCGGTTAAAATCGACCTGCCCGCCGATACCGCTATAGAATTGATAGCCCAGCGAGTCAGAGCAGACTTGGCCTGACAAATCAATTTCCAATGCAACGTTGATTCCCACCATTTTCTCGTGCTGGCTGATGATAAATGGGTCGTTGACATACTCGCTCGGATAGAACTCAAAGAACGGATTGTTATTAATATAATCGTAAAGACGCTGTGAGCCCATACAGAAACTTGCTACTACTTTACCGCGATTCAAAGTTTTTTTCGCACAGGTAACCGCTCCGGACTCTATCAGGTCGATAATCCAGTCGCTGAACATTTCGGTATGAATTCCGAGGTCCTTTTTGTATACGAGGAAATCAGCAAGGGCCTGCGGAATACGCCCTATTCCGCATTCTATGGTGCTGCCATCCTCGACAAGCCTGGCGAGGTTCTCGCCTATGCGGCGCAGAGTTTCATCGGGCTCGGGAACAGGAATTTCAATTACTTTTTCATCATGATGTACTAACATATCAATAGCATTGACGTGAATGAAGCTGTCACCGAAGGTTCGCGGCATAAACTGGTTGACTTGTGCTACGACGTATTTGGCATTAGCAGCGGCGGATTTGACAATATCTATGGAAACACCGAGGCTGCACAAGCCATTTACATCCGGAGGTGTCACGCTAATCAATGCCACATCAATTTGAATTCTTCCGCTCTCGAACTCATTTGGTATTTCAGACAAAAAAATCGGGGTATAATCACCGACACCTCTTTTCAGGGCATCCCGGACGTTATCAGCAATAAAAAAACTGTTCATCTTGAACTTTTCACGGAATTTCTCATCAGCATAGGGAGCCGAGCCCATAGTCAGCAGGTGTATGATGTGAGCGTCATAAATCTGACCTGAGTGCTCTACGAGGGCATTGACAAGATATTGGGGCTGGCCGCAGCCGGTACCTATGAATATACTATTGCCGGGTTTAATCAGCTTCATCGCCTCAGGGGCAGTTCTAATCTTGTCTTTGTATTTTTCTTTCCAGTCGAATTCTTGCATATTTATTTCTCTTTTTAAACCTTCTCTACACTTATTCTGGCATCGACAGCAACTGCTGTTGTACCCGCGGGACCGACAACATACGGGTTTATATCCATTTCCTGAATCTGGGGAAATTCTGTAACAAGCTGTGATAATCTCTGCAGGCCTTCGGCAATCGTCTCTATATCAACCCCCTCCTGCCCGCGCACTCCTTTTAACATCTTATATGTTTTTGTGTTGATTAACATCTGTTTCGCTTCGTCGGAGGTCAACGGTGCCAGGTAGAAAGATACGTCTTTAAGAACCTCCACCATTATTCCACCCATTCCGAACATCATCAAAGGCCCAAAATGCGGGTCACGATGCACTCCGAGTATAACTTCCTTTCCTCTTTCGCACATTTCCTGCACGAGAACTCCCAAAATATTAGCATGGGGAAGCTTCTTTGAGATTCGATACATCATCAGGTCAAAAGCATCCATGACTTCCCTGTCGCTGTCGAGGCCGACCTTTACGCCCCCAACGTCTGATTTATGAAGGATATCGGGCGACCATATTTTCAACACGACGGGATATCCGAGCTGCTGAGCTATGTTTGCCGCCTGCTCCGGCGTAGTTGCGATGGAGCCTTTCGGTGTGACAAAGCCGTATGCTTCGAGGATTTCTTTCGACTCGGTCTCGCCGATTTCCCGGATTCCCTGACGTAAGTGCCTCTCCACGATGTTTTCGACCTTCCTGCGATTAACAGGAAATAGTTTTACCACTCGTTTCGGCCTCGAGAGCCACCTGACGTAATCAGTCATTGTTTTAATCGCTGATACTGCCCCTCCGGTAGAATCGTAGTGCGGAATTCTTCCCTTTCGCAAAACCTGTATCGCTTCTCTGACCTTGCTGGCACCGAGAAAGCAGGCGATAATCGGCTTTTGGTTTTTTTGCTGCGATATTCTGACAATAGCCTCGGCAGTAGCGGAAGATTCCGTCATGGCCTGTGGTGTCAGAAGTACCAGCACCACGTCGACATTGGGGTCGTCCAGAACAACATTGAGCGCAAATTCATACCGGTCGGCAAGGGCGTCTCCCAGAACGTCAATGGGATTATATAAATTTGCAGCAGCCGGTAAATTGTCGGCTAATTTTTGCACTGTCTGGTCAGAGAGTTTTGCAAATGTGAGATTCTGGTTCTCAACCGCATCGGCAGCCATAATACCGGCACCGCCTGCGTTGGTGATAACGGCAACGCGTGTGCCCTTAGGCAGCGGCTGATAAGCAAAAGCCTGGGCGTAATCAAACTGCTGTTTTATAGATTCACAACGGATGATACCGGCCCGTTCGAATACACACTCATACGCAGTTTCGCTGCCGGCAAGGCTTCCGGTATGAGATGAGGCCGCCTTTGCCCCGGCTGAAGTGCCGCCGGATTTCATTAACAGTATTGGTTTCTCGTGGGAAATTTGCTCTGCCTCTTTTACAAAGGCATTGCCATCGGTAATACTTTCCAGGTAGCCGGCTATAACCTTGGTGTCAGGGTCGCTGCCAAGTGCTTTCATAACATCGAGCTCATCTATATCAGCTTTGTTACCTATACTGACAAGCTTGCTGAAACCAACACCATTCTCATTTGCCATATCAAGTATCGCAGCCAGCAGTGCACCGGATTGCGAAATGTACCCCGTCTCGCCGGCTACGGGCAGGTCACCTCCAAAGCTGGCATTTAACTTATTGGCAGGTACTATCACGCCCAGGCAATTGGGGCCGATTATCCTGATTCCCGCACGTTTTGCGATTTGAGTAACCCGCTTTTCAAGCTCTCTTCCCTCTTTGCCTGATTCTTTGAAGCCTGCGGTTATAATTATGACCGATTTTACGCCAATCTTTGCACATTGCTGCATTACGTCGGGGACAACCTGTGCTGGAACAACAATAATAACAAGGTCGGGTATCTGACCGATGGACTCAAGGTCTGGATAACACTTCAAGCCCTCAATCATGTCTGCTTTGTTATTCACTGGAAACAGTTTTCCAGGATACCCGGCACTAATCAAATTTGTCAGGATTTCGTACCCGACCTTACCCTTCTTTTGCGAAGCTCCTATGATAGCAACAGAGTCAGGGTTAAAAAACTTCTCAAGACCCATTTAATAAGCGTCCTTTCTGGAGTCCCACCTGCCTATAAATTTTATGATGGGAATCCCCTGAACCCAAACAAGTTCTTCAAAACGAGGTATTTTATCCAGTCGTGCTCATAATTGCAAAGTTTTTTCGTTATTTGTTAAACCCGCTCACCAGCCCCGACCCATTTGCCGGCTTTTGCCGGTTTTCCAGCAATATTTTTGCCTTCTGTGCCATACAGCTGTCACAGCTTGTTAAAAAATAGTTCTGTTCGTCATAAAAAACCTTAATTTACGGACAGGTAGCAGTGGAAAGATTTATAATGCTTACCTTCACCCTCCTCCGAAGCCAGATTCTGCATTAAGCCGGAATCTGGCTTCTTTTATGTTATTGCCGTTTGATTGAGAAAGATTATAATTGCGCAGTTGTGCAGCAGCAAAATTGTTCCAATAAACTGTTAAACTTCCGGAATATGAAATATTAAAACCAGGCTTTCCAGATTTGTTATACAAAAACATACCAGCTCCGGCCAGACACATTGGGATTTGATGATTGAAGCCGGGCCGGTACTGGAAACGTACCGTCTTGAAATGCCGCCGGAAAATTTGTCCGGGCAAAATAGTTCCGCAATCAAAATCTTCGACCATCCTTTAAAATTTCTGACTTACGAAGGAAGCGTCAATAAGGGCCTGGGCAGTGTGGAAATAGCCGAAACAGGTTCATACCAGCTGCTGAACAAAACCGACGACAGTATCGAGCTGCAATTGAGCGGTAAATTTCTAAAAGGCAGATTCTCACTTGCTCATATCGAAGCTGACAGATGGGAGTTTTGCCGGCTCTGAAATCGATACATCATCGGCAACCCGATGCTTACTTTTGTAAGGCTGGTATGTCAGGCTCGACATGAACAATAATATTGACCGGGCGAGGTATCTGCTCGCGGAGAGCATTTTCCAGGTTCTCCGCTATTTCATGTGCAGCAGCTATGCTCAGCTCCGGGTCTACAAGGATGTGCAGGTCAAGAAAGACCTCCCTTCCTATGGTGCGAGTACGAAGACGATGATACTGACGGATTTGTCCGTTGGATTTGATAATATCTTTAATCTGCTCGATGGTCGCCTGGTCAACGGCTTTTTCGATTAGCTCACCCATGCAGTCCATGATAAGCTTGGTGGCAACTATCACGACCATAACACCGATGCCGATAGCTGCAACCTGGTCGCCGTGGCCGAACCCGAATTTCTGTGCAACTACGCCTACAATAACCGCAACCGAGCTTAAAGCATCGGCACGGTCGTGCCAGGCGTTTGCAAGTGCCGCAGGACAGTGATATTTTATTGCTACTGCTTTTGTAACGCGATAGACTACTTCTTTAATAGCGATGGCACCAGCCGCTGCTACCAAAACCATGTTCCGAGGATGAGTAACATGGTCCTTTGTAATGTCAAAAGCTGCATAGTATATCATTCCAAGTCCCACACCGAATAGGCCCAGGGCAATCACAATAGCCGCAAGTGTTTCCAGCTTGCCGTGTCCGTATGGGTGACCCAAATCGGGTTTTTTTGAGCCAAAATGAAGACCCAGCAGCACCGCAATGTCGGTAAGCATATCCGATACCGAATGAATGGCATCAGCGAGGATGGATAATGAACCGGTTATTAAACCTACGATAAACTTTCCGCTAATCAGAAAAACGTTGGCTACGATACTAAGATATGTAACAAGCCGAAGCTGCCTTGAGGCTGATTGTTGTTTATCTTCGTCCATATAGGCTTCTTTTTCAGTTTGTTAGCGTGTGATTTTAAGAACGGCATCAATATATTTCCTGACAGCCTGTTCACTGGTCGCCTCTGCGATAACTCGAACAACCGGTTCGGTATTGCTCGGTCGTATATGCAGCCAGCCGTCGTCAAAATCAAACCTGCAGCCATCGGTATTATCGAGTTTTGCCTCTGCGAAGATACTTTTTACCGAATTCAAAATTTGCTGCGCCTGTACTTTGTCTGCGGTGAATTTATCTTTGCTCATATAATAGCTGCCGATTTCACCGACCAGATGACTTATCGTTTTTCCCGTTTCTGCCATTAATTGCAGCACAAGGGCAATGCCGACGAGGCTGTCGCGAACAGGTC
>Ga0209777_10009490_pt1 | contig 10450 bp, 7 predicted proteins | sample FrelakmetHBP12HB_FD_187147 | JGI IMG/M metagenome (GOLD analysis project Ga0209777, IMG submission 187147) | Freshwater lake sediment microbial communities from the University of Notre Dame, USA, for methane emissions studies -HBP12 HB (SPAdes)... | ecosystem: Environmental > Aquatic >... | reverse complement strand
AGGCCCCAGCTCGTCTCGAAGAGGCCCCATCCGAGGTGGCCCAGGATGAACGACCGCGGCTTCGCCTCCTCGCACGCCTGCCGCGCCTTGGCGGCCCCCGCCGCGTCCACGTGGAACGTCTCGGCCGCGGGCCAGCGGTACCCGTCGAACGACGGCCGCGCGAGGGCCGGCGTCTCGAGGTGGAACGGCCTCAGGTCCATCCGCCAGATCGAGCCGTAAAGGTCGCGCCAGTAGCCCGGCCGCTCGGTCTCGACCTTCTTCATCGTGTCGACGACGCCGCCCCCCACCATGTACGGCACGAGCCGCTCTCGCCACGCCTTGCCGCCGTAGTGGGCGTCGAGCCGCTCCGCCACGTCGCCTTCGAACCAGAGTGTGTACGGGACGGGCCGCGTCTCGTGGTGATGGACCTGGGCGAGCATGATCTCGCGGGGGTTCACGGATGGTCCTCCTTCGCGTGCAACACGCAACCGCACGAGGGTGGCTGCATCGGCATCCCGGCGGAAGAATGGCTCATAGTTGTGCTTGCCGATCAAGAAGTCGATCCAGTGTGAGGCTGAGGATAGGCTCTCGGGAAAGGAGCCTGCGGAGAATGGAGAGGTCCGGCAGACGCAAGGCCCCGGCAATGGCCTTGTCTATCGCGGCCCTGGTCGAGTCGCAGTCTATTTCCTGGAAAGGCCCCAGGTTCCTCTCCGCCAACTCGTCAAACGTGGCGGCAAGTCTGCGCACCTGCGACGCTTCTATCTTCACAAAGTTGATGACAGGCATTGCCTGTAGCGTCGGTTTCTTGAAGTCAACCCAGGGGCCTTCGGTCTCCTCGCGGTGCCCCAAGAGAAGCAAGAGACCGAGAGTTGAGTTCAGCCATAGGGCGAGAACCTTCTCGGCATCTCGCACGCGGACGCCCTTGTTGAGAACGAATGACCACCAAACATTGGAGAGAGCCTTCTCGTCAAGAAGGAGTGCCGCCAAGTGCATCGTATTGAGACGCAGACGCTCAGCGATGAGCAATCGCCCGGCCTTGGTCCACAGATGCCTTGCATCTCTAAGAGGGCGGTTTCCTTTTGCGGCGGAAAGTGCATTCAGCCACTTGTTGGGAGACTGGGCCATGGTAGTAACGGACTTCGCATCGTGACACCAGAAGGCAGGATAGGAAGTCTTTCCGGTAGACAACTCGAACCCATCGTGCATGTCTCGACGGTCAAACCCCAACTCCCCCAAGTCCTTAAGGGCGCAGAGAGGAACCTTGGCGCAGATCCCGACATTCGGCAGGTATAACTTGCCATGAAGCAATTGCAACAGGGCGCGAGTCAGTTCCACCTGGGCGAAAGCTCCGGGCAGGTTCCATGAACCCTTGCGAAGCTCCTCCCAGGGGATGGAGAACGCCTCGCCCAGCTTCCTTTCGCCGATCTTGATTTCCAGGACGCCCCGACCCGTCGCCAGATCAGGCGGGCGGCCTTCCTGAAGGGAACGTGCCACGCTGAGCGCCTCGATGGCCGTGCGCGGCTGCTGCCAAAGGTTGACACACACGGTTTCCACGCTGGAGAACGACTTGGGGCCGTTCCGCTTTTGCGCCACAGTCAGGACTTCGCTCAGGCTGGTGTTCTCCGAGAAGTTCCAGTGGTCCGGCTCGTGGCTCACGACAACATACTCAAGATCGTATCTCTGCGCGATGACGTTCCGCGTCGGTTCCCATGAGACCCCCGAGACCAAGGCGCGCGGCAAGACGAGGCAAAGGCGCCCCTTAACCTTGAGATGGCGATCGGCCAGTGCTACAAAGACCGAACCCAACCCGGCCGTGATGCTGGCGCTTGCCTTGGTTCGCTTCACCAGGGCCTTGAGCTTCGTCTGCATCCTTTCTCTTTCTGCCGCCGGCAGATTGCCGAACAGCAGGTTGCCGCCAACGCTTCGGGTGAACGGCGGGTTCATCGCGCATAGGTCCAGATCGGGAATCGAGGCGGTCGTCTTCTCGGCCTGCTTCTTTCCCACGATACGTTCATGCTCCGGCTCGCCGAAAAGCGTGCCGTTGGCCACGTCCTTGTCCAGAAGTTCCAGCGTTCCGAGCGCGTGCTTGGGGCCGCCCAAGGGCATCCTATAGAGGTGCGTAACATTGATGGGCATGTCCGGAACGCGCAGGGCAAGGGTAGAGGCCGTCAGGTGTACGGCCGAGGGAAGCACGTCGTAGCCGTGGATGATATTCTCGACGATGGTATGGTGCACACGCCCGAGGTCGGGCTGTTGGCCCTTCAAGGCACAAGCGCGAATGTAATTGTCGACCACGACGTCGGCGGCAGCCATGAGGAGGGTGCCTGTGCCACAGGCCAGGTCCGCAATACGCAACTGGCTCAGGTCGTTTGCATCGGACCAGTCCATCTCGTAGCGGTCCGGCCTCAAGGCAAGTTTCAGGAGGAGCGCGGCCGAAGGTATTGCCGTATAGTAGGCGCCAAGATACTTCGCCTCTTCGAGCAAACGGTGGTAAATCCTGCCGGCCAAATCGTGCCGCAGGGCGGCCCGCCAGTTCACGATCTTCATCGCCGTATCGAGCAGGCCCTCGATGGACCGGGCGGCGTCAAGGTCCGCGGACAGCGAGGTCAGGATTTCCCGCGCGATGTGGAATATGGGATAGTAGTTGATTTCGTCCAGGATGAAAAGCCAGTGGTCGGCCAAGGCGCTCTGTAGGCTCGAGTGGCCGCGGAATTTCTGAAGCGAACGCACCCGACCGTCTTTTGAGGACAGCACTTCCTGGAAGATCATGGCGTTCACCAGGATCAGGGCGCCGATACGGCTGATCGCCACCAGCTCCGCGGGCGAGAAGCCCGTCTTCACGGCCCTGCTGCGCCGCTCCCTTGGGGAGGGGCTTATTCCCAAAACTCCGGCCATGCGCCCCGTGCTGGCCGGTTGGATCGTCAGGGCAGCGAGAAACCGTTCAATGGCCGCTTCGACCAAGGCAATGGCCTGGGCCAGGGTTTCGTCCCTGACCAGTTGATCGTAACATCTCCTAAGAGACTCTATGAGTTGATCTACAGTGCCCGTGAGGAAGGCGGGCTTGTCCGATGTGGGGAAGAGTTCCAGCTGCGGAAAGGGCGTGATCGTGACCTCCGTGACCACGCTGAACTGAATTTGCGCCTTGGCCAGTTCCGCCTTCTGCGCCTCGTAGGCTTCGCCCTTGAGGCCGGGGGGGTAAACAACCGCTACCCCAACATGGGCAATCCCCTGCTCGACGCGCTCCTCAGCCTTCTTGTACGCCCGTTCACGCGCCCCCTGGGCATTGGCAAACTCCGCCTCTATCACGAGGCGCAGGCCCTGGAAATCAACCAGGATGTCGGGGAGTTTCACTTCGCCCGAACGGGGCTTAAGTATCTGCTCGGGCGCCGCCACGAGTCCACGTTCCTGCAACAGTTGCGCGAGAAGCACGTTGAGGACTTCTTGCCTCGAAGCCAATGCCCTTCTCCTAGACTGGTCCCCAGCCCCTAATAGGTGGCACGCCTGATCCAGCCATTGCGGCAAGTGCAGTTGGCAGTGTACCAATGGCGGAGATGAAGTCCATAGTCGCTTGGCGGGAAAACCAGAACCACAAGATGGCCAAGCCAGGACAAGGGCGAGAGGCATCTGGCCCTTACTTTCTGAACGTCCCCGACCCCGCGTAGTTCATGGCCCCGCGCCAGTCGGGGCGCCACCAGAGCTGTTGGCCTTTGCCGGTCGGCGAGTCGACGTCGTCCAGGGCGATGTTGAGGCGGAACTCCTTCCACGCGCCGCCTTGTTTCTCATCGAGATACGCCACCGGAATGGCGATCTCGGCCGACCAGCCCTTGTCGGTCTTCACGCACGCGGCCAGCGTGCCTTCCGGCCATTGCGACGGCTCGAAGCGGACCATCTCCGCTTCCGTGCGGCCGGGGCTGAGGCCGACCATCACGAAGTCCTTGCCCTCGTCTTTGCCGCGCCCGGCGGAGCGGGCGGGATCGGGCCGGGCGTCCACGCGGACCTCCAGGCCGTCCTGGTCCCAAACGCTCTTCGTGGGGTCGAGGACGAGGGCGTCGTCGGTCACGTCGATGGCGATGTAGAGGAACCTGGCGTCGTACTGGACGGCGAACCGGAACGAGCCGTCCGACTGGCCGCGCCACGCCTTCGCGTCGCCGCGCACCTGGGCGGGCTCCGTGCAGGCGAAGGGCAGGTCCTTCCACTCGTCGAGCTTCCCGTCCACGACGACCGGCCCGTCGCGCCGCGTACACACGAGGACCTTTTCGGGCGCCAGGCTCTGGGAGCCGCGCGCCTGGAGGGCCGGGCGGCCGGGCGGCTCGTAGGCGGCGGTCCACCGGAGTTCCAGGGGCGGGGCGTCCTTCAGGGCCATCGGCCCGCGCGTGTCGAGGCGGACCTTGAGCGTCTCCGTGCCGCGCGGCGGCACGACCTTCTCGAGGGTCTTCGGCGCGGCCACGATGTCCGGGTGGTCTTGGAAGGCGCCGCGGAACTTGAGGGGCAGGTCGGCGGGGTTCGCCAGGTGCACGGCGACCTCGCGGCCGTCGAACGTGTCGCCGTCGACGAGGAGCGGATCGGCCTGGAGGAACGCGCCGCCGCGCAGGCCCTCGCCGAGCTTGGCCACGGCCTCGGTGAGGAAATCGTCCGGCAGGATGCCGTCGAGGGCGAGGTTCGCGATCCGCGGGCCGTCGGGCTGCATCGTGATCCAGACGATCTCGTCGAACTCGCCCGCGGCCGGGCCCGCCAGGCCGCTCGCGCCGCCGAGGGTGCCCGTGCGGATGTACTTGTGGCCATTACGATTATATTCCATGTAACTGTGATCGTGCCCGGCGAAGACGGTGTACGGCCGCTTGCCGAGGAGGGCCTCGATCTTCTCCCACCCCGTCGGCTTCGTTTCGAGCCACAGGGGCTCGTGTAGGACGACGAAGGTCCACCGGGCCGACCGGTTCTTCGCGAGGGCCTGGGCGGCGTAGTCGATCTGGTCCGGGCCGATGTGGGCCTTCGCGCCGTCCTCGGTGTCGAGCATGAGGAAGAGGACGCCGCGATACGTGAAGTGGTAGTACGGCCGGCCGAAGAGCTCGTTCCACTTCCGGGCCATCACGGGGTTGGTGATGTCGTGGTTGCCGGGGATGAGGAAGAGGGGCATCTCCAGCGTGGCGAGGAGTTTCGTGGCCTCGTCCCACTCCTCATCGAGCTTGGTGCGGTCCTCGGTCTTCCCTTCGATCAGGTCGCCGGCGTAGAGGACGAACTCCGGCCCGAGCAGGTTGAGCTTGCGGAGGCCGTCCTCGAAGATGCCGGGCCGGGCGCCGCCCGTGCGGTCGGAGATGAGGGCGAAGTGGAAGTTGTCGGGGTCGTTGGCGACCCGCAGGCTGGTCCACGGGTTAGAGTCGCCGATCTCGGTGCGGATGCGCTCGCCTGCCGGAGGCAAGCCTGGCCGCGCGAACGGCTTCGGGGCCGGGGCGCAACCGGCCAGACCGACGGCCACGAGGAGCAGGGCGGAGAGGGCTGCCGCGCGGCAACGGGGCAAGGCTATGGGCATCGGGCGCCTCCTCGAAAGGGCGGAGCTATTCTACAGGCGGCAGGGCGGGAGTAAAGCAGCTCAGTGAGGGGCGCCGTTTTTGTCCCCTCTCCCCTTGAGGGAGAGGGTAGGGGTGGGTGGTAATCTGAAATCTGAGATCTCAAATTTCAGATACCAGATTGAAGAGGCAACAGAGGCCAAGGCCATAAGGAGCACCCTCACCCTACCCTCTCCCCTCCAACAGGGAGAGGGAGAAAAAAGGCATGACAGGCACCCAAGACTGCTTTACATGGCCCAAGCACAATACCATTGACAAGCCACCCTGGATGGCGTAGAAGGGGCCATTCTCAAGGACTCACCGATGGGGCAACGGGGACCGCTCTCGGAGCGGACAGGGAGGAGTGGGTGCGATGAGCGTACAGGAAATCATCGAGAAGGTGATGTCGACGCCGGTGGCCCAGGTCACGCGCGTGGCGCTGGCGTACTCGGGCGGGCTGGACTCGAGCCTCTGCGTCGAGCTCCTGCGCCGCAAGTACAAGGTGGCCGACAAGGACATCGTCCCGATCACGATCGACGTCGGCCAGGGCCAGGACGAGGTCGACACCTCGAAGGCCAAGGCCAGGCAGCTCGGCATCAAGATGCACCTCATCGACCTCAAGAAGGAGTTCACCGAGAACTGGCTGACGAAGGCCATCCGCGCGAACTCCAGCTACGAGGGCTACCCGGTCTCGACGTCGATGACACGGCAGCTCGTGGCCCGGGCGGTGGCCCTGAAGGCCGTCGAGATGGGCTGCGACGGCCTCATGGAAGGGTCGACCGGCAAGGGCAACGACCAGTACCGGATGCACAACACGTTCAAGATCTTCGCGCCGAAGTGCCACGTGCTCTGCCCGGTGCGCGACTTCGACATGCTCCGCGACGAAGAGCGGCAGCTCTGCGTGGAGTGGGGCGTCCCGGTGGACGAGCAGATCGCCGGCGGCGACGACAAGACCCTCTGGTGCCGCTCGATCGCCTCGGGCGCCATCGGCCTCGACCAGGAGCTTCCCGAGGACATCTGGATGTGGCTGGTGCCCCCCCAGAAGGCCCGGGACAAGACCGAAGAGGTCACGATCACGTTCGAAGAGGGCGTGCCGGTGAAGCTCAACGGCAGGAAGATGGCCCTCGACAAGCTGATCATGGAGCTGAACGTGGCGGCCGGCCGCAACGGCATCGGCTACATCGACATGTTTGAAGACGGCATCATGGACTTGAAGAGCCGCGAGATCTACGAGGCCCCGGCCGCCCACGTCATCCTGAAGCTGCACCAGGACCTGGAGCAGTGGTGCCTGACGAAGGACGAGCTGGAGTTCAAGGCCATCGTCGACCGCAAGTGGGCGTACCTGACGTACCACGGCATGTGGTTCCATCCGCTGAAGCGCGAGCTCGATGCGTTCATCCTGGCGGCGTCGCGGTTCATGAGCGGGACGTACAAGGTCGGCCTGTACAAGGGCAATATCCAGATCCTGAAGCGCGAGTCGGCCACGGGCCTCTTCTCGCCGGAGATCCGGTCGATCAAGGCCAAGGGTTTCTCGCAGAAGATGGCGAAGGACGCCGCCACGATCCGCGGCCTGCCGTTCGAGATCCTGGCGAAGCGCGGCGGGATCGAAGGCTGAAGCCGCTCAGGGGAATCATCAGGGCCGACGGGCCGGCGATAGCGCAGCCCGTCGGCCCTGTTTCTTCATCTGTGGGAACGGCGCAGAGCGACGTGAATCCCTCAGCTACTCCTGGCCTTGGGGGACGTGAGCAACTTGCGGGCGGACTGTTCGAGCTGGTTCAGGCGATGGCCGAGGATTTCCGTCTTGACCTTCTCAGGGGGCAGGAAGTCCGTGAACGTTCGGTAAGCCGTACCCTCCTCGGCCTGCAGATACCGGGCAATCTCCGAGGCATTCTTAAGCGGTCGGTAGTGGTGACTGAGCATATCGTACCGCCGCTCCGACTTGAGGAGCGCCGCTCTGCGCTTGTGGTCGCCGCTGTGTCCTATACCGTCCGACTCGAAAACGGCCTCGACGAGGTGGACGGCCTTGTAGAAAGCTACCGTGGTTACCCAGTCGGGGAACGGTTCGGGGGAAGTCAGAAGGAAGTCAATAACTCTCTGGTTGTGGTCGGCCAGGTTGAGGTGGTCTTGTCGGCTAGGCACGATAGAAGACCACGAGGATGGCTTTCGGGCCCATGTAAGAGATAGCTGTTTCGCGAGAGACTTTCGGCAGAGCGCCGACCTCCAGGCTGACCAGGTCCAGCCCCGGCTCACGTGCGATCTGCAGGTCCAGATCGGTCAACTCGTCCTCGAACACGGCATCGTAGGCGGCGGCGTCACGCACCACGAGAAAGAGCAAGCCGCCTTCCCTCACAGCCAGGAAGGCGCTCTCGACCTGGTTCCGGTGCGCCCTCAGCCAGTCCCAGAGCTTTTGCAGCAAGGTGTTGCGAACTTGAAAGTAGAACCTTGCCTCTCTATCCGCCACCTGGCAAGCTACCGCCGCCTGGCCGACGGTCGTGATGAATCGGTCCTCGTTTTCCGGCTCCACGAGGACCTTGCGATCGGCCTCGCGAAAGTTCAGCCGAATGGGTTCCGACTTTGTGGGGGCATTGAGCATGCCAGGCACTCCTAAGTCTCCCAGCTTTCTATTATAGCCCACGGCGCCTGTCAAGGCAAATTCGGAGCATCGCTCTTTTTATCGACACAGGTATCCTGAGTGCTCTCACGATTCCCGACAAATCGGGACGGTCCCCGGGGGCAGCCGCAGTCCGGTTGCCAATCCCGCTGCCGTTACGTATACTGTGGGCCATTGGAAGGGAGGTGGTGTTTCATGGCCAAGCTCTGGGACAAAGGGTACTCCATCGATCCCGAGATCGAGCGGTTCACGGTCGGCGAGGACTACCTGCTGGACCGCGACCTCGTGCGGGCCGATTGCCTCGGCTCGGCCGCCCAGGCGACGATGCTCGCCGAGATCGGCATCCTCACGGCGGCCGAGCGGAAGCGCCTGATCGCCGGCCTGCGGGCTGTCCTCTCGGACTTCGCCGCCGGCGCCTTCACGATCAAGCCCGAGCACGAGGACGTCCACACCGCCGTCGAGGAGGCCCTCACGAAGTCCCTCGGCGACCTGGGGAAGAAGCTCCATACCGGCCGCAGCCGCAATGACCAGGTCCTCGTGGACCTGCGCCTCTACGGCAAAGAGAAGCTGCACGCCCTGGCGGAGCGCGTGATCGCCCTCTCGGAGGCGCTCCTCGCCTTCGCGAAGCGGCACGAATTCGTGCCGATGCCCGGCCGCACGCACATGCAGATCGCGATGCCCTCGAGCCTCGGCCTCTGGGCGGGGGCGTACGCCGAGTCGCTCCTGGACGACCTGGAACTCGTGCGGGCCGCGCACACGCTGACGGACCAGTCGCCCCTCGGGTCGGGCGCGGCCTACGGGTCGGCCCTGCCGATCGACCGGCCGCTCCTCGCGCGGCTACTGGGTTTTGCGCGGGTCCAGAACAACGTGCTCTACTGCGCCAACTCGCGCGGCAAAGCGGAACTGGCCCTTTTGCAGGCGTGCTCGCAGGTGATGATCGACCTGTCGCGCCTGGCCAACGACCTCATGATCACCTCGACGCCCGAGTTCGGCTACTTCCGCATCCCGAAGGAGCTCTGCACGGGATCGAGCATGATGCCCAATAAGCGCAACCCGTGCGGCCTGGAACTCGTGCGGGCGAAGTCGGCGGGCGTCTTTGCCGCCGAGCAGCAGATCGCCATGATCCTGAAGGCGCTCCCCTTCGGCTACAACCGCGACTTCCAGGAGACGAAGGGTCCGCTCATGCGCGGCACGGAGATGACCCTGGCGAGCCTCGGGGTGATGCACCTCTCGATCGAGCGGCTGGAGGTCGTCGAGGAGAACCTGCGGAAAGGGTTCCTTCCGGAGATCTTCGCGACCGACCGGGCGCTGGAGCTCGTGCGGGAGGGCCAGCCGTTCCGCGACGCCTACAAATATGTCGGCACGCACCTCGACGAGCTTTCGAGCCGCGACCCCGTCGCGAACCTTAAGACCAAGAAGCTCCAGGGCGGCCCGGGGAACCTGGGCCTGAAGGGCCTGACGAAGCGCCTCCGGAAGGAAGCGAAGTGGCTCGCCTCGGTCCGGGAGCCGTTCCAGAAGGCGCTCAAGAAGCTGTTGGGGTAGCGTTTGGGGATGGGCCGTGAGCATGAGCGCGGAGGACGGGTCATGCTGCGATTCTGGCATGGGCGGCTCCAGCGGGTCTTGCGTGTTCTCTTGGTCGTGCTTATCGTGATGTGCGCACTAGCCGCGGCGTTTGGGCTGGCGCGGTACTGGATCGAGCGGCGGGCTGAAGAAAGTCGCATTGCCTGGGAATACCGGGCCCTGTTCAACAGGAGCGTGTCGTTCGGCCCGCGGTTCGCCCGCTACGATCCGCCTGCCGATGGCGCACCGTTGTGCCTGGCGGCAATCCGGGCGGCCGACCGGCCCCAACCCCTTCTCGTCCAGCTCACGCCGGACTGCGCGGTATTCGTTCGGTCGGCGAGCGACAACGCCTGGTACCTTCCGCAGGAACTCAAGCCGAAAGACCCCGACAAGCTCCGATGGCAGGTTGTCCTGACGCCTGTTTGGACCACGCGGCCGCCCGTGGATGCTTCCGACGGCCTCGACCATGAAGAGCTCTGCGCTCTCCATTACTACTATGGGTCTCAACGGGCCATCGATCAGTTCCGCCGAGGCCCATCTGTTGTACCCGAAGTGGAAGTCCTGGCGACGACGGGCAGCACGCGCCGGCTTGCCGACGGCACGTTCGAAGTGGAGTCGGGTTTTGCCGCCCTGGACGGGCCGGGCCTTCGAACGCACATCGCGCCCGACGGCAGCCTCATAAGTATAGGTACGTTCGGAGGGATGCCGGGGCTGACGAAAGAGCTCCTGGAAGGGCTCCATCGTAGATGAAGCGGGG
>Ga0209777_10009489_pt1 | contig 10451 bp, 9 predicted proteins | sample FrelakmetHBP12HB_FD_187147 | JGI IMG/M metagenome (GOLD analysis project Ga0209777, IMG submission 187147) | Freshwater lake sediment microbial communities from the University of Notre Dame, USA, for methane emissions studies -HBP12 HB (SPAdes)... | ecosystem: Environmental > Aquatic >... | reverse complement strand
TGGCCGGTGGGCATTTGCTCTTGCTCCCTGGCTTTCCCTGCCTCTTCTTCTGCGTTTCGTAAGATACCAAAAACCGGTAGTCGGTTATTTTATTACTGTAGCCGTGATTACGATATCGTATTCAATAGCCTGGTACGGCCTACTTCCGATACCACTGCCGATATGGATTTTATTATGTCTTATTCCGGCATTTCTCAGGGCGTTGCCTTACCTTGCCGATAAACTTATGGCCCGGCGCGTGCAAGGTTTCCTGTCAACATTGATATTCCCGGCAGCGGTAACAGTATCGCAATATCTTTCATCATTGAGACCGGATCACGGAACCTATGGTTCGCTCGCTTATACGCAATACGGTAATCTTCCCCTGATACAGCTTGCATCCATAACAGGCATATGGGGGATTGTTTTTTTAATATCCTGGTTCGCATCGATAATCAACTACTGCTGGGAAAATGGCTTCGCTTTTAAAAGAATCAGGAAGGTAGCCGGAATTTATTTGTGCGTACTGGTGGCCGTCTTCCTCTATGGCGGCACACGTCTGCTTTTTATAAAACCCGCCGAAACAAGTGTTCGCGTGGCAGCAATAGCAACTCCTTCAGATTTTCAAGTATTAACGGGATGGATTGAATCAGGAAAATCGCCGCTTAATCTTCCAGAGTCGCTGGCATTGCTGGAATCACAGACCACAAAAGCGGCCCAATCCGGAGCGAAGATAATTGCCTGGCAGGAATACGGTTACTTGATCACCACCAAGGATATAGATGTTTTTATAAAACATGCACAAAAAATTGCCGGTGCTAAAAAGGTCTATTTACTCGTAGGCGTAGATATAATGGATATCAAGAGAAAAGAAAAAAACGAGAATGCTGCAATATTAATTGACCCCGCGGGGGATGTCAAATGGAAGTATTTAAAAAGTTACCTGGTTCCAGTAGGGGAGGAACCTTACCATAAAAGGGGCGACTGGAAAGTTCCGGTCTTGGATACGCCTTATGGAAAAATAGCGTCGGTCATCTGTTTTGAATATGATCATCACAGGTACATACGATCAGCGGGGCGAGGCATCAACCTTTTTCTGGTTCCGGCATTAGACGGGAAAGGGCTTACTCCCGTGCATTCTCATATGGCTGTTTTTCGGGGAATTGAAAATGGCTTTTCAATGTTGAAACCAACCGGTGACGGACTTTCCATAGCGGTTGACTATTGCGGCCGGGTTATTGCCGAGCAGAATTATGTCACTTCAAAAGAGAGAGTGATGCTGGCCGATGTGCCGGTGAAATCAGTCTCTACAATTTATTCGGTGATCGGGGATGTATTTGCCTGGATATGTATTGTCGGATTTATCATTTTAATTGTGATTGCTGTGATCAGGCGCAAGCGAAATTAAGGACGGCGGACTGGTCGCGGACGGGTCAAATCTTTGCGCGGCTCATCTATCGGTGAAAAGTTTTGATATAATCCAGGGCGCTTCAATTTAATTCTGGAATCGAACTTCAGTCTTTCACCTTAGCAATGGCCTTCGCCAGTTTCTTTTTGTAGTCGAAATTGCCCAGTCTCGCGATCATGATCCGCTGCGCCTGCGGCGAGCCGGCCCCATGCATGGATTCTGTCCGGTAGCCAACTGCTCCTGAGCCCAGCGTCAAATTTTCAATGAGCCGCAGAATTCTCAGTCTTTTCTCCGTCGGCACGGCGGCCACTCCCTTGAAGTATTTATCGACATAGTGGCCGATCTGGGGATGGCGGAAATCTTTTTCCGAAGGCATGGTTACCATGAGCCCGCCGGCGATATCCTCAGCGAATCTAGCGATGTCATAAGTGAATCGCGTTACATTGTGTTTGCAGACGTTGGCAAGCATTTGATCAATTTGATAGGCCCCTGAGGGTGTTGCCCAGCCTTCAGTCGAACAGGCCAGCGCACTGGAATAAATGGTTTCATTCAAATGCGTCATTTCAACAAGTTTGTCCCTGACGTGCGAGGCTTTCGACACGCCGCAATAATCGGCGGAAAGTGCGGTCGCGCCGATGAGCACGTCGCCTACCCCCACTTTGCAGGCATACGAAGGCCGGTGATGTCCGGAAAACCGCTCGACCATCATCCCGACGAATTCCGTCTCGCCGTTCATGAAAATACGTTCATGGGGAACAAATACATTGTCAAAAACCACCAGAGCTTCATGACCGCCGAAAACGCTGTTGCCCACATCCATTTCGGAGCCTTCCATTTTGCGGGTATCGCAGGATTGCCTGCCGAAAATGATGACAATGCCCGGCGCGTCCGTCGGCACGGCAAAACTGACGGCATACTCCTTATCTTTTTCCGCCATACTGCTGGTCGGCATCACGAGAATTTCATGCGAATTGGCGATTCCGGTTTGATGCGCCTTAGCGCCGCGGACGACAATTCCGTCAGGGCGCCGCTCGACGACGCGTAGATACATATCCGGGTCCTCTTGCTGATGCGGCGGGAGCGAGCGGTCGCCTTTCGGGTCGGTCATCGCGCCATCGACAACAGGGTTTTCTTCCTGGACATACAGCAAAAACTTTTTCAGATTTTGATGATAGGTTGTGCCATGTTTGGCGTCGATTTCAAAAGAGGTGCTGTAAACGGAATTGAGCGCATCCATGCCTACACAACGCTGAAAACAGCACGCCGTTTTCTGTCCCAGCAGACGCTGGCGACGGACTTTCTTGACCAGGTCTTCGGTACTCTGGAAAATATGGGTGAACCTGTTGATTTTTTTGCCGGTCAAATGCGACGTAGCCGTCATCAAATCTTCATGTTGCGCATCGAGGGCGAGTTCGTAGGTAAATGATACGGCGTTCATCGAAGGGATAATAATAGGATGGTCCACCGGTGAAGCCACCCTTTCGCCGAACATCCATAAATTTAATTTCAGCTTACGCAAACTCTCAATGTAATCCCGTCGTGTTTTTATCTTCATAGTATTTGCCCCCCTTGAACGTTTATAAATCATTTGACTACAGACTATGAGTTACCATGATGTCAGTCTTGAATTATTGAACAACTCAATAGATATCGGGCGGACAGGCAGGTAAAGGACTTGCAAAGACTAGGTCAAGTATTGAAAAATCAGTTGTGTTTATCGCCGCCGCTTTACTGTTTCACTTAGAAGAGATTCTTTTCCCGAATTGCTCAATTTCGTTTCCGATATCTTTCAGTTCTTTTCCAACATCTTCGGTCATCACGGCGCCTTTTTTCTTCAATTTCAGCGAAAGCTCTTCAGACTTTTTCATAACTTCTTTCGTACCTGTTTCAACTTTCTGACCGGCCCAGGCGAAGCCTCTCTCTAAATTATTAGTGGCTGAATCAAGAGCAGCTCCGGTTTTTGCTGCCTCTTTTTTAGTCCATGCTTCTATTGATTTGGTATGGGCATCGGATGCCAGAGCTTGATAGGCACGGGCAAAAGCTTCATCAATTCTTTTTACCGAGGTTACGGTTCCTTTCTTCACATCGTCAGCCAGTTTGTTTAATTCCCGAGCCGATGCTGCCAGAGCCTCTTTCCCCGTAACGGACGCCTTTTCCGCTTCAGCTTTTAGGTATGCTGAGCCCTTTCGAATCTGTTCAGCAGCAGCAGCCAGGTTTTTGTCCAGGTAATCCTGCTTTGCCTTCTGAAAAGTCTGTTCGATTGAGGATGGTGATTCCGAGACGGCAAGGGCCGCCTGCGGCATGAATCCCGCTACGATTAATGTAAAAAAAACAACGAAAATAGCACGATTTAAGCGATACATAGTTCATCTCCTTTCTAAAAATTAGACATTTAGTTGATATTGTTTATTCATGTCTCCTTTGTCAAGGGTATGTTTTTATCGCCTTTGAATAAAACCGCCGCCAAGCAGAATATATTGTCAGATGAATATTGACATTTTCCTCATTAATCTCTAGATTAAAACAAAAAACGTCAGAGAAGTAAAAATATGCCGATTTACGAATATCAATGCGGTAAGTGCAAAAAACAATTTGAAGTTGTCACCATGAGCATGAGTGAAAAAACAAATGCCGTATGTCCAAAATGCAAGTCTAAAAAGATCAACAAAATGATGTCCAAATTCGGACGCGGGAAACATGCATCACTTAGTTCGGGTAGTTCCGGCAGCGCCGGCGCCTCCAGCAGTTCCGGCTGCTCATCGTGCTCCTCATCAAATTGCTCGACCTGCGGGCATTAAGATCGTTGGACAATTCCGGGTGGTTTCCATTTAACTATCAGCTCACGCTAATGGAAAAGAGGAAAGATGCTCGATTTTATATTTCATAATTCGACAAGGATTATTTTCGGCAAAGAAACCATTAAGCTTATTGCGCAGGAAATTCCGGCAAAGTCCAGGGTGATGATTACCTATGGCGGAGGAAGTGCAAAACGCCATGGTTTGCTGGATAAGGTTAAAGACGCCCTGAATGGCTATGATCTGACCGAATTCGGCGGTATTGAACCGAACCCCGAATACGAAACATTGATGAGGGGGCTGGCGCTGGCGCGCAAAAAGAAAATCGATTTTCTGCTGGCGGTTGGCGGCGGATCGGTTATCGACGGCACGAAATTTATGGCCGCGGCCATTCCCTTTAAGAACGATCCGGCTCTTTTGCTAGCTAATGCCGGCAGTGCTATAAAACAGTCGTTGTCCATCGGTACGGTTGTGACACTTCCGGCCAGCGGCTCGGAAATGAACAATCGCGCGGTTATAACCCGCAGGTCATTGCAGATTAAACAAGCCCTTATGAATTCTTTTTTGTTTCCGCAATTTTCCGTTCTTGATCCCACTGTGACTTTTACTCTGCCCGCAAAATTTATCGGCAACGGCGTTGTCGATACCTTTGTTCATGTGCTGGAACAGTATCTGACCTATCCGGTGAATGGAAAAGTGCAGGATCGTCTGGCCGAGGGATTGCTTTTAATGCTGATTGAAGAAGGACCAAAGGCGCTTGCCGAACCGGAAAATTACGATGTGCGCGCCAATCTCATGTGGGGGGCTACGTTAGGTCTCAATGGTCTTTTGGGCGCGGGTGTGCCGCAGGACTGGGCGGCGCATCGCAGCGGATACGAATTGACGGTCTTGTATGGATTGGATCACGCTCAAACCCTGGCCTGCCTGGTGCCGGCCATGCTTAAAATCCGCGCCGGGCAAAAGCGGGACAAACTCCTGCAGTATGGAAGTCGAGTATGGGGAATCGATTCCGGGGATGAAGCCACACGCATAAATGACGCGATAGATAAAACCCGCGCATTTTTCGAGGCTATGGGATTGCCTACCCGTCTGTGCGACTACGGTATAAAAAGCGACTGCATTGGCCGGATACTCACAAATCTCAAAGAGCATGGCATGATTAATCTGGGTGAGCGCAAAGACGTTACACCGGAAATGATGCAAAGGATACTGGAGAGTTGTTTATAAATTTCCAAGGAACGGTTTTTCTATTTAGCTTTTTGCAGATGCAGATGAGCACTTAGTTTTGTCAATCCACCCCATATTTCTTCGTCGCCGATATATTTTTTTGTCTCTTTTGCCGAATACTTGATAAAACATGTCGGTGTCCGGTCAACTTTGTATTGTTTGATCAGATTGATCCACATTTGGAAAACCGGCTTTTCGTCAAAGCCCTTTTCCGCGATTTCTTCTTTTTTAAGATAATTAATCAGATCGTCCTGCGATTGAATGTGCTTTTCCTGTGCAGCAGCGAAAAGTGTTTTGCGTATATGAAAAACCTTATCGGCATCGGCACCGGCGTTAACTGCATACAGATAAATGCGTGCGTACATTGGTGTATCTTTGTTAAAAGGAACATCAACAAACGTGATCTTCACCTTATCGGTAGCAAGCAGTTCTTTTAATAATGGTTCAGCTTTTGTATCTATTCTGCGGCAAGGTGGGCAGAAATAATCGGTAAACAAAAGAATTTCATATTTTCCCTGACCCAGAGACGGAACACCCTGGTTTTTTTCCTGGGCGTAAGCCGGTGTGACGGCTCCGGAAAAGGTAAACAGGACAAAGAAATATCCCGCAAGTGCAACGACAAGTAATGGCAACTTCTTTATTTTAAGCATAGGGAAATTGACCTCTCCGAGAAAATATAACCACATCTTACGCTGGTTTTCACGCCAGGCAGGCGAGGTCTCGTAATTGGCGATAAAAGCAATAATTACGATTGCCGCAAAGGCGAGACAAAAGGGGCAAAACACATCGTTTTTTATCTGAAAGGAAAATAGAAACACTTCTACACCTAGGCCTGCTGCAAGTATTATACGCACTAGTTGTGACTGTTTTAAAAACGCAAAGAGGATTATGGCGACCATGTAAGCGATGCCGATCCATTTGAGATCAATTCCCCAAATATCGCCTTGCAGGTAACTGCATTCCGTATCGCAATAGTCGTAGTAAATCATTAGTCCGATACCCGCCAAAGCCAGCGCGATGGTGATTGGGTTGCGGTATTTATTTGCCACTTCTTTTATGGTCATTATTAAACTCCTCCATGTCAGAGCCTTTTAGCCTATCCAGGAAAAAATTTCCTCTTAAATTTTAGGGCAACATTGACCAGGATAATCAGCACCGGAACTTCAATGAGTGGGCCGATAACAGTCGCGAACGCCTGACCGGAGCCGATACCCCAGATAGCAATAGCGACAGCGATAGCCAGCTCGAAATCGTTACTCCCCGCGGTGAAGGATACGGCGCAGGTTTGAGCGTAATTGCCGCTTATTTTTCTGATGATGAAAAAAGTAACAAACCACATGATAACGAAGTAGATGGTCAGCGGAATGGCCACAATGAATACGTCCAGAGGCGACTCAATAATTTTATTGCCCTGTGTAGAAAACATTACGACGATGGTAAAGAGTAACGCGATAAGTGTCAGCGGCGAGAGCTTGGGCATAAAAACGTTGTTAAACCATTTTTCACCCCGCCACCAGATAATCGAATAGCGGGTAATCAAACCGGCGAGAAAAGGAATACCCAGATATATAAAAACAGTTTTTGCGGATTGAGCTATAGAGACGTTGATGTTGACGGACTGAGCGAGTCCCAGCCAGTTGAGCATCACAGTGATAAAGAAATAAATATAGAAGGCATAAAAAAGCACCTGCGCGATGGCGTTAAAAGCCACAAGGCCAACAGCCAGTTCCCGGTCGCCGCACGCCAGCTCGTTCCACACGATAACCATGGCAATGCAACGCGCCAAACCAACCAGAATAACGCCGATCATATATTCGGGATAATTGTGCAGAAAAATTACCGCCAGCACAAACATGACCAGCGGGCCGATTACCCAGTTTTGCAAAAGTGATATGGTCAGAAGCTTTTTGTTTTGAAAAACCCTGCCCATCTCTTCATACTTGACCCGTGCCAGAGGCGGATACATCATGAGAATCAGCCCTACGGCAATGGGAATCGAAGTTGTTCCGACTTGCAGGCCGGTAATAAAATTAGACGCCGCGGGAAGAAAATATCCCAGCGCAATACCGATACCAATAGCTATAAAAATCCACAAAGTTAAAAATCGATCTAGAAACGACAATTTACCTGCGACATGTTCCGACATAAACTCCTCCTTAACTTAATATTTTCTCTTCCTTAAAAAAGGCAGTTAGCCTTTTATTAATCTCATCGCGCACGCGGCGGAATTCCCGCAGGATTTCATCATTTGTGCCGTGGGTTTGCGCTGGATCGTCAAATCCGATATGTGTTTTTTTCGTCCAGCCGATAAACAGCGGGCAGGTTTCATTGGCGCTGCCGCAAAGAGTGATGACATAGTCGAATTTCTGCCCGTCAAATTCGGACAGATTTTTGGATTGCTGCCGGGAAATATCAATGCCGATTTCTTTCATCACTTCAATAGCGTTGGGATTAACCTGTGTCGCTTCCGTGCCTGCCGAAAATGCTGTCATCTTATCACCCAGAAAATGATTGATAAAACCTTCAGCCATCTGTGAGCGGCTGGAATTGGCTGTGCAGAGAAACAAGACTCTTTTTTTCATAAACACACTTTTAATAAATCCAGTTGAAAATGAATCCAACAATCATTATTCCCACAGCAACGATACTGGCAAAAATTATAATGAGCGGCAGCTTGATAACTTTTTTTAATATGATCATTTCGGGAAGCGATAGCCCGATCACCGACATCATAAAGGCCAGCGCGGTGCCTAGCGCCGCGCCCTTTTCCAGAAGCGCCTGCAGAATCGGAATGAAGCCAGCCGCATTAGAATACAGGGGAAGGCCGATAAGCACCACCAGAGGAACAGACCACCACGCGCCCTTACCCATAAGTGAGGCCATAAAGTTTTCCGGCACATAACCGTGAACAGCAGCGCCTACAGCAATGCCCGCCACAATATAAATCCAGACCTTGGAAACTATATCGACAACGGCAGTATATCCCGCCTGTATTCTATCGTTAAAAGTAACTTTTCTTTCTTCCATCTGAAAATCACCCGCCTTTATTTCATAAACCCATTCTTCGACGAAGCGCTCTAATTTAAGCCTGCCTATTACCCAGCCGGATGTTATGGCGATAAGCAAGCCGGTGGAAGCATAGAGCAGCGCCGTTTTCCAGCCAAAAAGGCCAAAGAGCAAGACCAGCGCGACTTCATTAATCATCGGCGCGGCGATAAGGAAAGAAAAGGTAACGCCCAGCGGAATGCCGCTTTCCACAAAACCGATAAAAAGAGGGATAGCCGAACAGCTGCAAAAGGGCGTTACGATACCAAGAGTGCTGGCCATGACATTACCGATAAAAAGCGGTTTTCCTTCCAGCGCCTTTCTTGTTTTTTCCGGCGAAAAAAAAGAGCGGATAATCCCGACAACAAAAACAATAACGGTCAGAAGGATAAACACTTTGGGAGTTTCATAGAGGAAAAACCTGATTGTTTCGGTCAAATGCGCCGATTTATCCAGCTTAAGAATTCCATAGATAAGAAAATCAACGCCCTGTTCTAAAAAAATATAGATCAGAACTGCAAATGAAATCAGTAAAGAGGGAATGTAATAGGTTTTTTTCTTGTTGCCATTATCTGTGGCGCAGCATTCAGCCATTTTGATTACTCCTTATTTATTCAGTTTTATGAATAGAATCTATTTGCCGCCGATCATTTGTTTAATGTCCGCAAGAGATGGAAGTTTACCGGCGACTTTAACTTTTCCGTCAATCACGAGAGCGGGAGTTGTCATTACGCCGTATTCCATTATTTTCTTAATATCATGGACATGACCTATTTCCGCTTTTATGCCCGTTTCCTGGATAGCAAGTTTAACCATATCCTCCAGTTTGTTGCATTTGGCGCAACCTGTTCCTAATATTTCTATATTCATAGTTTTAGCTCCTTAAATTTATCTTTTACAGCACTTTAAAATCTCGATGTGCTGTTTGGCGTTGGATGAAAGCACGTCTTCCAGGCAGCCCATAAATTCCATGATACAGGGGACGCGCAGGCTATAGAAAATGGAATTGCCCCTTTTTTCATCGGTAACAAGACCCGCATTTTTCAAAACGCTCAAGTGTTTGGAGACTGTTGAAGCATCTGCCCCGATCATCTCAGTCAGCTCACCTACGCACCGTTCTTTCTTGTTGAGTTCATCAATGATAAAGAGTCTGCTGGGATGCGCCATAGCTTTAATGATTTTTGCCCGCGCTTCATGCTGAGTTTTTACTAATTTTTTCATCTTTATTTCTCCGAATATCTATTTGGTAATATAGCCAAATAGCCATGAATGTCAATAATTATTTTTATTGATAATGTGTTATTACTGCTTAACATTTATTATCTTTGGATTTTTCCTATTGGGCATACGGCTATGCATTTGCCGCATAAAGTGATTTCTTTATTAGAATTTTGATAAGGCTCATTTATCATGATTGAGGAATGTATTTCTGTCTTCCATAAATTTTTTGTAAAGGCGGTAATGATCGGTTTCTTCATAGTGGATTGGCTTTACCGAAGAATAATCAAATGAATAAATTTTTGCTCCCGGGCAGGCAAGCAAAATTGGCGAATGGGTGGCGACAATAAATTGAGCGTGGCCATCGACACTCATTTTATCGAGGAAGGCAAGCAGTTCGATTTGGCTTTTCGGAGAAAGAGCGGTTTCGGGCTCATCTAGCAGATAAAGCCCTTTGATTTGATAGCGGCTGCGGAAAAAGGACATCAACGATTGCCCGTGGGACTGTGTGGTTAAAGATTTTCCACCGAAGTAATTTAATTGGCCCCGATCGGCCGCCGCCCACTCATCTAATAATTCAGCGAAGTGCTGAAATATTTTTGAGCCGAAAAAAGATCCGGGAACACGACCATTTTCCCATTGCAGGGAAATATATTGATGAAGTTTATCCTCATAGGGATTGTATTCAGGACGGCATCTTTCGGAATTGCGCCAGATATGAATGCCGCAGGCGATGGCTATAGCTTCCAGCAAAGTAGATTTGCCTGTTCCGTTTTCGC
>Ga0209777_10009488_pt1 | contig 10452 bp, 13 predicted proteins | sample FrelakmetHBP12HB_FD_187147 | JGI IMG/M metagenome (GOLD analysis project Ga0209777, IMG submission 187147) | Freshwater lake sediment microbial communities from the University of Notre Dame, USA, for methane emissions studies -HBP12 HB (SPAdes)... | ecosystem: Environmental > Aquatic >... | reverse complement strand
GAACCTTGGTTCCCTTAACTTGGTTCCCTTAACTTGGTTCCCTTAAAATATATGTATTATATAACAATAAAATACATATTTAGCATATGTTTCTAACTTCATGGTTACATTATCTCTCACCTGATCAAATGATTGATATGCAAAATTTCAAAAAATTTTTATTAGATAATAATATTATTGCAACTACAGCAGGCGTGTTAATTGGTTATTCTGCCTGGGATTTTATTCAATCTTTTGTAGGTGATTTAATTTTACCAGGAATTTATTTTCTTATTATTGGACGTTTTGTTAAAAATGATTTTGTTTCTAGTATTTTTGAACCGGTTAATCGTTTAAATCTTCCAAAATTTTTTACTAGACTTATATCTTTTAGTGTAGTACTTGTAATTACCTTTTTATTCATCCAATATATAATAAAAAATTGGTTAAATGACAATGCAAAAAAAGATTCAACAGCTATCACATTATCACCACCTTCAATTCAAGGAAATGTAGTTATACAGAATACCGATTTTTCTACAAATGTTCTGGATACCAAAGGTGATATGCAATATAGTAATTTTTCAATAAATCCTGTATAATTTATTTTTTCTTTCCAAACCCTTTCCAATCTGATTTTGTATGTTTTACCTCTAATATTGGCTTATCTTTTACTGTTTGACTAACAAGATTATATATTGTTTTTGTATGATTATGGTTATTTTGTTCCATACTAGAATTATTTAAAAAACTAAGTCCTCTTGCTATACCATTTATATCTGTTAAATATTCTGATCGCATTCCAATATGGTTTTGCGACTGTTCTACATTGTTTATATTAACTTGAATGTTATTAATTTTATTGTTCTGAAAATAATATAATTCTATATTCTCGTATTTTTTTTCGTTTGCAGTCTCTGTAAATAAAACATTGTTCTCATAAAACACTGTTACCTCTTGAAAATAAATATTAATGTATCTACTATTAATATCATCCAAGTTCGTATGAAAGTTATTTGATAATTTATACATTGCGCTCGGCGAACCAACATAATAATTATCAACACCTATTAAATTGTCAGAACTATACAAAAATTTATTTTCAATTAATTCGATCCCTAAGTTCTCATCTATTAAACGAATTAATTTATCCGTTTTATCTTGTGAGCAAGAATTATTAAACAAATCAAATCTCGTATTTATTATTAATGTTCCTGGATCTTCGCTATTGTTAATAATTTGCGCCATTTTACTAATTCCATACCACATTCGTTTCCAAGCTAGTTTTGGTAACAATGTTGAAAATACATTACCTGTTATGTCTCCTATTAAAGTGATTTTACTATCATCATCTATTTCTATGCTCTTAATTTCACAATTTAATCCAGATAAATATGTCCTTATATCCAAAATGCTTACATTGACAATAATATTTTCTATCTTACGCCAACTTAAATTTGTCGAATAAACATTCCAAGTATGAATATATAGTTTTACTGAATATAGATCACATAATTCTTTTAAAAAATCAAATAATATTTTATTCTTAAATGTTTCTCTTATATGACCTCTTAATAATACGGCTATTATTGGTTTGTTCATCTATATTCTTATGTGGAAAAAAGTTCATCAATATTCCTTAATAAATAAATACAATCTTTCACCTTTTCTATGTCTATTTCTTTTTCATATTTTTCAGGTTCTCTACATACATTTCTTAATAGATCCATATCTCTATCAATATTACCTGATAGAACAATTACACTTTCTCCAAAATAATTTAATATATTACGACAACCCAAATAAATGGGGACTGTACTAGTTAACAGTGGATTCATTATTTTTTCTGAAAAATAATGGTTTGTTTCCAGGTTCTCTATACTAATATGAAACTTATATTTTTCATATGGTTCAATTTCTGTAAATTCTCCTTTTACACGATTATCTTCTAAAAACGAATAAAATTTGCATCCTCTTCCATAAATATCAATCGGTAATTCTGTTTCTAGGATTTTATTTACTAGTTTGTGCCGATAAATATGACCAGATTCACCTGTCTTTTCACTTACCATCAGCGACATTAATTTTGTTTTTTCTGGTTTTTCTTTTAATGGCGGATTATACCACATATGTGAATATCTCTCTACAAATGGGTTTCCTAACCCTTCTGATTCGCCAAACTTATCCGGTGGCTGAAAGCCACCTACTAAGTTAGTAGTTGGGTTCGTCGAACCCTGACCAAAGTTCTCTGAACTTAGTAGTTGAGAAGCTTCGCTTCTCTGACCTATATAATATTTACCAATATGACGTTTAGCATACTCTACAAATTGAGGGGTTAAGTTTAAAAACCTAGGAGGTTCAAATGCCATTCCTATCACATTCTTTCTAGGAATATTCGGATTCAATTGCGGCATCGCTGTATTTAAAATAATAACGTGACTATAGTCGTCACCATTTGTAATATATATTTTATTGTTCGGCCCATAGTTCTCCATCAAAACTGATTCACATAATCGTTCGTAAATATCCTTGCAATTTTCTGATGCACAAAAACTAGAAAATATCCGAATTCTGTATTGGTTCTCCATATTAGTAACTTTCGGTCCATATTTTTTATGTGATTTATTATATTTATTAATTGTTTATGGAAATTGATGATACAAATATACCAACAAATTGTTTAATCAACGATATTCGCTCTAATTCCTCTTTTAAAGGTACAACGTTCTCCAAATATAAAAAAACCGATGTTCGTAAACAACTGATCGAGAATATGAAAAATGGTAAACTAGAACCCGCTGTATATTGGTGTGCCGAACTAGTATGTTCTGGTCATTATATGGAAATATGGGAAATTTTATTACATTATGCTGGTAAACATATTCATTTAGGGAATCCAAAAGTGATTATTTATTTGCAAATGCGCTTTGACATTTTTAAAAATATTATTTCCAAGGGACAGTTTATTACTGAACTCGATTTACGTAACAACCTTACTATACGTAAACTCTTTGCTGAAATCATCAGTGTTCTCACCTTATCCAACCGTAAACATAGTTTTGAACCCATCAAAATTAACCGTGAAGAAGAATTTGATATGACACAGATGACGGAGCGGTTTAAAGCTACTTCTGCCCATTATGCCGATGAACTCTTACGACCAAAAGATCCCAAAGAACTTTTCGTTGCGGTTAATGAATTCTCTTTCCATATATCAAGCGACTCTAAATCCACAATTGATGCGTGTTACTGGATCGAATGGATCATTGACTTTGATACCATATGTAAAAAACGTAAACAAGATTGTTTTTGTGAAAAACGAACCTATATTCCTGTGGAAAACAAATATCAAAAAGATATTATTTGGATTCTATGGGACGTTATTAAACATCATATTGGAGAACTTGACAATACATTTATAACACGCTTATATGATGCATTATTACAAATTTTTTGTATTAAATATACAACTGCATCGTGCAAGAAACGTCGGTTTTTATTGTATTTTGCAGTGGCATTATTAACAGAACCTGTACCGAATAATATTGAACTTATGCCCAATAAGGCTATGGTGCAAAATATTGTTGATAAAGTTGGCGTAATATATCGCGATATAAAAAAGTGTGAAGAAAGTCCTGGTACAGATTACCTATTTTCTGGATTAGATGACAATAAAAAAAATTTTGAAAAATCTATGAAAAAGATTGAAATAATGAATTCGATTAGCGGGATTAACAGTTAGTTTTTATATAATTTACCGCGAAATTATATAAATTATTTTATGCAGCCAAAAATTTAAAATAATGATCCGCCTACGAGTGAATTTGCTGCTACAGGGCCTCCAGAAAGTAATCCGTAAGAAGATGATGGACCGCCTCCCATCATATGATCGTGAAACCCTCCATCACCTACAGTTTGACGGCTAGTTACTACAGGCGCAGGAGGAAAAGTTCCCCCTTGCACCATACTGCTGTCTAAATAGTCTGCTTGACTAGGGCTGTGTTTTGACGCTTGTTTGTTTACTCGAACTCCATTTCTAATCTTATCTTTTTTGTTGTCATCAGGACCATTCCAAAGATCATAAATTCGGTCAACAATTATATTTACTTTTATTCCAAGTTTAGTCTGAATACTTAAAACTATAATTAAAAATGCTATAATCACATTTGTTAATGCTAAACTTTCGTATTTAAATCCACTATAAGTAGGAATATAGGTGATTATTCGATGAATGATAATTATACCACAAAACATAACAACAAGTTGAATAAACACTTCAGCCAATATTTCTAAAGAACTTTTCTCATCGTCTGCTTCTGGTATAAATCGTTGCACTGATTTATTTAACATAACAACCGGTATAATAGCTAATAGACTATATTGGACCACATTTAAAATTTCTGCTTTGCCCTCTTCTGTTGTAGAAAAAACGTGGGATAAAATCGATTTCTTATTTGATTCACGAGTTTCGTGTAATATCTCCATTTAACTATTATAATTCGTATATAACTCATATAGAAAAAATATAAAAGCAATATGTTATCTTAAATGAAAGATGGAAAACATAACGCCTCCGCTATCGCTCCCGGCGTTATCCCAGTCTCCTCCCGAGCAGGCTCGTACGTCGACTGGTCTAGCGGAGAACCCCGAAGAACATCAATACATTCAATTAATACGTGATATTTTGGAAAAAGGTACAATGGAAGAAGGTAGAAACGGCAAAACCAAATCATTGTTTGGTTATTCTATGCGATTTTCTCTAAAAGATGGATCCTTACCCCTTTTAACTACCAAACGTGTAGCTTGGAAAACCTGTTTTCACGAACTAATGTGGTTTATTAGTGGATCGACCGACAACAAAAAACTGAACGATAAAGGTGTACATATATGGGACGCGAATGCCAGTCGCGAATTTTTGGATAGTCGAAACCTACAACGCTACGAAGAGAACGATTTAGGTCCTGTTTATGGTCACCAATGGCGTCATTTTAACGCACCTTATTTCGATTGTCATACTGATTATCACGGATATCCATATTTTAAAGACGGACCTTACCGAGGTATTGATCAACTTCAACAGATTATTGATCAGCTGCGAACGGTGGAAGGGAGAACAAGTCGGCGGCTCATTATGTCGGCTTGGAATCCGTGTCAGCTCGATCAAATGGCCTTACCACCTTGTCACGTTATGGTGCAGTTCAATGTGAGAGAGCAAAAATATTTATCTTGCGCGCTCTATCAACGCAGTGGAGATGTAGGGCTAGGTGTTCCATTTAACATTGCATCATATGCATTTTTAACACACATTTTAGCCAAACATTGCGACCTTATACCAGAAGACTTTGTTTATTTTTTAGGGAATGCTCACATTTATGAATCTCATATCCCTGTCTTAGAAAAACAACTGTTGCGAGAACCTTATGCGTTCCCAAAAATTTGTATTGAAAATAATCATAATAATATCGAAGATTATTGTTTGGAAGATATAAAATGGATTACACCATACTTTTTTCACGAAACCTTGAAAATGGATATGGTAGCATAAAAATACCCTAATAATATATACAAATGAACGATTGGGCCAAACTTGTCAGCAAAATTTATAAGGAGAAAAGTCGCAAGAATAAGAACTATAAATTGATGAACGCAATGAAAGATGCCAAAAAGGTATACAAACCTAAGAACAAAACAATGAAAAAACGTGGTAAGAAATAGAGCAGGGAAACCTACGGTTTCCCTCAATCGCCCGTAGGGCGATCCAGGTTGCGGGCGAAGCCCGCTGACCCTGCGACCCCTTCCCTTTATGGAGAAGAATATTAATAGGCAAAATTATGTTAACTAATAGGCTAACATTATTAAAGGGAGGGGTTGCAGGGGTCAGAGAACCCATAGGGTTCTCAACCTTGGGCGCTTTAAGCGCCCTTAGGGAACCTACGGTTCCCTGCGTTTATAAGTATTTAGAGAAAACATTACATAATAATATAACTTATTCTGTAATGAGTAAATCAAACGCCTCTGCAAAAAGTCGCCGAGCATTTATTAGTCCCCCACAAAATAATCCTGCTATCAGTCAACAGCCACAGCAACAACAACAACCATCTTCTAGTCCTACTACCGGTCTTACATTGCAACAAGTGATTGCTGTTATTGATAAACGCCTTTTAAATGTAGAATCTTTTGTTAAGGAATCTAAAGAAGATTCCAATCGCAAAATAAAATTTGAAGATGAAGCTGAAACTGAAACTGATGTTGTTCCTAACAATATTACCGAAATATTGAGTGAATATAATTCGCGTTTTGATCTCCTTGCTGAAGAAATTAACAATATTAAGGATATCGTAATGAAGCTACAATCTTACACAATGGGTGTTAATAAAACATTGATGGAAGAACGTATCCATATTCTATCTGATTTAGGAAACAATAATTTTGAAAACCTACCTGAAGCGACTGATGAATTTGTTCCAGAAACCGCAGATGAACAGGTAAATTTCCAAATATCTGAAGTCCCTTCAGATGGTAATGAAATTGTTACACCTCCCGTAGAACCAATTTCTACTAGCTTAGATAACTTAGGTGGTCCAAACTATCGCAGACAACGTGGTAGAAATTAGGTTATAAAATACAAATATAAAGTATAATTTTTATATTTATAAAATGTTTAAAGATGATTCTGAAGAACCGATGTTAGATGAAAAAATCAAAAAATTGCAAGAATTATACTACACTAATAACAACAAAAATATCTTTTTTAAAAACAAACAGAAAATAGATTGTGCAGCTCTAGTATGTGATAATATACCTATGGAAACACTTTTATCTAATACTATTTATGTTTTAAACGATTCTAATCAAGTTTTTGTAGATTATACTATTTTTAAATTATTTGCTACTCCTCATAACTTTGAAATCATTACTGGTGCCATAATCTCAACACTTCAGGATCGAATTGAAAAATATGATTCTTTTCAATTGCATATTAATTTAAGTACATTCACAATATCCGCATTAGAACGCTATAAAACAATGATAAAATACTTTTGTGATAAATGTCTTTCGTCTAACACACGATATTCAAAAAAAATGGATAAAACATTTATTTATAGCCCACCTAAGAGCTTCGATGCCATTGTAAAAACATTGAAACCATTTATTGATCCTTTTGTTTATGATAAACTTATAGTGTGTGATAACAATGCTATTTTTCCTTCATCTTCCGTCGATTTCACCGATCGAAGATCGGTTACATCTATGGAAGATCTAGGGTTTTCTATGCCACGTAGTGGCTCCGAAAACCCTTCAAAAACAGTATAATAGAACCCATATCAACACCTCCATAAAAATGGATTTAAAGATTTTTTGTTTATTGTAAATAATAGTGTAATATGAACGTTGTTATTAAAAGTCCTACTAAATCGGATACATTTTCACAAATTTTTCAGCATATCAAGGTATTCACCGACCAGATTATAATTATGTTTGAAAAAGACCGTGTTTATTTTCAGTCTATGGATTCTTCTCGAATTTCTATATTTGAACTTTACATACCTTCTAGTTGGTTTGATACCTACGAACATAAAAAAGATGGTACTATTCCCATTGGAGTCAATACAACATTGTTATTCAGGATTTTAAATACTAGAGAAAAGGGTCAAGAAACCGAGATTGTTTTTGATTCTTCCGAGGAAGATAAATTGCTTCTTAATTTCACCTCTGAAGACAAATCGGTTTTTGATAAACGATTCGAATTACCTTTGATCGATTTAGATACCGAATATATGTCGATTCCGGAGATGGAATGCAATGCGGAGTTCTCATTGTCCTCTGTGAGTTTTGCTAACATTGTGAATCAATTGAAACTATTTGGTGACACTATTGATATCATTTGCGATGAAACTAAAATCGAACTTCGTTCTTTAAGTGAAGGATCAGGTAAAATGTCAGTGGATATTCAAATTGATGAATTATCTGAATATTCGATTGATGAAGGTGAAACAATCCATTTGTCATTTAGTCTTAATATGCTTCATAATATTTGTTTGTATAACAAAATCTCGAAAGAAGTACGCATTAAATTAATAAAGGATTCCCCGATGCAAGTTATTTACCACTTAGGTGAAGCAATAGACGATACCAATAAATTTGTCTTTTATTTGGCACCTAAGATCAATGAAGAATAAATTTGTTTTCGTATTGCAAAAACAACTACACCCAATATTATTCCTGTAATTGCACCCGCAAAAAGTTGTACTAATGTATGATTATGAAATGTCCATCTTTCATAAACCATTAATGTTGCTAAAACTAGTCCTAATTCTAACCAATAAATACCATCCTTAGCTAATAAATATAAATAAGTTATAGAATAAAACACATTTTGACTATGTCCTGAAGGCATTCCATAAACTTGTTTTACTCTGCTAAAATGCTCTGAATATAAAAATTTTTGTGGCTCATTTGGTCTTGGTTGCTTTATATATGATTTCAATAAAGTATTCACATAACCACTTAAAAGAAAAAAGAAAATAAATATAGTTATATCGACTATATTTTTTTGTAACGCGTAAATGACTACAAGTGCGATTATTATTTCACTAAAATAACCAACACCAAATATAAAATCTGTCACTTTTCTAGATTCTTTATTTATCAAATTATACATTTTAATATAGTATTATTAAAATAAAAAACTGATTTAAAATTATTTACTCTTTTATATAAGTATAAATGTCCCTTGAAAATTCTATTAAAATAACCGAAGAACATATCATTATTCCCAAAAAAACACGAACTAAAAAAGAGAAAATAGAAGTTCCTACTTGTGCTATATGCATTGAACCTTACAACCGATCTTCTCGTTTTAAAATAACGTGTGAGTATTGTCCTCAGGACGCTTGTACAGAATGCTGTAAACGTTATATTTTACAAGAAAATGTACCAAAATGTATGAGTGGTGACTGTAATCGTCAATGGACTCCCGAATTTATTTCCAAAATCTTTTCTAAAAAGTTTGTGAATACAGATTTAAAACTTCATTATGAGAAAGTACTTTTTGATAAACAACGCGCTCTTTTACCCGCCACACAACCCTTAGTAGAGAATATATTAAAACGTGAAGAATATGTTCGTAAAATTAATTCAGCTGCAGAAGTTGTTACCAGAGCTCGATTAGAAATGAATAAAATACAAACAGAATGTTACCGTTTTACAAATGCTGATCCCAATACCCAAGAACGAGCTACCTTTATTAGAGCTTGTCCCAGCCCTGATTGTCACGGATTTTTAAGTAGTCAATGGAAATGCGGACTTTGTAATATTTGGACCTGCCCTACTTGTCACGAAATCAAGGGATTGGAACGTGATGGTGAACATACTTGTCATCCGGATAATATTGCTACCGCGAATTTATTGAATTCAGACACTAAACCGTGTCCTAAGTGCGGAGAAGGCATATTTAAAATTAACGGTTGCGATCAGATGTATTGCGTCAGTTGTCACACTGCTTTCAGTTGGCGCACCGGTAGAATAGAAACTAATGCGATTCATAACCCACATTATTTCGAATGGATGCGTCTTAATGGGACCTTAGAACGGAACCCGAATGATATTGTTTGTGGGCGTGAACTTAACCATAATACAACTGTACTAATACGAAATTTAATGGCTGCTATTGAAATATCCGATAAAGCGAATGCTGTGAAAATTAAACAATACCATAATAACATTAGCGAGGTTTGTCGAAAGGTGATTCATTTTCGTTATGTTTCTATTCCTAATTATCAACACAATAGTGAGCATGTTACACAAGAATTACGAATACGATATATGCGTAACTATATTGATGAAGACCAATTCAAAGTTCTCTTGCAAAAAGATTATAAGAAAAGCAATAAATACCGTGAAATATTAGAAGTAATTCAATTATTATCTGTTACGATTACTGACATTGTTTTTCGGTTTATAGAAGAAATAAAAGATCCTACTTGGACCTACAATTTAGAAAGAATGCGAGAAATCGACGAAATTGTCAAATATGCCAACGAATGTTTTTTGAAAATTAGTCGTACCTATAGTTCGACTCCTTTAACGTTTAAAAGTCTCTAATTCAGGGTCAGAGTCGCACAGCGACTCAACCTTGGGCACTTTCAGTGCCCTTAGGGAACCAAGGTTCCCTCAGCAGCCGAAGGCTGCAAGGTTGAGGACCCTACGGGTCCTCTGACCCCTGAGACCCCCTCCTTTTGTAAAAAATCAACTCCTAAAAAGGTTAACAATATTTTTAATTGCGTATTTAAAAATATGTAATTACACCTTTTCTCATTTAAAACGCCGATTTTTAGTTTATTGCGTAAAAATATAAAGACTATGTAGTATATTATATAGCCATAATGGATACAGAAAACGAATTACTTAAACAAAAAATTTCATTGTTAGAAGATGAAATTGATAAACTAAAGGAACATTTGAAAAAATATA
>Ga0209777_10009487_pt1 | contig 10452 bp, 7 predicted proteins | sample FrelakmetHBP12HB_FD_187147 | JGI IMG/M metagenome (GOLD analysis project Ga0209777, IMG submission 187147) | Freshwater lake sediment microbial communities from the University of Notre Dame, USA, for methane emissions studies -HBP12 HB (SPAdes)... | ecosystem: Environmental > Aquatic >... | reverse complement strand
ATGGTTGTCGGATGCTTCCACCTTGCTTGATATTGATGCCCAAATTCATCGATCCTTGCAGGGAGTTGTTTTCGAAGTGCGACAAGGCTACAAGAGCAAGGACTCTAAGCGCCAGAATGCCGACATAGCAAACGCCGCCACTGCCTACACAAAAGGATATTTGCCATGTCTTGCAGTCTTATCCACGCAAATCGACGAAGATATTTCGCTTCGTTACCGGGCTGAAAAATGGCTTATTCTGACAGGAATAACCCGTCGAGTTTCCTCGGTACAATCGGTCTACACTTTTATGAGCCAAGTTGTCGGCTACGATCTCGCCGGATTCCTTGAAAGAAACAAACAGGTCTTGAAGAAGGAAGTTCACGATGTTTTGGTTTCTCTTTTGTCAACCAAGTAGTTCTTAGTAACCTATGCAAACCAGTGTTCTGAAACAACGCTCGGATTATACTTTCAGGTTCAACACAGAGTCAGGGAGGCATGGTTGGCTGCGGCTTACACCAGCTTACTCCGTCAAAGTCGTAGAGGAGATTCTAGCCGACTTTTCGTCGGCCAAATCAGTGTTAGATCCATTCTGCGGTACGGGCACTACTGCCCTTTCAGCCATCTATCGCGGCAAACATGCCGTATCAATTGACATCAATTCGTTTCTCGTTTGGGTCGCTTCTACGAAATGCAAACCGTATTCTGATCAAACCATAACGATCACGCGAGCGCTTGCGAAATCGATACTTCAATCAATTGAGGAAAGGACTGTTTCGCCGATTCCCCCTCCGCCAATATATGATATTGATCGTTGGTGGAACCCGAAGGAACTCTTATTCCTTCGTGTAATCAAAGGGGCGATTGATTCCGCTTGTTCTCCTGAAACCCCAGAAAACGATCTTCTCCGCATAACGTTTTGCCGTGTTCTTATAAAGCTCTCTAATGCTGCCTTCAATCATCAATCCATGTCTTTCAAAGATATGCCGACTCACCAGCTAACCATGCTAGACCAACTGCTGCAATTCGATCCGCTGTTTGAAAAAGAATTAGGTTCTGTACTCGCGTCAGCTCGGCATAACCCAGTCTCGCATGCGAACATCATTCTCGGCGACTCTCGCAACCTAGAAAAGTGCACTCAGGATTCGTTTGATCTCCTGATAACATCTCCTCCATATCCCAATCGGATGTCCTACATTCGCGAGCTTCGCCCATATATGTATTGGCTTGGCTACCTTAAAGAAGCGAGGGAAGCCGGCGAAATCGATTGGGAAACCATTGGTGGCACTTGGGGTATCGCTACAAGCAGGCTAATGCAGTGGCAACCCTCAAACGAACATTATCTTGTGGATGAGTTGTCGGACTTTCTTGCTGCCCTATCTCAATCGAAGGGAAAGAACGCGATTTTGTTAGCGAACTACGTCTCAAAGTATTTCGCAGATATCTGGGATCATCTCAATAGCGTGCGAAATGTTTTGTCGAAGAATGCCGCTGTCAACTATATCGTTGGCAACTCATCATTCTATGGAATAATTCTTCCGGTTGAAGTCATCTATCAGAAGATGCTTGGGTCACTCGGTTTCCAAAAAGTGAAAGTTACGCCAATCAGGAAGAGGAACTCAAAAAAGGCTCTTTTTGAATTCAACGTGTCTGCTCTTTACGCTTAGAATGGAGCTTGTCCATTTTTCACCGCTTTTTTCTTAGCGTCGTGATCCTTTGATGGTCGCAGACCAACGAACGCTTGACTCGGCGTGCTACTGCGTGGTGCGGAGAAACGATTGAAGACAAACTCCGGCTGGAAACGACAGCGTCCTACCGTGGTGGCGGGGACTTCAGCATGGGAGGAGGCAATTCAGTTTCATTCTACGCTCTTTCGATCGGTGTCGGCATTGCCATGAACAAAATAATACGTCACTATCAGCCCAATTAGATCGACTATCCCAATAATTCCAAGTCCAATGGCATCTGAAATTCACTTTTCGTATCTTTAGAGCAACAAATTTCTTCATTTTTCGTAATATTCTCCAACGCAGGGATTTCTAAGAACAGGAATACTGGATGCGCCATGCCGCTTTGCGGTATGATCTGATGGCGAATGCGGCTCAATGTTTCGGATTGCTTCGTCACCCGCTGAAGCGGGATCCTCGCAATGACAGTTACTTTACCGATGACCCCTGCAGGTTCTTTGCAAGCCACTATTTCTCTCATTTTTCATGGAGCACACTATGTTTCGCTTAGCAGGGATACTGTTTTGTGTCCTACTTCCGGTGACACTGATGATTGCGCGCGGGACCGGTGAATCAGTTGGATCGAAGATCTTTCCTTATCCGATTCATCAAGTTACACTGGACAACGGGTTGAAAATTATCTCCATACCGTTCGATAGTCCGGGTATCATCGCCTACTACACTGTCGTTCGAACTGGATCGCGCAATGAAGTCGAGCCTGGAAAGTCCGGGTTCGCTCATTTCTTCGAGCACATGATGTTCAGGGGGACGAAAAAATATGACAAAGACCAGTTTAACGATGTACTCAAGTCGATCGGAGCTGACAACAATGCATTTACCTCAGACGATCAAACCGTGTACCATACGTTTGCCAGCGCTGCTGCACTCGAACAGATTATGGATATCGAGTCCGACCGGTTCATGAACCTGAAATACTCCGAAGAAGACTTCAAAACCGAAGCCGGAGCAATCCTTGGTGAGTACAACAAGAACTCGTCGAGTCCGTTTCAGACGATAGAGGAAAAATTGCGTGATGCGGCATATGAAACACACACGTATAAACATACAACGATGGGTTTCCTGAAGGACATCGTCGACATGCCCAACCAGTATGTATACAGCCTGAAGTTCTTTGACCGCTGGTACCGCCCGGAGAATTGTGCAGTCGTTGTTGTCGGTGATTTCAACCAGGACAAATTGGTTGCACTGGCGAAGAAGTACTATGCACGTTGGAAGCACGGAAACTATGCTCTGGAAGTTCCTGCCGAGCCTCCTCAGGAAAAAGAAAAGACGGTGAATATTCCTTGGAAAGCAAGAACGCTGCCGATTCTGGTTGTCGGGTATCATGGACCGGCTTTCAGCGACAAGGAGATCGACATGCCGGCAATGGATTTGCTTTCACAATTATTCTTCTCGGAAACGTCTGATTTATACCGCAAGCTTGTCGTGGAAGACCAGACCGTCGATGCGTTCGGGGCAGATAATGCCGACCATCGGGATCCGGGGATGTTCGAAATCTTCGCTCGAGTCAAGGACCCGAAGAACATAAACAAAGTCCGCGATGCAATCTATGCCACACTCGAAGAAGCAAAGACCAATCCTGTCTCCGCTGAAAAGCTCGCGTCGATAAAGTCCCACATGAAATACCAGTACGCCATGGGCCTGGACAATCCGAACAGTGTCGCAAACAGCATTGCCCATTATGTCTCGCTGACCGGCGATCCGGAATCTGTCAACCGGGTATACGCACTGTATGGCAATGTCACTCCCGATGATATCTCGGCGGTCGCAAAGAAATACTTCTCCATGAACAATCGAACTGTTACACTGCTGACACAAGAAGAGAAAAAGGAGGGGCAACAATGAACTACGCACGTTTAATTCTCGCAATGACCTTTATGGCTATGACAACAATCTTGCACGCTGCAGACCAACGTGGATTGAAGTTTACGGAAATTCGGAGCTCCAACTCTCCGCTGATTTCGTTCCGAATCATTCTCCGTTCCGGCTCGGTCAACGACTCGCAGGGAAAAGAAGGACTGAACGCTCTCACGGCATTTCTTATCTCCCAGGGTGGAACTAAAGACCTGACTTACAATCAAGTCATTGACAAACTTTATCCGTGGGCTGCGCGAATCGACGCTCAGTCGGATCAGGAGATTACGACATTCGTTGGAGAAGTGCATCGTGACCACCTGAGTGAGTTTTATCAGTTGTTTTCCGATTTACTGCTGCATCCTCGATTTGACCCGGCAGATTTTCAGCGGGTCAAGGATCAAAGCATTAATTATTTAAAGAATACATTGCGCTCGACAGATGACGAAAACCTTGGCAAGCAGGCGCTTAATGCATTGATGTTCACAGGTCATCCCTATGGCAAGACGGAAATCGGGACAGTCCAAGGCCTCACAGCAATCACTCTCGAAGACGTAAAAGAGTATTACACGAGCGCTTACACACAAGCGAATCTCTGGATCGGTATTGCAGGTGGTTACCAAGAATCTCTCATCGAGCAAATGAGGAAGGATTTTTCTGTGCTTCCGGCTGGAATGCTTAAAGAGGTCACCTTGGGTCAGCCTGCGCCCATAAAGGACATGGAAGTGATGGTAGTCGAAAAGCCGGCCCGAGCGTGTGCTGTCTCGATGGGATATCCAATCAGCGTGACGAGGAAGGACAAGGATTTCTACGCCCTGTTGCTTGCGAATTCATATTTTGGCGAGCATCGCACGTTTAACGGCGTGTTGATGAATCGCCTGCGTGGAGACCGTGGGCTAAATTATGGTGACTACTCATACGTCGAGAAATTTGTCGGCGGTGTCGGCGGCACACCATTTCCCGAATTGAACACTCCTCTGCGTCAGCAGGTTTTCAGCATCTGGCTGCGACCCGTTCAGCCCGAGAATACGCATTTCGCGATTCGGAATGCGTTGTTCGAGCTGAAGAACTTCTGTGAAAAAGGGATTTCACAGGCAGATTTTGAAAGCACAAGAAAATTTGTCATCAATTACTCGAAGTTGTGGGCTGCGACGCAGAGCAGGCGGCTTGGGTATCAAATGGACTCTGAATTCTATGGATCCGATTATTTCATTGACCGCATCGAGAAAGAACTTAGTGCGTTGACGCTCGATGACGTGAATGCTGCAATCAAGAAGTATCTGCATCCAAGCGACCTCAAGATTGCCGTTGTTATCGATGAAGGAAAAGGTCAGGAGTTCCTGAACGGAATGATAACGAACAAGCCGTCACCGATAAAATATTTATCTCCAGTCTCACAAAGCATTCTTGACCAGGACAAGCTGATCGAAGTGTTTCCGTTGAGCATCAACAAAGAGAAATCGAAGGTTGTGAACGCAAAGGAGCTGTTTGAAAAATAGCTCAGGAAGAACTCCGATTTCTAACGTAGCTAAGATTTAGAGAAATCGGAGTTCTATCTGAGTAAGGTAAGGTTGGACAAGATTCCTATCTTGTCCTGCTTTGACAGGATGGGAATCTCCAAAGGAGTCCTTCGGACCTGTCGTACCGATCCGTGTCTTTGCGTATTGGAGAAAAAAGTTATCGCAAAATCATGAAAGTTTTTGTCCGGGTAAAACCCAACGCTCGTAAGAACGAGGTGAAACGACTCGACGAAAACAGATATCTCGTGAGCGTGACCGCACCTCCAGTCGACAACAAGGCAAACGAGAAATTGATTGAAGTGCTGGCTGAACATTTCGACAGGCCAAAGAGTGCGATCCGCATTGTTCGCGGCGCGAGAGTGAGGGAGAAAATCGTAGAAATTCTGTAGGAGTTTTCAGATGGTCTGCCCTCAGGGGTGCACCCCTATAGAATGACGGCGGGCAAATTCTGTAGCATAAAAAAATTTCTCTCGTTGAAATATCTTGCTTGTCCATTGAAAAGTCGATCTCTTGCAGGTCGGCTTTTTCATTTCTAACCTTACTGCCAGACACCAGGGATTGTTGTGCCACAAAACGAGCATTTATTTTTCACGATGAAGTTCTGCAGGATTGCAAATCCCTTTCGTTCTATAATCATTTTCTTGCAATTGTGGCAATACGTATTCTCGCCCGAGTGACCCGGGACGTTCCCAATATACGTGTATTTTATCCCGGCCTTTTGAGCAATGCCCCGTGCCTGCTCCAGCGTCGAGACTGGAGTTGATGGAAGTTGATTCAGCTTGTAGAGCGGTGTAAAACGACTGAAGTGCAACGGGCAATCCTCCAATCCATTCCGTTGCAGCCAGTCGCACATTCGCGAGATAGTGTCCAGATTGTCCGTCCATGTGGGAATTACTAAATTCGTTATTTCAAGCCACACACCTTCTTCCTTGAACACCTTCAACGTTTGCAAAACAGGGTCGAGGCTGGCGCTGTTGAGTTTGCGATACACGGCATCATCGAAACCTTTGAGGTCAATATTCGCCGCATCGATCACCTTACACAATTTCCTTAACGGAATCTCGTTGATGTAGCCGCTGGATTTCCAGACGTTCTTTATTCCTTTTCCGCGAGCCACCTTTGCCGTATCGAACGCGTATTCATAAAAAGTATTTGGCTCGGAGTAGGTGTACGCAATTGATTCACAATGACTGCTGAGACATTCCTCGACCACCATCTCGGGCATCATGTCTTGATTATCCGTCTCCTTCGGACTGAACTGTGAGATTTGCCAATTCTGACAGTTCAGGCAGCGCAGATTGCAACCCGCGACAGCAATCGAGAATGCTCTTGTCGATGGAAGAAAATGAAATAGCGGCTTCTTCTCGATGGGATCAATATGAACGGCGCAAGGATTACCGTATGCAATTGTGTAGAGCTTTCCCTGATAGTTGATTCTGTTGCGGCATATTCCGACGTCGTTCAGGCTCAACAAACAGCCGTGGGGACATTTTTCACATTGCAAGCCGTCCGGTGTCTTGTGGTAAAACAATGCCTCTTTGCTCCATCTCCATGGACCGTCACCGGATGAGCTGTTTACAGGCCTGAGAACAGTGAATTCAGAAAATGAACTTATTCGATCAAATCCCAGGAGACAACCCCCAATTCCAAGCAGGCAGTATTGCGTGAACTGTCGTTTGGTCATTGTTTTCGAATCTTTGATGTTCGCCATAGAAAGCTCGCTCAATTAGTATACGTAGAATCTTAAAACATTAACGACGAATATTTTCTTTGGTTGAATAGTGAAACAACTGCGCCCGTAAAACTTACTGCTGCGACAATAAAGCTGACGCTGACGATTCCAAGGGACGGAATCAAATATGCTGTGGTGAGCAGGGCTCCGACGGCTGAGCCTGCCAGGTCTGCGCCGTAAAGGCCTGCAGCGATCGAACCCGCGGAACCGCGTTGAAGTATTGAACCGACGGAGAATCCCATGCCGACCAGCGCAGCAATAGTAAATGTTAGCAGCAGAAAGAAAGCATGGACCAAAAATGAACTGAGATTCCCATTCTTCATGAACACCAGCAACGCCGGCAGGAGCACACAAAACAGGGCAATCAGTACCTGCAACGCAATGAACGTATTCATCCCATCCTTGGAAAAAATCTTCTTCCGGTACCGCGAGCCGACGGCGAGGCCGACCATGAACACAGTGATGATGATTCCCACGATCTGAAACACGTATCCATAAATAATTTGAAACGCAATCAGTAACAACAGCTCAATTGATGATGCCGTGAATCCGCATGCGAAAACGCCAAAACTGATTGTGTTTAGCCTTGAAATAAGAACGACAAGGACAATTGCCGCCACAGCGGCAAGAATCCACTGGTTGGTGTCAAAGTAACTGAGCCAGAATCGCAACTGTTGGTAGTATGAGATCGGGAAGAAATCCTGATTTGTTGTCGTACCGCGTTGTATCGTGCTTGCGAATTCGTCGCTTCGCTGGCGCTGCAATTGATCGTCTACGTAATAGCGGTTGACGTAGACTGTCCTGATGCCTTTTTCGCCGACCATCCGGGAAATGCTCATGCTCAATTCTCCGTCCGAAGCGAGGAAATAGTTTTTGGTCGTTCCCGGGACAATCAAGATGTTCTTGAATAACGAACCGAGTGTGTTGTGCATGATGGAGGTAATCATTCTCGCTGCGGGACCGTAGTAATCAACATTTTCCAGCAGGCTTATTTGAACCACAGCCCCGTCATTCAATATTTTCTTTAATTCCCTGAGGAATTCGATCGTGTAGTAACGGTTGAGCTGGGCTGTCGTCGGATCGGGTACATTCAAAAGCACAACGTCATACTTTTCGCCGCAGTCTTTCACATATAACCTCGCATCTTGATTGATGACACGAACCCGCCGGTCGTTCAACGAGGATGCATATTTCTTCCCAACGGCGATGATCCACGGGTTGATCTCGACATAATCAACCTTATCGACATTGTATTTGAGAATTTCTTCAATCGTCCCAGAAATCCCACCCGATACCAATAGAACATGCTTCGGATTCGGATGCTGGATCATTGCATAGTGGACGGATTCTTCGTTCAACGTCCGGTCATTCGTTGAAAACAGAAGTGCACCATTCTCATAGAAATTCTTTTGGTCTCCCTGTTGTGTTATCGTTAGATTTCCGTATGGTGTATCGCGGTAGTCAACAACTTCCTGATCCCTGAACAGAAATTGTTTTGTGATGACATCGACATTCAGGATGGTTGCAGTTATCAGGAAGAAACACGCAATAATCAGAACTACGTATTTCAACACACTAAAATCATTCTTCGTGGAGAGAACAAACGCGACCGAAAGACCGAACAGAAGAATCACCAACAAGGATTGAAACGTCGTCAGAAAATAAACGAACGCGAGGTTAAAGATCAATCCTCCGATAACGCTGCCCAGCGTTTCCCAGGCATAAACGTGTGTGACCAGGTTGGATTTTCTTTGCTCCGAAATGATGTGTGCGAAAACGGTGAACGACATCCCTGCCACAAGACAATACGGCATCATTAGCACCAAAGAACTGTAAAGAACCTGAAAGACTCCAACCATGCTCCCGGCGTCAAAGACAATATTTCTCAGGTATCTCAGTATGAAAACAGTTGCGTATGGAAGAACTGCGACGAGAACGAGGGAGAAGTCAACAAGCAATAACAGACGTTTCGATTTGATGACAAGTCTTCCGGTATATGAACCCGCAGCCGTTAGAATCATCCAGCTGGCAAATATGATACCGATGACCAGCTCATTTCCGTAGAACACTGAAAGGAATTCACGAAGCAGTATGACTTGTGTGACAATCGAAATGAAGCCCAATGTGATAACCGCGAGACGGAGATCGCTCTCCGTTCTCCCACGAAGTTGTGAGCTACTCATCGATAATCATTTCTCGTGAAACACCAGAGCTTCGTACACGTAGATATCGGAGTCTTTCCATCCATCCCAGCCAATACCGGCTTTTTCCTGAGCGCAATGTCCGAGGAATTCCTCCTTCGTCCAGTGTGTTTCAGTTGCAACCTCCGGCAAGAATGTTCCCGATTGCATACCTTTCTTGATGTAAATACCGTGCTTGCCCAATTCAATTTCATCGATGGAATTGATTTTTCTCAGTGGTGTAAGTACCGAAATCTCAAGGTCGATTTTTTTCAGCTCCTCCGTTCGAACCGGAGGAAACCGATAATCTTGTGTTGCTGCGGCGATAGCCATTTGTTGCACGATCCTGTACAGCGGCTCATTCGGCTCGAAACGGCCAATACATCCTCGTAGTTGATTATTCTCATGAAGCGTGACGAATGCTCCGCATGGTTGTTTCACATTCGGCGAAAGGTTTTCTGTGTCGATTTCCGGAATACTCGATTTCGCGACGTAATGCTCGATTGCAGTTCTTGCGATTGAGAGAAGGTCGTCCTTGTCTTTTGTACTGAGATCGAATTCGGCTCTTTCTTTCCTGGGTTTTGATGCAACAATGATTGAGTAATAGCCGACGACGCGGCTCTTGTCACCGGCTTGAGAATCGCCGGAGTTCTTGTAAACAATGGGGATCAATGAGATCGAAGAATTGTTTTCGGTCATGTAGAGAAGCGTTAGCACGGACGTCCAGCCACACAGACTTGTTGCCAGGTTCGGGACTCCTAGTCTGGCATTGCTATCCATTGTTTTCAGAAGATTCATCGGTGAGTTAGAGAGTATCGCGTTTCCTGTCGCACTGTCGACAGTCGCGGCGTACTCGTACGGCGGATAGTGCGAGAAATCCGTGCTGATGACAAACAGATTTCTTGGGCTGAGATATTGACGAAGTGCAGCGGCAATGTTCTTGCACATCTCCGGAGTTTGTGTCCCGAGAACGATCGGGACTATCTTGAATTTCTTGTTCATGCAATACTGCAGGAAAGGTACCTGAACTTCGATGCAGTGTTCGCGCAGATGTGCATCTTCCCTGTCGGAGAAAAACGTGTATCTATCGATCAGCTCTTTTGCGAGCGAAATGTTGACCGCTACCGTGCCGAGCGGTGTGACAAAATTTCCCTTGTCATAAATGGACGCTCCCTCAAAAGCGACGTAGTGACTTGAGCCGATGATGAAAATGTTATCATATTGTTTTGACGCGTCGATCTGGTTGAAACTCGAGGCAGCCACTTCGCCTGAGTAAACGTACCCTGCATGGGGGCAAATAACGGCAAGGACTTTGTTTATTCCCTTTGACGGAGTCGCTTTTCCAAACAACTCTTTCAACATTCCCGTTAATTCGGTCTTGTCTGCCGGATAGAACTGTCCTGCAACTGCAGGTTGCCGGTCGACCCTGCCTTGCTGAG
>Ga0209777_10009486_pt1 | contig 10452 bp, 7 predicted proteins | sample FrelakmetHBP12HB_FD_187147 | JGI IMG/M metagenome (GOLD analysis project Ga0209777, IMG submission 187147) | Freshwater lake sediment microbial communities from the University of Notre Dame, USA, for methane emissions studies -HBP12 HB (SPAdes)... | ecosystem: Environmental > Aquatic >... | reverse complement strand
AAAGAAAAGCAGATTGCTTTTATTGCTCAAAAACTCAATAATCGACCAAGAAAATGCCTTAGCTATCGGACTCCGCAAGAAGTCTTTTTTGAAGCTTCTTGTGGTGCACTTGCAACTTGAATTCGCCTAAAGCACTCTATAGTATGCACGCATAGAACACGGACAAAGGGGGCGGGAATGGCTACTGCAAATGAAGGTGTAACCCGGGTAGGCATCGTTGGCGGCGGGCGGGGTGGGCTCGGAATGCTGCACATACTGGCCGACCTGCCGGAGATCGAGATCGTTTTTGTACTGGACCGCACTGACGAGCCGGTCGGCATGCAGGAAGCGCGGCGGCGCAATATTCGCACGCTGACCGATATGAAAGATATGCTGAGCTGTAGCCCGCAACTGGTGATCGAGGCCACGGGCGTCTCAAAGGTGCTGGAGGATCTGCAGCAGACGCTCAAGGGACATGCGACGGTGGTGCCAAGCAACGTTGCCCTGTTCCTGTTCCGCTGCTTCCGCTCCACCAATGCCCGCATCCAGGCCGAAATGACATCGATCCAGACGGAGCTGCAGCGTGAGACAGAGCGGGTCGGCGAGGTCGTGACCAATTCCAAGGCACTGGCCCGGGAGCTGAAGATACTGGCCATCAACGCGGGTATCGAGGCTGCACGCACCGGCGAATACGGCCGCGGATTTGCCATCGTGTCCGTCAGGATCAAAGAATTGGCCGATAGCTTCAGCCTGAACTCGGTGCTGGCCGAGGAGATCAATAGCTCAGTTGCCATGATGGCGTACTCACTGCTGGACTCAATCAAACGGCTGGCCACGGATGCCGATTCCGGCGCCGGGCGTTAGAAAGCAAAAAAAGGCAGCTTATAAAAACCGCGGGCGAATAAATGAACCTCCCCCGCAGCAAGCTGCGGGGTATCGATTCATTATGCGGTCATTCCGAGCGAAGCGAAGAATCTCACAGTCGGACACAGAGACCCTTCGCTTCGCTCAGGGTGACACCCAAATTTTCTACGAAATTTTTTATTATGTTTTGACACGAAGCAAACTTCGGGGAATTTACCCATAAGAGATTAAGCAGGGGGGAAATAGAGGACGGCGGAAACAGCACGCGTGAAATCGGGAAAGATCAGCTTGAAACCTAATTTACAATTGATTATTATGTGTTAGTCAGCGAGAAAAAACCATGAACTTTTCATCAGCGTCATAGACCAGCCCGACGTAGTAAAACACATATTGCAGCACCTGGGGCTGTGGGAGATGCAAAAACGGCCACCGCCAAAGATCAACTCGCCGCCAGTAGGGGCGTATTGCTATACGCCCTTACAATCAATTCCCTCATATGACAACGTTGATCCCGATTACCCCTTTGAAGCCTATATTTGATTGTTCGTAGGGGCTTAAAATTTTTAGCCCTTTACGAAACGGTCGGGTTGCGCACAAAAGCAGCCTTTCAGGTTGACATAACACCACATAGCAGACCGCCCGCCGCGCCGCAAGATTTTTTATAGCAGCATCGCAGGCCGCACCCAAAACCCCATCCCATATCTTGCGCCCATATTTACATTGACACACAATTGCCCTCGTTCTATATTCTGCCCATCCCAAAGCGAGTTCTTATCAGCCTATCAGCCCAGCTTATCAGCAATTATCAATTTTTTCAACGTTCACCAGCAGGATGCGATTGCAGTGGGGGCAGAAGATGATTTTTTCACCAAGCATGACCTCATTGTATATCTGTGCCGGTATTTTCATGCTGCAGCCCATGCACTGCTCATATGTCACGACCGCCACAGCCTGGCCGTGTTTAGCCTTCATCTGCCGCTGGTACTCGGCATAAATGTCGGGCGCCAGCTGCTCCATCTGTCCGGTGAGCTCATCTCGCTCATGGCGCTGCCTGTCCACATCGTCAAGATAGGCTTTGAGTTCAACTTCAATCTGCCGCTTCTTTTCCTCGAATACGCCCCGGGCCCGGCCAAGCTCGGCCTCTGATTTTTTTTGTTCGGCCTTTGCCCCCTCCATGGCGTCCATGCTTTCAAGGATCAAATCCTCCCTACTCTTAATAAGCGCCTTGATGGTGTCGATCTCGTGCAGCGCTGCCTGATATTCCTTGTTGGTCTTGATCGACATGAGCCGCTCCTCCACCTTTTTTTTCTGGCTTTGGGCCTCACTCAGGTCCCGTTCACGGTCACGGCGCTGTTTTTCAAAAGAAGCAACATGCTCCAGAACTGCCTGGTGTTGAGCCTCGGCTTTCCGGTACGCCTCTTGCGCTGTTTGCAGTTCTTCTGCGGACCGCTTCTTGAGCTCTTCCGAGCTTTTTATGACGGCATCTATTTTCTGGATTTTGTAGAGAATCTTGATCTGTTCTTTCACGGGGGCCTCCTTTGCGCAATAGCATTCATGGTCGGGCATAAAAAATGCACCCCTTACCGGGGTGCATTCTTTTTCAAGCGCACGAGTACTGCACAGGTACAATTGTTGTCAGTTTTCTTTTATGCATGTGCCGTACAGTTAAAAAATGGTGGGCTCACCAGGATTCGAACCTGGGACCACCCGGTTATGAGCCGGAGGCTCTGCCAGCTGAGCTATGAGCCCGCACCAAAAATTAATATTCAACAAAACTTTTTAGTTTCTTATTCCGGATCGGATGCCGTAGTTTGCGCAAAGCCTTGGCTTCGATCTGGCGTATGCGCTCGCGGGTGACATCGAAATCCTTGCCGACTTCTTCAAGTGTATGGTCGGCCCTTTCACCAATACCGAACCGCAGGCGCAGCACCTTTTCTTCACGCGGCGTGAGCGTCGACAGCACCGATTGTGTCTGCTCGGAGAGGTTCTGATATGTCACGCTATCCAGCGGGTTGAGTATTTTTTTATCTTCGATGAAGTCGCCAAGATGGCTGTCTTCCTCTTCGCCGATGGGCGTCTCGAGAGAGATGGGCTCCTTGGCTATCTTGAGAACTTTGCGCACCTTTTCAAGGGGCAGCTCCATTTTCTCGGCGATCTCTTCAGGCAGCGGCTCGCGGCCGTTTTCCTGCACCAGATACCGCGATGTCCTGATCAGCTTGTTGATCGTTTCAATCATGTGTACCGGTATGCGGATCGTCCGGGCCTGGTCTGCTATGGCCCGCGTTATGGCCTGCCGTATCCACCATGTGGCATAGGTGCTGAATTTGTAGCCCCGCTGGTATTCAAATTTTTCAACGGCCTTGATAAGGCCGATATTGCCCTCCTGAATAAGATCCAGAAACTGCAGACCCCGGTTGGTGTACTTTTTGGCAAGGCTCACCACCAGTCGCAGGTTTGAGCGCACCAGTTCGTCTTTTGCCGTTTTTGCCTTGATCTCGCCACGATCAATCTGTTCGATGGCTTCCTTGAGCCCATCGATGGAGAGATCAGCCTCTTTTTCGATATCGTGTATCTGCCTGGTGCGGCTCCGTATTTCCTTGTCAAGCTCCTGCAGCCCAGCGATGCTCACGCCCGTTTTGCGCTTGATCTTACGCTGTTCATCCTTGCTGTCCTTGCCTAGACGAATGAAGCGGCGTATGTCCTTGGTGTCAAGGCCTACTTTTTTGCAGCAGTGTATGATTTGGTGCTCCAGTTTGTCGACCTGCGACAGAAATTCCCGGAGCCGCGCAACGGTTTTCTCAAGATATTTTTTCTTGAGATTCATTTCATGCAGGATAGTAAATATAGATTCCTTGTTTTTGTCAATCTTTTGCCGGATGTTTTTTTTGCGCGTCTCGGTCAGGTCTTTTTTCGTTACAAGGGCGTTTTCATGCCGTATGTTCTCATTGTAAATTTTTCTAATGCGCTCGACCTGCTCAAGGAATACTGAGCCGTAGCTTTCCTCGTCGATCTCATTGTCCTCATCGTCAAGATCGGCGATGATGTCACAAATGGAACGGTTGCCCTTTTTCAGCAAATCGCCAAGGCCGAGCACGCCCTGAATGATGATGGGCGAATTGAATACAACGCTCAGCACCTCGTTTTCGCCGTCTTCTATCCGCTTGGCGATTTCGACTTCTTCTTCACGCGACAGAAGCGATACCGAGCCCATTTCCTTGAGGTACATGCGCACGGGGTCATTGATTTTTCCGTAGAGGTCTTTTTCTTCGCTGGGGCCATCTTCGCCCTGAACGATTTTGCCGACCTTGCGCTGCTGCAGACGCACGTTCTGGTTGGAGTCAACGATTTCAATATCCATTTCGCCGAACATGAGCATGAGCTCATCGATCTGATCGGGGGACACCATCTCGGGGGGCAGCACGTCATTGACTTCATCATAGGTCAGGAAGCCCTTTTCCTTGCCTATGTCGATGAGCTGTTTGACCTGCTCAATCTTGGGTTTTCTTCCCATCGAATTTCTCCATTCTCAGCTGAAAACAGTTAGAGTAACTTAAACTGAGACCATTTTTGCCGTTCATTGTTCAACTGCAGATGGCGCTGCTGAAATTGTATGACCGCTGCTTCATCGCGGGCCGCTTCAGCCTGCCGTATGCCAAGCTTGATACCTGCGGCTTCCTCTGCCAGTTTTTTGAGGCGCAAATCTTTAATGCAATCCTCAAGAGCTTTGACCGAATTCTGGTCATCCAGCGAATTGTCGACGAACGCAACCTGCGCCATCAGCTTTTGCAGAGACGGCTCCCCAATGCTGTCGACAAGCTGGGGAAGGTCGATCGCGCCGTCCCTGTGGTATGCCTCTGTGATAAAATGCCCCAGCAATTTCAGATCCGGCTGGGTAAAGTCATTAAAGATATCCTGATTGATGCGCCCTATATATTCCGGATGTGCCACCAGTATCTGTAGTATAAATATCTCGGCACTTTTGTCCGAACCTGTAGCACTTTCTTGTTTTGCCGGTGATGCCTGAGCCCCTGTTTTTTGTGCCGGTTGGCTGGCGCCCCGGGAGTGAATCTGAGCCTGGCTCACACCGATGCGCCGCGCTATCTTCTGCTCATACAGGTCCCGCTCCATGGGGTCCGTAATCTGCTTCAGCAGCGCAACGGTTTCATCGCAGACGGCAACCTTGCCGCGCGGCGAAGAGATGTCATGCCGGGCAATAATCCGTTCAATGACAAAGTCAAGGAGAAAGCCCGCGTCTGCGATTTTCTCCCGAAAGGCCGCCCCGCCCTGATTGCGTACAAAACTGTCAGGGTCTTCGCCCTTGGGCAGCACGATTACCCGAGGGGAAACGCCGTTGTGCAGAAACGGCTCAAGGCTGCGCGTCATGGCCTTTTCGCCTGCCGGGTCCGCGTCAAAAACAGTTATAATGTCGGCGGTATAGCGTTTCAGAAGCTGTATCTGGTGCTCCGTCAGCGCGGTGCCGAGCGCGGCGACGGTATTTTTGATGCCTGCCTGGTGCAGGGTTAAAACATCGAGATAGCCTTCGACGATAAGTGCCCTGCCTTCTTTCTGAATATGATGCCCTGCACTTTGCAGTCCGTAGAGATTGTGCCTCTTATTATATATCACAGATTCAGGAGAATTCAGGTATTTCGGCTCTCCCTGGTCGATGACCCGGCCGCCAAAACCGATAATGTTGCGCGATACGTTCCAGATCGGAAATATTATCCGGTTGCGGAACCGGTCATAATGCTGGCCGCCGCCCTTGCTGACAATGAGGCCAATCTTGCCTGCCAGCTCAGGTGAAAAAGCATTGTTTTTGAGGTGCTGAACAACCGTGTCCCAACTGTCCGGCGAAAAGCCGATACAGTGCTCCTGTATTGTCTCGGCCTCTATGCCGCGCTGTGAAAGGTACTCCCGTGCCCTGGCGGCTCGTACGTCATTGAGCAACAACCGGTTATACAGCTGCGCCACGGATTCATTGATGCTGAAAAAGGACTCCCGTTCGCTGAGGCGCTGGCGGTCGAGGCTGTTTAGCGGCTTTTCAGGCAGGTCTATTCCATAGCGTTTGGCAAGAAGGCGGGCTGCCTCAACGAAGCTCAGATTGTCATGCTTCATGAGAAAGGCAAACACGTCGCCGCTGGTGCTGCAGCCGAAACAGTGAAAAAATCGCTTGTTTTCATTCACATGAAAAGAAGGGGTTTTTTCACTGTGAAAGGGGCACAGCCCTTTGTGATTAACGCCGACTTTTTTCAGACCGATATAGTCTGAAATAACCTCCACGATGCTGCTTGCTTCCCGAATCTCACGTATCTTCTCGTCAGGGATAAAATGGGCTGTGGACTCCTGCATAGGAAGCACTATTTTGGGCAAAGTATGAGACAGCTTTGATGGCCGACCACGACAAAGGATAAGTGGCATTAAAAAGAGCAGTCTTCTGTCCCGCCTGGTATTTTGCCGGGTTGTGTTTGGAACAGCCTACCTGCAGGCTATATCCTTCGAGTTTAAACAATAAGTATTGGATATTTTGCCCTAATTGTCAAGGTCATTCTTTTAGAAATATTTTTTTGTCTGCCTGTTGAGAAACTTTTTTATGTCTGCGGCAGTCGTGAACGAAAAAAGCTGATCGACAACTTCCTTGCACTGTTTGTAGTCCATGGAACGGAGCACTTTTTTTGCCTCCAGGATGGCGATAGGGTTCATGCTCAGCTCGTCGATGCCCAGACCCAGAAGTATGGGAATATACTTTGATTCTCCGGCCATTTCGCCGCACATGGCCACCGGGATGCCATTGTCGTGCGCCGCCTGAATGATGCGCCGCACCAGGCGCAACACCGCCGGATGGAGAGGTTCATAGAGATAGGAAACCTGTTCATTGACCCGGTCGATTGCCAGCAGGTACTGAATAAGATCATTGGTGCCAATGCTGAAAAAATTCACCTCTTTTGCAAGCAGATCGGCTATGGTGGCTGATGAGGGCACCTCGACCATGATGCCGATGGGGATGTCGGCATTAAACGGTTTTTTCTCTTTTTTCAGCTGTGCTTTTACCTCACGCAGAATCTTTTTGATCTGCAGCACCTCGTCAACGCAGGAGATCATGGGGAACATTATTTTCGTATTGCCGAAGGCGCTGGCCCGTAAAATGGCCCGCAGCTGCGTCTTGAAAATCTCCATTTCCTTGAGGCAGAATCGTATGGCGCGCAGGCCCATGACGGGGTTCATTTCCTCTGCCACATCAACATGGGACATGAATTTGTCGCCGCCGATATCAAGGGTGCGGATAGTGACCGGGCGCGGCGCCACGGTCTGCACGGTTTTTTTAAATATTTCAAACAGCTCGTCCTCGCTGGGCAGCTCTTTTTTATTGAGGTAGAGAAACTCGGTTCTGAAAAGGCCGATGCCGTCGGCGCCGTAATCAATGACCGAGCCAACCTCCTCAACGATTTCTATGTTTGCCAGCAGGCTGATTTTGTACCCATCAACCGATTCAGAAGCAAGATCGCGGTACTGCAGGAGCCGCTTTTCAAATTCCTCATGCTGGGCTTTTTTCTGCTTGTATTTACGCAGCATTTCAGCGTCGGGATTGATGATGATGACGCCATGCGTGCCGTCGACAATGACCGTATCGCCGTTTTTGACTTTCGTCAGGACGTCCTTGAGTCCCACAACCGAGGGGATTTTAAGCGCCCGGGCCATAATGGCCGTATGCGAGGTTTTTCCGCCGCATTCAATGACGAAACCGAGCACTTCTGCAACATTTAAAATAGCCGTATCGGCAGGCGACAGGTCGTTTGAGATAATGATGCTCTTTTCAGTAACTTTTGGCACATCATCAACCTTTTTGCCTGCCAGGTTCTGCAGAATGCGCCGTTCGATATAGTCAAGATCAGAGACGCGCTCGCGCATATAGTCATCGCTCAAGCTCAAAACGCTTTTTTTCAGCTCCTCCATGGTTGCCTTCAGCGCCCAGGCAGCGTCGACCCTTTGGCTGCGTATGCGCTTGACAACATCGTTGCAGAGAATTTTGTCCTGCAGGATGAGGATATGCGTGTCAATAATGTATTGGGCCTCTTTGATTTTTTTCTTGCTGATCTCCTTTTTCGTCTTAATAAGCTGTGTTTTCGAGTCTTCTATAGCCTTATGCAGGGCCGCTGTTTCCTCCCGTATTTCTTTTTCATTTGTGAGCCTGTAATGGGTGAAATCGGGCCTGCCGTTTTCGACAATAAGGGCTTTGCCGATGACGATGCCGGGGGATGCGCCAGTGCCTTTGAGGAGAATGTCGTTTTCCATAATTTTTTTGCCAAAAATGAACAATTTTAATTAAAATCCATATTAGTCTGACACAGAAGAGATGTCAAGAAAAGTGTAGGAAGCAGATGGGCTGTTCTCCGCCTGCAGACGGAGGATAAGATTAACTTTTTTAGGCGTGCCGGTTGATATTGCCACGCTCCCGATGGAACAAATCACCCGCTGTTGTTCGGCATAAAGTCTTCCATTTGACACATTGGCGGCCTTGACCTATAGTACAAAGCTTAATCAAATCACAGGGCAGCCAAATCCCATGAACTTTCAACTCACAGCGGGCTACGAACCCCAGGGCGACCAGCCGCAGGCCATAGAGCAGCTTAGCCGGGGTGTTTCCGCCGGCACAGCGCATCAGGTGCTGCTTGGGGTTACGGGCTCAGGCAAGACCTTCACCATGGCCAATGTTATTGAGCGCACGCAGAAGCCGACGCTGGTGCTGGCGCCCAACAAAACCCTTGCCGCCCAGCTCTACGGCGAGTTCAAGGAGCTGTTCCCCCATAATGCCGTGGAATATTTTGTAAGCTATTATGATTATTATCAGCCCGAGGCTTATCTTCCGGTTTCCGATACCTATATTGAAAAGGACTCCTCCATCAATGAAGAGATCGACCGCATGCGCCATTCTGCTACGGCCTCACTTTTTCAGCGAAACGACGTGATCGTGGTGGCAAGCGTTTCATGTATCTACGGACTCGGGTCGCCGCAGGAATACCGCAATCAGCTGCTGCTGGTGCGCGACCGGGCCGATATGTCGCGCGACGACTTTCTGTCGGGGCTCGTGGCCATACAGTATGAGCGCAATGATTTCGACTTCCACCGCGGCACCTTTCGCGTACGCGGCGACAGTGTGGAGATATTTCCTTCCTACCAGCAGAATACGGCCGTGCGGGTCGAGTTTTTTGGCGACACCATCGAGGCCATATCCGAGATCGACCCGCTCACGGGCAGGGTGCAGCGTGCTGCGGGCCATATGCATATCTATCCCAACAGCCACTATGTGACCTCCCAGGACAATCTTAAGCGGGCGGCCGGGTGCATTCGCCAGGAGCTTGCCGAGCGCATCGCGTATTTCAAAAACAACAGCAAGCTCATCGAGGCGCAGCGCATAAACGAGCGAACAATGTACGACCTTGAGATGATCGAGAACATGGGCTACTGCAATGGCATCGAGAACTACTCGCGCCATATGGACGGCCGCAGGCCCGGCGAGCCCCCATGGGTGCTGTTTGACTATTTCCCCGAGGACTTTCTACTGATTATCGACGAGAGCCATATTTCAGTTCCTCAGATCAGGGGCATGTATTTTGGTGACCGGTCGCGCAAGCAGAACCTGGTTGATTTCGGCTTCCGCCTTCCCTCGGCCCTGGACAACAGGCCGCTTACCTTTGATGAGTTTGAAAAAAAAATGAAGCAGATAGTCTATGTGTCGGCAACGCCTGCCGAGTACGAGCTTACAAAGGCCGACGGCAAAGTGGTGGAGCAGATCATCAGGCCCACGGGCCTTATGGATCCGAAGATACAGGTGCGGCCCGTTACCGGCCAGATCGATGATCTTCTGGGGGAAATCCGAAAGCAGACTGCAAGGGGCGACAGAACCCTTGTCACCACGCTCACCAAGCGCATGTCCGAGGACCTGACGGAATACTACCGCGAGCTCGGTGTGCGGGTCGAGTACCTGCACTCTGAGGTTGATACGCTTGAGCGGATCGAGATTCTCAGAAATCTGCGGCTCGGGAAATTCGATGTGCTGATCGGCATCAATCTGCTGCGCGAAGGCCTTGATCTGCCAGAGGTGTCGCTGGTTGCCATACTTGATGCCGACAAGGAGGGCTTTCTGCGATCCGAGCGGTCGCTTATTCAGACCTGCGGACGCACGGCCCGCAATGTGGAAGGCCGCGTGATTCTCTACGCCGATACCATGACCCGCAGCATACAGGCCACCATGCGCGAAACCAGCCGCCGCCGCACGATTCAGGGCGCATATAATATCCAGCACGGCATCACGCCCGCATCGATCAAAAAGGATATCAAAAATATACTCAACACGGTTTATGAAATGGATTATGTGACCGTGCCCATGGCTTCAGAGAAGAAGGCTCTCTATAAAACTCAAAAGGATATTCCGAAGCTGATCAAGAAGATGAAAAAGGAAATGCTCGAGGCAGCCAGGAGTCTTGAGTTTGAAAAGGCCGCCGAACTGCGCGACCAGCTCTATGATCTTGAACGGCAGGAACTGGAGCTGCGGTAGAGTATTTTTCTTTTTGTTGTGAACGCCCCCTTGTCTATACCCCCACTCGCCACAGC
>Ga0209777_10009485_pt1 | contig 10452 bp, 5 predicted proteins | sample FrelakmetHBP12HB_FD_187147 | JGI IMG/M metagenome (GOLD analysis project Ga0209777, IMG submission 187147) | Freshwater lake sediment microbial communities from the University of Notre Dame, USA, for methane emissions studies -HBP12 HB (SPAdes)... | ecosystem: Environmental > Aquatic >... | reverse complement strand
CTTTTCCTCCCAAGCTGGCGGAATTTTACCCAGTTTGAATTTTTTCACCCGTGGAATTAATTTCTGGGTGATGTTCTTGCCTTTTCTAATAATAATTATTTTCTTTCTAATCTGGTTATGGCAACGCGAGAAGAGAAATAACCTTATTAAAAAAGGATTCATTCTTACTGGAGCATTTGTTGCTATTTTAGGCATCATCTCTTATGGTTTCGCCTGGTTAATAGGCAATTCGACCCAACTTGTCGTTATCATTCAAAAGATAATAGGGAGGAACAACCTAAAGGAAATCACCACAATAAATTCTTTAGCAGATACATTTCTTGCGGTTCATGGCGGCGCGCCAATTAATCAGGTTATTGCTTCTTCCTTGCAAAATCGCTTAACCTCACCGATGGCATTGATTTCATTATTTGCCATCATTGTCCTGGCATTAACCTATTTGGTTTCTGTTCTTTTTAATAAAAAGAAAACTTCGATCATAAGCATAAATATTAAATATTTTGGTGCTTTCCCAATCGTTTTATTGATTTTTATGGGTGCTTTGCTGTGCCTAATTCCAGAATTTATCTATTTGCGGGATGTATTCGGTACCCGCATGAATACAATTTTCAAGTTTTATTTTCAAAGTTGGATTATCTGGGGTGTTGCTTCAGCCTCCATAACGGTCATTCTTTGGCATGAACTTAGAAAAAAGTTGAGGTTTTTATTTGCTCTCCTTTTCATCGCGGTTATCATGATATGTTTGGCATATCCATTATTTGGCTTAATTGATAAAGCCGGGAACTTTGCATCAGTAAAATTAACATTAGATGGCAGCAATTTCATGCAAAGATACGATCCGGAGGAATATTCGGCGATTGATTGGTTAAAAACAGCAAATTTTGGATATATTGCTGAAGCCATTGGTGGCAGCTATAGTGAGTATGCGCGCGTATCTACATTTTCTGGTTTGCCAACCGTGCTTGGTTGGCCAGGCCATGAAATGCAATGGAGAGGTGGAGTAACTGAAATGGGCAGCAGGGAGAGCGATATTCAGTCGTTATACGAAACTCATGATTGGATGATTGCAACCGAAATTATTGACAAATATATGATTCGATATATTTATGTTGGAAATCTGGAGAGGTCAAAATATCAAATTGATGAAGTAAAATTCCAAAATAATATGATAAAGATCTTTTCGAATAGTTCAATTTCAATCTATGAATCTGATTTGTATAAATAATGAAATCGATATCTCTAAAAAATCGAATTATTAAGAATGAACTCTTTCTTTATTTAGGTATCCTTTTATTAGCTTCCTTCCTTAGGTTTCCTTTTTTAGGGAATCCCCCGCTTAATGATGTTGAAGCAAAATTAGCTTTAAGTGCGCTCGATATACAGAAAGGTGCACCACTAGCGCAATCAGCTCAACCTTTATATATCAGCCTGACTTCTCTTCTTTTTATTCTTTCTTCCAATAACTTCACAGCTAGAATTGTCTCTGCCATTGCGGGTTGTTTTTTCACATTGACCCCTATATTTTTCAAGAAATGGATTGGAAGCAAAGAAGCGCTGTTGGTTGGATTCTTTTTCGCTATTGACCCAGCATTAATTTCAATCTCCCGTCAAGCCGATAGCCGGATGATGGCTTTATTGATTCTTGTATTATTTATTGCGAGTTTATTTTTTTCAGAAAAAATTTTTACTGGTTTGACTGGCGGATTGCTCATTTTATGTGGGTTTTATTTTTGGCAACTCTGCTTATTAATTTTTATTTTGCTTATTTTTTATTATCAAATCTCAAAGGGAAAAAACAAGATCAAGCTAAAAATTAATAGATTCAAAACTCATGTAATTGAAGATACACCATACCAATTGATTCTCGGATTTTTTGTAAGCTTATTATTTATTGGTACTCGGCTATTGAGCAGACCTGGTCTATTAAACTTAATACCTCAAAGTTTATTCAGTTTAATTAATGACTGGTTTATAAAAGGGCAACTATTTAATCAATCCTCATTTTTGATCATTTTTTTCATTTCTGGCTACCCATTATTGATTTTATTCTGTTTGGCAGGCATAGTTCAAGAGTTAATCAGAAAAGATAAACTTTCGTTTTTTCTATTAATTCTTTTATTGTTATCATTCTTATTCTTCTTAGCTAATCCATTTGTGAAACCTGTTGATATTTATCTTTTCGTTTTTCCTATGTATTACTTTGTGGCAAAAGGTTTTCTCTCTTGGTGGGAATTGTTCAAAGAGCAACTAAAAGAAGGATTAGTAATTAGCGTACCAGTCATTTGTCTGCTGGGATTTATATGGTTGGCAATATTAAGAATGTTAAATTTGCCAATTGGCAGTATCGATACGGCTCAAATGTTAATTGCATTAATTGGCAGTTTACTTTTATTGGGAATAATTATTGTACTGATCGGATGGGGATGGTCAGTTAGGTCTGCCATAAGTGGATTGAGTCTGGCTATTATCCTTATTTTGTCAATATTTCAATTCTCGGTAAGTATTCATTCAACTGGATTAACCTCCAGACCGGAATCTGAATTATGGAGTTTGGAAAAATATTTCAAAGGTTCAGAATTATTAATGTCGACAATAAAAGATATTTCTTTGTGGAATTCCGGTTTCAAACAAAGAATTGATGTTGCGATTGTGGGGATTGATGCGCCATCAATTATTTGGGCTTTAAAAGACCAGATAATTGAGAAATATGATGTAATCCCTTCAACACGAAATGCTTCCATAGTAATTACGAAAGAAGGAAATGAACAAACCATTGATGAAAAAGACTATCGAGGCCAAAAATTTGCGTTGCATTCTTTTCCAATCTGGACAATAAATTTGGAGCAATCATTGACATCTATTGATTTTTATCGGTGGCTTTTATTACGGGATGGATATATCAAAGACGACGAAATTGAATTATGGGCTCGAGCAGATTTATTTGTTGGTAATAATCGAAAATTTGAAAGCAATTACTAGTGGTGAATAAAAAAATGGCGAATTATCCAAAAACCATTGCTATTGATGGTCCGGCCGCATCTGGGAAAAGCTCAATCGGTCAAGAATTAGCGGATGAACTTGGTTACTTATTTCTGGATACGGGGTTAATGTATCGAGCAGTTACATGGGCAGCATTAAATCAAAACATTGAAATATCAAATGAAAAGAGAGTAAATGAAATAGCGCAACAAATTAAAATCAACATTCGACCTCCTTCTGTGAAAGATGACCGGCAATTTGATGTTTTTGTTGATGAACAGGATGTAACCTGGTTAATACGTGGTCAGATGGTAAATAACAATGTCTCTCAGGTTTCAGCCTACGCAGGCGTGAGAAAAGCAATGACCATTCAACAGCGTATTTTTGGGGAGAGGGGAAAAATCGTTATGGTTGGCCGAGATATTGGAACTGTTGTGCTGCCTGACGCTGATTTGAAGATCTATTTGGAAGCTTCGGTGGAAGAAAGAGCCCGGAGGCGCTATAAAGAAATCGTAGAACACGGCGGGAGTGAAACTTACCAGGAAATATTGGATTCAATGAAACGACGCGATGAGATAGATTCCCAACGCAGCTTAGCACCTTTGAAACCGGCAAAAGATGCGATAATTATTTCAACCGATGGGAAAGATAGGGGTCAGGTCATTAAAGAAATTTACCATTTTATTAAAGCCTGAAGATTAGGAGCAACTATGTGCGACACTATGGTGGCTTTAGGAAACTCAACTGAAGATGGTTCTATCCTATTTGCTAAAAATTCGGATCGGGATGTCAATGAAGCCCATGAGTTACTCATTATTCCCGGAAAAAAATATCCTGAGAAAAGTAAAACAAAATGTACCTATATCGAAATTCCACAGAGCAAAAGTACAAATACGATTTTATTGGCTAAACCATTTTGGATCTGGGGTTGCGAGATGGGGGCCAACGAACATGGGGTTGTGATTGGTAATGAAGCCGTGTTCACTAAAGCTAAAGTACGAAAAGAACCCGGATTAATAGGAATGGATTTTATCCGGCTAGCATTGGAAAGGACAAAAACCGCATTTGAAGCCCTAAAGACAATTATTGGACTCCTTGAGACATATGGACAATCAGGCAATTGCAGCTATGAGCATCCGCTTTATTACCATAATTCATTTTTAATTGGTGATAGAAAAGAAGCTTGAGTTTTAGAAACGGCTGATTATCAATGGGCAGCAAAAAGAGTAAAAGATGTGTATTCAATTTCCAATGCGATCACCATAGAAAATGAATGGGATTTGAAATCAGATGAGTTGGTTAAATACGCAGTGGATCACAGATAGTGTAAAGGGAGAGATGATTTTAGCTTCAAGCGGTGTTATTCCGAATTTCTTCATACTCATTTCAGCCAAGCAAATTACCGACAGCATTATTCTAGAGAAGCGATGAAACGGTCTATTGGTAAACTAAATATTCAACTGATGATGAATATATTACGTTCTCATCCTGTGGAGAAAAATTGGAGCCCTGACAAATCATTAACTGAATGGGGAGTGTGCATGCATTGGGGGTTCGGACCTTTTCGGGTCTCACAATCTGTAGGTTCAATGATTTCACAACTGACATCAATGCAAGATACTCATTGGCTGACAGGCACTTCCGCTCCCTGCACAGGTATTTTTAAACCAGTCTGGATAGATTCAGGCTTACCTTCCATGGCGGGTAAACCAACCAATAAATATGATTCTGATAGTCTATGGTGGAGGCATGAGATTTTGCATCGAGAAGTATTGAGAGATTATCCTAACCGAATTGAATGTTATCGACGCGAAAGAGACTTATTTGAAGAAGAACTTTGGAATAATGTAAAAAATAGCAAATCGATATCCCAGAATTACAGGAAGCAAATTACTAAAAAAGCATTTGAAAAATCTAATTGTCTAACTGACGAATGGATTGCCAGAGTCAGGTCTCTTAGACCGAGTAACCAAAATCGCTGGTATTATTCATATGAATGGTCATCCATAAATAAGAAGGCAGGTATTTCTGATTATTTAGGTTAACTTCGGAAGACGTAATAAAGTGAATAAATTGTTTATTGGAAAAACAAAAATTGCTTTTTCACTGGGAACGATTGCTTTGATTTTTTCCCTCTTTCTAATATTCTTTATTTCAAAAAATAATTCATTTATCTTCCAGAGAGAAAAATTAACACAGGAAATGGAATATTATGTGTCTGAAATTGATAACTACCTGCAGGTAGGTCAAATTTATTTGGATGGCTTTACAAAAAATATTGTTTTATCAGTTGATAACGAATCTTTATTTCTTCAATTAAAAAAATTCTTAACCCCTTTCCCATTTTTTAGCCAATTAAGCCTAATGGATTCCTCGGGCAGATTGGTCACCGGTTTTCCTCAAAATAATGTGGGGCAACTGACAAGTATTGAAAAGCAAATACCTATTATCCAATCGCTTTCCGAGGGAAAAATTTCGGTATTTACAGGTGCTTACCCTAATAGTCCTTCCCTATTAATATTTTTAATGAAAATTGGTAATGAAAGTAATGGCAATTCTTTATATTTGCTAGGCGAATCTGATTTGCGTGCCAATCCCCTGAATACCGGCCTCATGATTATTACAAACCAATTAATTAAAGGGAATATAGCAATTCAGATTCTTGATAGCACAAAAACTGAAATAATTTCTTTTCAGGATACTTATTTCTCTGCCGAAAAGAAAATTTCTGCACTCACCGTCACTAGGAATATTGCTTTAACCAATTGGCAGATTAATTTCTATTATCCGGAAGAAATGCTAACCCTGGATGCACTATATTCCTCTATACCTTTGGCTATTTCTGCTATTATTTTTTATATACTGTGCATATTTATTTTTGTGATAAACAAAAGTCAATTACCGCAGATTAAAGGCACCAAGAATTACGACCTTTCTGAAAGTGATGAATTGAAAAATCGTTTGACTAATTTCAAGGAAACACTTCTGAGAAGCGTAAATCTTGATGAAATCGCTCAATTAATTCTTAATTATTCCGAGCTGGCCAGTGTTAGTGCAGTGAGAATAATTCTTGCGGAGTATCCTTTTTCTGAAAAGGAAAACCAATTGATATTTTTTGGTCAGGGAATTAAATCCAATCATTATGCATACCTCGATCGTCAGATTTTTGATCGGGTAAAGCAGAACCAAACAGTAAATTTCGCAGACATTCGTAAAATTCAGCAAATTCGTCTTCAGCCGGATAAAGAATATCCATTAGCCATATTTGCGTATGCTATAAAGATCGAGAAAACCTTGTATGGAGTTCTTTGGTTGGGATATGAAAAACCATATCAAGTAACTGAGAAGGAATCTTCCTATATTCAGGAATTAATAGAGGTGGGGAAAAACCAAATCATTTTGTTGATCAAAAATGAGGTTTATAAAAATATTTCTATTAATCAAAATGCTACTTTGGAGACTCTTCAATCCCCGGTTATATTATTGAATAAAGATAATGTTCTTCTTTATTCAAATCATGCAGCAGAAAAATTGATTGGAAACCATAATGAATCATTAGGTGAGAAAATACCAGATTTGGTTACAGAGCCATCTTTGATGAATGTGTTTCAAAAAGAATCATTTCAAAATGATTATGAGTTTACATCATTAGATGGTTCTACTTATTTGGTGCATTCATCAATAGTTCAAACCTTAGAAAATCAAACTATTAAGATTTTTATATTTCACGATATTTCGTCCGAAAAGAGAATTTCCTCTGAATTTAACGAATATTCAGCTTTATTAAGTCATGACTTGCGCGCTCCCTTGACCATAATAAAAGGTTATACGACCATGTTACCTATCATGGGTACACTTAATGATCAGCAGCGTGAATACGTTGAAAAAATTATTTCTGGTGTTGATGAAATGACCAATCTTGTGAAAGATTTATTGAATTACGACAGGTTGGAGATGGGGGTTAATCCACTAAAAAAAGAGACTGAAATTATTAAATTATTGGATAAAGTAGTAGATGCGTTGTGTCCCCTTGCAGAACAAAAAAGAATTGATGTCATCCGTGAATATAAGGATTCATGTAAAGAAATTGCATATGCAGATCCCACCCTGATTGAACAGGCAATCTATAATCTAATTGATAATGCCATCCGCTTTACACCTATTCAGGGAAAGGTGACCGTAAATTTAAACCATGTCGGAAACATGATAGAAATTAATGTCGAAGATACTGGGTGTGGCATTGCCGCAGTAGATATTCCTCATATTTTCGAAAGATTTTACAGAGTAAAAATTAGCTCAAAATATAACCAGTATGGAAGCGGAATTGGTTTAGCACTTGTGAAATTGATTATAGAAAAACATAATGGAGAAGTGGGAGCAATCAGCAATTTAGGAAAAGGATCAACATTCTATTTGCGCATACCTGAGAGGTAGAGATAAAGAAGGGGAAAATAATAAATAATAGAAAAATATGATATAATATAAGATTGCATGTTTATCTATAAAGGCATCAGGTTATCGGGGTAAGAATCCGTTACCGGCCTCTTTTGTTTTTAATTTTTAAGGAGACCTAATCCAGTGGAAACTAAGAACTTAATTTCGCTCCGAATCAGTCTGGCTTCACCTGAAACCATCCGAGGTTGGTCCTATGGTGAGGTGATAAAACCAGAAACAATCAACTACCGCAGATTGCGGCCTGAAAAAGATGGTTTATTTTGTGAAGCTATTTTTGGACCAACGCGCGATTTTCAATGCTATTGTGGTAAATATAAAAATCCCCGCTATAAAAACATTGTCTGCGACAAATGCGGAGTTGAGGTCACGCGATCTTCTGTAAGAAGAGAACGAATGGGCCATATCGAACTTGCGTCCCCTGTTGCTCACATTTGGTATACCCGCAGAGTACCGTCTTATCTAGGTCTTTTATTAAATATCTCTCGAAGAAACTTGGATCGAGTGTTGTATTTTGCTCAATACATTGTCACATTTGTTGATGAAGAAGCACGGCAGAAAGCATATGCCAGAATTGAAGAAGAGGTCAAAAGCCCTTACAAGGACAAATTTGATGCAATTGAATCTCGACAGAAGGAAGTTAAATCAGATCGAGACAACAAGATTGATGAGCTAAAGATAAAAGTGGAGGAATTGGAATTAAAACTTGAAGACGAAATTGCAGGAGTAATGGAACCGATTATCAAGGAGGGACAATCAATTGAAAAAATCCTTCAAGAGAAGGAAAACACAGCATCAAATAAAGAAATTTCTTTCAAATCAGCCGATATTACCATCGTGGGTACTGGTGAGCAAATTACTTCCAAATCATTAACCAAATTACAAAAAGCTGTTCGTCAAAAGCTTGATGAAGTAGAAAAGACAGCCAGGCAGCAATTTTCAGAGGAAAAAGAAAAAATTAAAGGTTCTATCGAGCAAATTAAAGCTGAAGTAGAGATGACTTTGGCAGATCAAAAAAATCAATATGAAGATTTGTCTGTGAAAGTTAATGATGAGATTAAAAAGCACCGCGAAGAACTTGAAAATCTAGAACTGCTTTCCTTTTTAAGTGAACCGCGTTATCGTGACTTAAAATCCAGATGGGGAAATCAGGTCTTTCGGGCAGATATGGGAGCTGAAGCCTTCCATGATATTCTCAGTCGTTTGGATCTGGATAAATTATCTGAAGATCTTAAGAAAGAAGTAATCACGACCAAGAGTAAACAAAAGAGGAAAAAAGCGATTACACGCTTGAAAGTGGTGGAAGCATTCCGGCGTTCGGGGAACCGACCTGAATGGATGATCCTCGAAGTCCTTCCAGTTATTCCACCTGATCTGAGACCTATGGTCCAATTGGATGGTGGTCGATTTGCAACCTCTGACCTTAATGATCTTTATCGGCGAGTGATTAACCGTAATAATCGTTTAAAAAGACTTCTTGAGTTAGGCGCTCCGGACGTCATTGTTCGAAATGAAAAGCGAATGCTTCAGGAAGCGGTCGATTCTCTTATAGATAATTCGCAAAGGGGTAAGGCACTTTCTCGACGAGGGCGCCGGGAGCTTAAATCACTGAGTGATATGCTCAAAGGAAAGAAGGGACGCTTCCGCAGGAACCTATTGGGTAAACGGGTAGATTATTCCGGACGGTCTGTTATCGTAGTCGGACCGACATTAAAACTATATCAATGTGGATTACCTAAATCCATGGCTCTGGAATTATTTAGACCATTCGTAATTGCAGGACTCACCAAAGAACATAATTATGCAGCCAATGTCAAAGGTGCACGGAGATTAATTGAACGAAACCGACCGGAAGTCTGGGAAGTCTTGGAAGAAGTGATTAAGAAGCGACCCGTCCTATTAAACCGAGCTCCAACTTTACATCGCTTGGGAATCCAGGCATTTGAACCGGTTTTAATTGAAGGCAGTGCGATTCAATTACATCCACTTGTAACCACTGCATTTAATGCTGACTTTGATGGGGATCAGATGGCTGTTCATGTGCCATTGTCAGAAAAAGCAGTATGGGAAGCCCGAAATTTAATGCTTGCATCTAAAAACTTGCTCAAACCTGCTGATGGAGAACCGATCATATCTCCATCAAAGGATATGGCATTGGGCGTTTACTATTTGACTAGGCAGGTTAGTAATGATTTCGAAAAGGCAAAATTATTTATAGATTTAGATGAAGTGGAATTAATATTCCGTCTGGAAAAATTGAAATTACATGATAATATAAAAATTAAACTGCCTACCTGGTATGATGAAAAGGGGAATGCCTTAAATGAACCAGAAATTAAAATAATTGAAACAACTGTTGGCAGAGTTATTTTTAATCTGATTTTGCCTGAAAAGGTTCGTTTTGTGAACCAGAACCTGGAGAAGGGGGCAATTAAGAACTTGATTACCAGGGTATATGATCTTTATGGCGAAGATATTACAACTGATGTGGCCGATAAAATCAAGGAAATAGGTTTTGAATATGCAATGCTCTCTGGAATTACCTTAGCGGTTGCTGACATAACAATTCCACCCGAAAAAGAAGAAATTTTAGCAAAATCGCAGAAGGATGTGGATGATATTCAAAAAGCTTATCGCCGTGGGTTGTTGACCGAACTGGAAAGAAATAACCGCACGATCGAAATCTGGCAGGAAACTACTAAGATAGTTGGGGAAGCCGTTCATAAATATATGGATCCGGAAGGAAACGTTGCCAGTATGGCAAATTCCGGAGCAACCAAAGGTGGTTTTGGTCCAATTTCACAATTAGCAGGTATGCGCGGCCTGATGGCTGATCCTGCCGGCCGTATTATCCGTCTGCCAATTAAATCCAATTTCCGTGAAGGACTTACTGCATTGGAGTATTTTATTTCCACACATGGAGCACGTAAGGGATTGGCTGATACGGCATTACGTACCGCAGATGCAGGTTACTTAACTCGTAGGCTGGTGGATGTTGCTCAAGACCTGATTATTAACGAA
>Ga0209777_10009484_pt1 | contig 10453 bp, 7 predicted proteins | sample FrelakmetHBP12HB_FD_187147 | JGI IMG/M metagenome (GOLD analysis project Ga0209777, IMG submission 187147) | Freshwater lake sediment microbial communities from the University of Notre Dame, USA, for methane emissions studies -HBP12 HB (SPAdes)... | ecosystem: Environmental > Aquatic >... | reverse complement strand
TTTTGCCATAGAGCCGGAGATTGCCATCAAAGCCTGCCGAATGAAGTTGAAGATCCGTGATATTCTTATACAATATCAGCCGCGAATAGGACAGGCCAAGCTTTCGGGCTTCAACGCTGGCTTTGATCATCTGCGGACCATGATGAAGCTGCTATTGTGGAGCCCGGGGCAGAGACACTAGTGAGACAGCCCAAAGTAAGTGTCATCATCGCCACATACGCCACGGAGCGCATGAAGGACGTTCAAGAAGCAGTGCACTCTGTCCTTGTTCAGACGTTGAAGCCTCACGAGGTAATAGTGGCCGTGGACAACCACGAAGACCTTTTCTACAGGCTCCGGGCCGAACTGCCAGACCAGGTGTCTGTAGTTCAAAATAATGGACTCCGTGGCTGTTCTCAGACCAGAAACACCGCCATCTCATGCTCCACCGGCGAGGTGATCGCCAGTATAGATGACGACGCTGTTGCCGAACAGTCGTGGCTCGAGAATCTCGTCCAACCGTTCGAGGACCCGGGAGTCATGGCGGTAGGAGGGCAGTCTGTTCCTACATGGCCAAAGGGTAGGCCCCCGTTCTGGTTCCCAGAGGAATTTGATTTTGTCATTGGCTGCACCAGTCACAAGAAGTTGATTACGCAGTCGGACGGCCAGATCAGGAATGTGACAGGTAGCAATATGGCCTTCAGGAGGGAGGTATTCGAGAGAGTGGGTCTGCTGGACACCAGATTCGGCAGAACTGGTGAACTCGGGGTGAGCAGACTGGCCGCCGTGGGTGGTGAGGAGGCCGAACTTTGCTTGAGAATAAGGGGCAATATACCTGGAGCCAAGATAATGTTCAAGCCCGAGGCTGTGGTACATCACAAGGTCACGCCGCGGCGAGCTACTCTCAAATACGAATTTGACTTCTGTCTTCGAGAGGGCAACACCAGGGCCATGCTGAGAAGAACTCTCTCTCGACAGCACTATGGTTCGATGACCGCCGAAAACACCTTCCTTAACCGACTTCTCTTCAAGTCGGTCCCCCAGAGGCTGCTCCACTTCTACAAGGCGTCAAACCTGGCTCAGGTCGGAGTGATTACCGCAAATGTGTCCCTCATGGGCACGGGGTATTTCTTGGGAAGGTGTTTCCGCAAGTGATCTGGCGAGCAACCAGCGCCGTTCTGCCTCTGTGTCTCTGGGACGGAGCCCGCGGAGTGCTGACCTCACTGCCACGGGTTCGCAGTTGTGATCGAGATTGGTCGGAGACCGCCGCAAGGCGGTAACGTGGCTATGAAAGCTAGAGTCGCTGTGGTGGGCTTGGGCAAAATGGCCTTGCTTCATGCAAGCATTCTGAGTGCATTGAACAGCGTGGAGCTTGTGTCATTCTGCGAGATAAGTCCTCTTGTCCGCAGGTTCGGCAAGAAGATCATCCCTAGTGTCGGAATAGTTGCTGGAGTTCAAGAACTTGCTGGGATGGGGCTAGACGCCGTGTACGTGACAACGCCTCCGCGCTCCCATTTCGGCATCGTGAGGGAAATCTATGGCGCCGGGATTGCCCACCACGTATTTGTTGAGAAGCCATTGGCATCCAGCTACTTCGAGGCGCAAGAGCTATGTAGTCTGGCAGAGAAGCACGGCGGTATTAATATGGTGGGTTATGACAGAAGGTTCTCGGTCACATTCGGGAAGGCGAAACGAATTCTGGACGAAGGGACTCTTGGCCAACTGTCCTCCTTCGAAGCGTATGCTTACTCCTCCGATTTCCTGGGATCCAAAGGCAGATCAAAGGCTTCATCCAGAGGAGGTGTTATTAGCGATCTGGCATGCCATGCGGTAGACATCGCACTGTGGTTTTTCGGACGGCTGGAGGTCAAGAGCGCCAGAGTCGAGTCACTCCTCGGTGACGGCTCCCAAGATGCGGTGGACTTCCAGGTGGCCTCACCCGCGAGTCTAGAGGGGTGGATCAGAAGTTCATGGTGCAAGGAGGGCTACCGTATGCCGGAGATTGGGCTGATTGTCAGGGGATCCAGCGGAACCATGAAGGTGGATGAAGACAAGGTGGAGGTCAATCTAGGCAAGGACGCTCCCTTCTTGTGGCATAAGCATGATCTTGGAGACAATGTGCCTTTCTTTATCGGCGGGACAGACTATGTGCGCGAGGACGAGTTCTTTATTCGCTCGGTCTTGAATGGCTCACCAGCAGAGCCAAGCTTCTCGACAGCCTCCAAAGTCGAAGAGATCATCGAACATGTAAAAAGGATGAGCGATGACTCAAAGTGAGACAGAACGGAGAATGCTCCTACTTGTTGGAGATAATCCCTTCCACGGCATAAGCCATCTATCGCAGCAGAGGGCTGTGGCAAGAGGGTATGACTTGACCAATCCAAGCTATGCTGCGAACCTGGTCAACATCTCTCTGGACAACGGAGCGGATGGGTTCATGTTCACAGTAAGTGAAACGACCCTTTCCATACTTCGGATCTTGAACAAGGGGAGACGCCGCGAGGATTTACATCTCTATGCCATAATACCTTACGCATATGAGTTTGTCAGACTGGCCGTTCTTGCTGGGGGAGTACCGGGTTTGGCACGAAAGCTCGGACAGCAAATAGTCCTCTCAGGGAACTGGAGAGCCATAACAAGTGGTGTGAAGGGCGCTCTCGCAACGGACCCGTCGAGTCTGCTGGAGGGCTATCTCTACTTTGAGATGGCCCGGCTGAGATCTGCGGCCGGTAGGAAGGCAACCGTAGATACCATAATGCTGCACGAGTTGGTAACAGACATGGCTCTTGCCCTCAATATGGATTGGGTCTTCAAGACGCACACCGAGTTCATGTTGGCCCACCGGATAAGACCCGGGTTCGAAACCCGCAACTTCGCCTATCTCGTCAAGAAGTTCGAAGAGTGGCGGATAGACTTTGGAAAAGTGACAATTGCCGCCCCATTCAATTCACTGGGGTTTCAAATGTGCCCTTCGCGTAAGGAATGTGAAGAGGCACTGAGAAGAATCCCCGAAGGCGAAGTGATCGCCTTCAGCGTTTTGGCAGCTGGATACCTCAAGCTTCCGGATGCCGTCGCCTACACTGCCAACTTTCCCACCTTGAGGGGTATCGCTGTTGGCGTGTCTAAGGAACAGCATGCTCTGGAGACCTTCAACATGCTCCGGGAGAACACTCGGTAGACAGCATTCGAGTCCAGGAGTAAGATACTTCTACCAGATTCGAGCAAAGGCAGACCACTATTGGTTGGTAACGGCTGTCAGATGACTAGGGTGGCATTCTCATGGCAACCGGCCGAACCAGTATGCAGGGAATGAGCGTAACCACAATCAACTTGACCAGGACAAGTCCGCAAAACAGACTGCTTATGTGGGTACTGTTGCTGCTTCTCAGTGCAGCACTCCTGTTGTTCCCTGTAAACATGGTCTACCAGTACCATGCAATCCAGGCCCCGTATATCTTCAACAACCTGCCCCTCTTCGGGGCCATTTTCTGCGTTTGGGTTTTCCTGTTGCTTCTGATGCTCTTCTCCAGGGAGGAGAAGGGGGATACGGTCGATTGGCACAATCTAATGCTCGCTTGCGTATTTGGCTTGGTGTTCATCGGTTTCTGGGTAGTGATAACTCCTCTCGGGAGCTACGGCGACGACATGTCTAACATGGGGATCGTGAGATGGCTCATGCAGCATGGGAGCATCCTCGTCGGCAGTGAGAATCTTGCCTACTTCGAATTTCCTGGTATGCATCTACTGGTCTCCGCCATCTGTATGTCCACTGGGCTGGGAGTCATCGAGGGCAGAATGCTGTTTCTGTTGTTCAATGCAGCGCTCTTCTCTGGTCTATTCTATCTGTTCGCCGTCAGGATTCTGAAAAGCAACCGCCTCGCTTGCTTTGCCACGATTGTGGTGCTAATGGGAAGCGTTATATTAATATCCAGGATGCGCATATTTGCGCCAGCGGCTTTCGGGTACACCCTGTTGGCTGGGTTCTTGCTGATGCTGACTAGATCTGAAACCAAGCTTCTGGGAGCAACGTCGTTCGATAGACTGGTTCTGCTCGTGCTGTTCTCAGTCATCGTCGGTGCCTACCTCCCGGTCTCACTGTTGGTTCCATTGATCCTGCTAGGCATATACGCCATCTACGTGATAAGAAGGAACAACGCATCGCGACCAAGCATGGTAATGATATGTCTATTCCTGGCCATGGTGCTGGCCTGGGAAGTCTTCTGGTCATGGCATACCTTCAGGTATTCCGCTGGATTCCTGCCGAGCCTCTGGGGGCAGCTGTTGTCGTTGGGTTTCGTGAAAGCCGCCTTGACTATGGGATCCGCCAATGTGGGCGGTGCATTGCCTCTTTGGGCAAACCTTGTCCGGTTATTCTGGTGGGCTGTCCTGGGCATTGGGACCATAGTCGGCGTGTGCAACCTGTTCAGGATCAAGCGCCTGAGCTTGGCAGACCAAGTGGTCACTGGCGGATTACTGGGGGTTGTGGCAGAGACGGTGATTGGCATGGTCGCTGTGTGGGGAGGGTACCAGTTCCAGAGGTTCCTGCTGTATGCTCCTCTCGTCTGCACCCCTCTTCTGCTGTTGTTCATGTCGAGGTCAGGCACTCTGGGAAAGATAGGGCTGGCTTTGCTAGCCATTCTTGTGTTCGCGCTGGCTGTTCCCAGTTTCCTGTCCAGCGTCAACCAGGTTGCCACTGATGCCATCTATCCCCATGAAATTGCCGCCGGACAGTTCCTTGAGTCGCACAGCCAGAATGAAGGTGAAAGCCACATTGTCTATAGTTACGACCCAACCTCCGTTGCATGGCTTGACTACTATGCTCCAAATGCCGTCCCGGACCGTGTAGAAGAGCGCACGGCTTATGAGGCAAGCATTGATGAACTCTGGCAGGCTCTGGACAGGCTCGCTGCAGACTTCGCTGTAGAGAAACCTGGGCTATTGCAGCAGAGGATATTTGCGGTTGGCGAGAAGAGCACAGAGGGATATCAGCATTTGAGGGGTATCTCTCCCGACGACCCACATTGGGAGAAGCTGAACGAGATGCTCTCCGCGACAAATAGAATCTACGATGACGGACATATCCAGATCTACGCATCTCGATTATGACTTGCTGGCACGCCGGAATCTATAGTCGCTGCGTCAAAAGGTGTCATGCAATTCTTGCATGACACCGCCTGGTAGTTCCTTTATGAGATACTAGAGTAATAAAAGGTGCTACACTTACTGGGGGCAGGTCAGCAAGGTGTTCATTACTGCCATGAATACCAAGAGTGAAATAACATCTGACGACTTGCGGGTAAGTTCTCAGGCCAACGACATGAGTTCCCTGGTGAAAGCATTACGCAAGATTAGAAGTCAAAGAATTGAAAGGATGATAGACCTCGGTTGCGGATATGGTGGCGTGACCAGGTTCGTGGCTGACTACTTCGACATACCGGAGGCATATGGCATAGATATGGATGATAGGCGGCTGCCAAGAGCCAAGTTGAGGGGCATCAAGATCATCAATACCGATCTGAGCAAAGAGACACTCCCTTTCCCCGACAAGCACCTTGGCCTGGTTACGTGTTTTGGGGTTCTGGAGCATCTCGTCTACTTTGATAATCTCCTCGGTGAGGCTGGCAGGGTGCTGGAAAACGACGGATACTTCGTGGTAGCAATGCCCAATCTGGGTAGCTATGTCAATAGAATAGCGATTCTCCTCGGGTACCAGCCAAGGAATGTTGAGATTTCTACTAAGTTCTCTCCAGGATTGTTGCCTGGCATCAAAAAGGGACACATCGCACATGTCCACTCTGCCACGCTGCGTTGTATGAAGGAACTGATGCAATGCTATGGCTTCCACGTCATAGGAGTTGGGGGAAGCTCGCCTTTCCGAGTCAATCCAAATGGTAGATGCTCTGGACAGAGTGACAGTATTTGCCCCCAGTTTGAGCAGACGCTTCATCATTGTGGCAAAGAAGTAGTTACAGGATGGGAGCCACTGCCGGGGAGGCAGCTAAGGAGGACGCGTTGGAGGAGAAACCGCACACGTTGTGCTGTGCAGAGCAGGATCAACTGAGTCATGACTAAGATACTCTTCATAAGCAGCATAGACAGCCATGCAGCGACTTTCGATCTCAGCAGGGGCGGTGCTGCGGTGGCCATTGCAACGGTGCGAATGCTTCGAGAGTACGTACCGAATGCTCAGTTTGCCAGCTTCGTCCAATTCACTCCTGGTTTTGCAGACAGCCTTGACGTAAGGGTAATTAGGAGCAAGCTGTTCGCTCACAAGCGCTACTCACTTGGTACTATGCTGGAATCATCTCTCAATCTGGTCCGATGTGCTCTGTGGGCGTTACTGCACAAACGTTGTCCTCGAATTGCTGCGATCCTAATAAACAACAGAAAACTGAGGAGATTCGCTAGAGCTGATGTTATCCTGCACTTGGGCACGGACACCTACAGTGACGACTACGGAATATTCGGAGTCATCGAGCACAGCAAAGATATCTTGCTGGGTGTTCTCCTGGGAAAGCCGGTGGTGATCTGGGCAGAGTCCGTTGGCCCGTTTACTTCACCTCTGACTTCGAGGTTGGCAAGGTTCACTCTCAACAGGGTAGCTTTGGTGACTGTGAGGGAAGAAATCTCGCTGAGTGTTCTGCAGAACCTTGGCGTTAGTGGCCCGCCTACGTATCTGACTGCCGATCCGGCTTTTCTTCTGGAGCCAGCCTCTGAGAAAAGGGCCGGTGAAATACTGTCGGCCGAGGGGGTCGATGCAGGTCAGAGACCACTCATAGGGGTGACGATGGCTTGGACACTCCTTGTGGGAAAGGCTAAGAGCTCAAGGTACCTACGGTACATGAAGGAAGGTTATTGGATAACGCGCGCGATCATGCCTGAGAGTCTGTTTCAACTGATACTGAGAAAGGCCAGCCGTTTTAAGAGACTAGACATGTCCAGCTACACCAATACTCAGGAGACAGTTCAGATAATCGACCACCTTGTTGAGAGACTCGATGCCACTGTGATTCTCATACCGCATGACTACAGCCCTGCAGCCGACGATAGGGTGCTCCTCAAGAAGATCCTTCAGCAGGTGAAGCATAAGAGTCACGTCAGACTACTGGATGGTAACTACTCCGCTCCGGAATTGAAAGCTGTCATTGGGCAGTGCGATCTACTTGTTTCTGGCAGAATGCACGCCGCTATTGCCGCACTGTCGATGCATGTTCCCGCGGTGGCGATACCATACGGCCACAAGTTTCGTGGGATCATGAAGATGGTGGGGCAGGAGCGCTATGTTTGCGACGACACGGCTCCAGAGGCAATAGTATCAAGGGTAGTTGAGGCATGGTCCTGCAGAGAGAGAATCAGGGCTGAACTCATGATAACCGTAGACACCACGAAGAATCTTGCACTACACAACGCTCAGTTGGTCGCAGATCTAGTCAGGCACCGTGGTTCCGGTAGCGCTGCCGTATAACCCTTCTCATCTGCAGCCGGCCGATGCCGAAGGAAGGTGCTCTCAATAATAACCTAACAACTCCAAGCGGAGTATGCCTGAGGATTCTCCATACCCAACGTCTCGAAAAGAGAACGGAAGTGTTGAACTGCTGCATGGTGGCGTAGGCATGATCAAGAGTATCTGGGTGCAGGCAATTGCTGGGCTGCAGGACATCGCTACGGAACAGTCTCATATAGGCGCCTATTTCTTTCTTCTTTCGATACAGTGCATCGATCTGACAACGGACGACGTCCCTGGGGCTTGCTTTCTCCAGGACCACCCGTCCTCGCAGCACCGCGTCGCGAAGTAATTGCTCGGCGACTTCATTCCTGGAGACGATGATCGATGTTCCCACATGATCATGCTGCAGTTCAGGGAGCCAAGCGTCACCAAACGAAATGTCTGCCAGTTCGGCAGTTTCATCGCCGCAGAGCCTACAAGACTTGGGAACAGACAGGCGGAGACCGTGCCAGATAAGCCATCGGCGGAGAGGGACAATCGTCTGAGTCCCGTCTTTTTTCTCGATTACCATGGATCCCGGCCACCCGCGCCCTCGATAATCGAGCCGGGCCACCGCTTCGCTCTTGATCCCATATCTACCCAGCATGAAGTCAGTGTTGAGAAACGTATCGACATGCTCGCAGAAGAGTCCGAAATGAATCCGTATCGCTCGCCGCAGTCTCTCATCCACCATCTCTGCCTTCCGCATCCCATGAAGATGACAGGGGAGCCCAACCACCGCAAACCGTTCTCCCTCTTTCGCTGCCAGGATCTCCTTCAACGCAATGTTGGCCGGCACCGGACAGTACTTCGATCGAGCAGCCGAGATTACCTCTTCTCTAGTTCGCGCAATGAAGGGCTCGGGCTGAAGTGGCCGGTCGGGCCTCGTTCTCGTGACCAAAACTCCGTCAATAGCGCCCGCTTCGAGAGCATACAGGAGGAGCGCTGTTATCATGCCCCCCGAAGTCGAGTTGTACCTGATTGCCTGGTCGACCGCGTACCCGATGTAGCAGTTCTCGTAGTTTCCCAGGAGGATGTCGCCGGGCTTCCGCCCAAAAATGTCCAGATTCAGCCGCCCGAAGTCGACTGACCTCCCGGGGCAGACTTCCAAGCACGCACCGCACTGATTGCATCTCTCCGTGTTCAAGCACGGGACATAGACCCCTGCGCCGCGGTCCACCAGCATCTCTACCGCATCTCTGGGACAGATAGCCGCGCAGGTGCCACATCCCGTGCAAAGCCCGTGTTCGGAAACCGAGGCGATGTTGGTGGGGTTATTCACAGCCATAGTAAGTGTAGTTCACGACCGGAGTGACGTCAATTCGTGACAACAACAACTGTCGCACGCCAGTGGATTCAACCTATTGGAGCACATTGTCTTTGGCTGTTGTGTGTGCCCCAACGACTTCAATGCCGTGTGAGACCTTGCTCAGGGTGTTGTTATTGATGGCACTGTAATCTGTGTTCCCAGTCTCCCTTATCCCATAAACAGCATTGGCATTGTTGTTGCCATCGATGACATTAAAACTCACTTGACATCGCTGGCAGTAGTTGAGCTCTACTCCACTCGCGTAGGCGACTGTCTTGCCGAAGTCAGAGATGCTGTTGTTTATCACCTTGCAGTCGTCGGGGAAGTAAGTTACACCATTCACCGTTTTCTTGTCGATCAGAACTCCGTGCCAACCGGTATGGCTTATCTGGTTGTTGCTGATGGTCACCGTGGGTATTCCCAAAGATGCGATGCCAAAATAGGTGTTGGTGACTGTATTATTGTCGATAAGGATATTGCCACCATGGCCATAGCCATATATCATATAGCTGACCATTATGCCCGCTGACATGGGGACGTTGTTTATCCTATTGTTGATAATCTTGACTCCGTTGCCACCCTCGCAGTAGATGGCTCCGTCCCACGATCTGGTAAGACAGGCCCCGTCAATGTCATTACCCTCAACCAGTACATCAAGGCTTCTGCATGTGTCAATGCACATACTGCCACAATTGATGAACTTGTTATTCAGAATACGCCAGCCGTTGCAGGTATTGCCCAAGGCAAAGTTCTCGGTAAATACATCTTTGTCAGGAGCGTTCTTGAAGGTGCATCCTTGGACTAGAGTATTTAGACTGTCAATGGTATCGGCCCTGTTGTCCCCGCATCCTCCTGTCACCTTTACTGTAAATCCGTCAAAGACACACCCCAACATTTGTATATTCTGGCTATGCTCAATGTAGATAAACCCCTCTCGGAAGGAAGCTAGGAATTGCACGTTGTTAAATGAGATTCCATCAGTCTTGCCTGCATAAAAAGGATACGTCCTAACAGACTGACTCCCCAGGTCAATCGTCATGTTGCTCAATCCGAGATTAATGTGCGAAGAAGCAGGATCGGCGTAGAATACCTTGTCGCTTCCTGATACCACTGCCTTGGATACCGTTGTCAATGCAGGTCCTTCGCCTCTCACGGTAACGTTACTGGTCAGACGAACATAGGCATTGGCTCCTATGGTGAAAGTGCCATCAAGGAGCTGGACTACCCCACCTGCAGGAAGCTTAGCAATGGCCGTATTGATCTGAACCTCATCATTTACGCCGTCACAGACATAATCAGCGCCCTCCGGATGTGACGAGTCATGGGCGGCAACCACTAGCGTTGGCGTGGTATAGGCCGCGATAGTATGGTTTCCGTTAATATTGGCGAAGGTGTAGCGGTCCACTGCTCCCACTGAGGAACCATCCACCAGAACATCATTAATACAGTAGTGGGCGCCAGGAACAATGGCGAAGGCCTGATCTGAGCCCTGGTCTATCGTCACTGTGCCAGAGGGCGATATCGAGCCATGGGCATCGGTGCTGGCCGTAATGGTGTAGGAAGTATCAAGGGCGAAGCTGGCCGCGATAGTATGGTTTCCGTTAATATTGGCGAAGGTGTAGCGGTCCACTGCTCCCACTGAGGAACCGTCCACCAGAACATCATTAATACAGTAGTGG
>Ga0209777_10009483_pt1 | contig 10454 bp, 8 predicted proteins | sample FrelakmetHBP12HB_FD_187147 | JGI IMG/M metagenome (GOLD analysis project Ga0209777, IMG submission 187147) | Freshwater lake sediment microbial communities from the University of Notre Dame, USA, for methane emissions studies -HBP12 HB (SPAdes)... | ecosystem: Environmental > Aquatic >... | reverse complement strand
CGGGAGACGGGCTTTGACATCTCCGCCGCTTCTGAAGTTATGGCTATTTTTTGCCTGTCCCGGGATCTGCCCGAGCTCAAGGCCCGCCTGGGACGGATCGTGGTTGGATACGGTCTGGACGGGAAGGCCGTCACGGCCGCGGCGCTCAAGGCCTCCGGGTCCATGGCCGTGTTGTTGAGGGACGCCCTGCGGCCGAACCTTGTCCAAACGCTCGAAGAAACGCCGGCGTTCGTCCACGGCGGCCCGTTCGCCAATATCGCCCACGGCACCAACTCCGTGATCGCCACCGGCCTGGCCCTCCGCCTGGCCGATTATGTCGTCACGGAATGCGGGTTCGGTTCGGACCTCGGGGCGGAGAAATTTTTCAACATCGTGGTTCGCGACGGGGCCGTCCCGGCGCCGTCGGCCGTCGTCATTGTCGCCACCCTGCGTTCGCTCAAGTACCACGGCGGGGTGAAGATCGACGCTCTGAAAAACGAAAACATCGCGGCGATGGAAGCGGGGTTCGCGAATCTCCAGGCCCATGTCGAGATCGTCCGGCAGTTCGGCCTTCCCGTCGTTGTGGCTCTGAATCAATTCCCGACGGACACGCCGGCCGAGATCGAAGCGTTCGCCGCCCAAGCCAAGGCCGATCATTTGCGCTATGCCCTCAGCGATGTTTTCGGAGCGGGCGGGGAGGGAGGTGTCGACTTGGCGGGAGAGGTCCTGGCGGCCCTGGCCTCCGATCCGGCCGATTTTCATCTTCTGTATCCCCTGGAAGCGCCGCTTTTAGAGAAATTGGAGATGGTCGCCCGCCGCGTTTATGGCGCCGACCGCGTCATCCTGGAAGCGAGGGCCCGCAAGATGCTGAAACGGCTCGAGGACAATGGGTTTTCCGGCCTCCCCGTCTGCGTCGCCAAGACGCAGTATTCGTTGTCGGACGACCCCAAGCTCCTGGGACGGCCGAACGGGTTCCCCCTGACCGTGACCGAGCTTTCGCTCAGCGCCGGGGCGGGATTCGTCGTCGCCCTCTGCGGCGATATTATGACCATGCCGGGAATGCCGAAAGTCCCGGCCGCGGAAAAAATCGACGTTTCCGACGACGGGGTCATCACCGGCATCCTGGGGTGACCCGGTTTTACTCCCGCCGTCGAATATGATAAAAGTAAACGAGAAAAAGAGCGCTGTTCGAGCGTCCCCTTGGATGTGCGCCCCAATCCGGAGGATCCCATGAAAGATGAAGAGCAGGAACGTCGCGACGTATCCCGCGGCAAGGCCATCGAGGCGGCCGTATCCCAGATCGAAAAACAATTCGGCAAGGGCTCGGTCATGAAGCTCGGCCAGAAGGACGCGGCCATGAAGATCGGGTCGATCCCGACGGGGTCGATCGCCTTCGACCTGGCCCTCGGAATCGGCGGATTTCCCAAGGGGAGGGTCGTCGAAGTCTTCGGGCCGGAAGCGACGGGCAAAACGACGCTGGCCCTCCACGTCATCGCCGAGGCCCAACGGCGCGGCGGTCAGGCGGCCTTTATCGACGCCGAACACGCGCTCGATCCGCCGTACGCCGCCAAAGTCGGCGTCGATATCGACAATCTCCTCATTTCCCAGCCCGATTACGGCGAACAAGGCTTGGAAATCGCTGAAGTCCTGGTTCGCAGCGGCGCCGTCGACGTCGTCGTCGTGGATTCGGTCGCGGCTCTTGTTCCCAAAGCGGAGCTGGAAGGCGAAATGGGCGACGCCCACATGGGGCTCCAGGCGCGGCTCATGAGCCAGGCCCTCCGGAAGCTGACGGCGATCGTCGCCCGGTCGCATACCTGCTTCATTTTCATCAATCAAATCCGGGAAAAAATCGGATTCTTCCTGGGCAACCCGGAAACGACGACCGGAGGGCGGGCTCTCAAATTTTATGCCTCCCTGAGGGTTGACGTCCGGCGGATGACGGCCATCAAGGAAGGCGACCAGGTCGTCGGCAACCGGGTCAAGGTCAAGATCGTCAAGAATAAAATGGCCCCGCCCTTCCGGGACGCCGAATTCGACATCATCTACGGCGAGGGGATTTCGCGGGAAGGTGACCTCGTCGACATGGGAGCCAGTATCGGCCTGATCGAAAAATCGGGAACGTGGTACTCCTATAAGGGCGAGCGCATCGGCCAGGGCCGGGAGAACGTCAAGAAACTCCTCAAAGAGAACCCGACGCTGGCCGCCGACCTGGAAACGGAAATCCGGCAGAAGGTCGGGCTCGGAAAAGTCGCGGAGCCCGAAGAGGAAGAAGCGGAAGCGGAGGAAAGGACACCTCTGGCAAAGCCCGAAAAAACGTCCGAACGCCGCGGCCGCTGACCGGTCCTCCGGACCTGCGGGAAGGGACGAAGGAACGTTCGAGAAAAGGGGAGGAGGGTTTCGATGACCCGGGATTCGTCTCCGCGTTCCCAAAAGAGCGGGCTGCCCCCCGGCAGCCTCGTCCATGTCGGAAAGCGCAAGATCAACCGGCCCCGCATCACCCTGATGGATTACGGGGCCGACCATTTCGTCGAAAAGGAAATGGAAAACCTCGACGAATGCCTCCCGTTCAACCTCTCGTCCCCGGTGACCTGGATCAACGTGGACGGCGTTCACGACAAGGAGGTCATTGAGAAGATCGGCGGCGCCTTCGGCCTCCACCCGCTGATTTTGGAAGACATCATGTCGACGTCCCAGCGTCCCAAGCTCGACGACCTCGAGACGTCGTTCTACGTTGTCGCCCGGATGATCGAGCTCAACGGCCGCGGTACGGAAGTCGTCACGGATCAGCTCAGCCTGATTTTCGGTAAAAATTTCGTCCTGACGTTCCAGGAAGAGCCGGGCGACATGTTCGACGCCCTCCGGGAGCGGATCCGCGGCGGCAAGGGCCGCATCCGGAAGCTCGGGCCCGATTATCTTGCCTACGCCCTTCTGGACGCCGTTGTCGATCATTATTTCGTCATTTTGGAAAACCTCGGCGACCGGATCGATACCCTCGAGGAAGAGCTCGTCAAAAACCCCCGGCAGGAGACGCTCCACCGGATTCATGGGCTCAAGCGGGAGATGCTGCTGTTCCGCAAGGCGGTCTGGCCGCTGCGGGAAGTCGTCGCCGGCCTCGCCCGGGAGGAAACGTCCCTGATCCAGCCGTCGACGATCATCTATCTCCGGGACGTTTACGACCATGTGATCCAGGTGATCGACAACGTCGAAACGTACCGCGACATGCTGGCGGGAATGCTGGAGACCTACCTTTCGAGCATCTCCAACCGCATGAACGAAGTCATGAAGATCCTGACGGTGATCTCCACGATTTTCATTCCCTTGACCTTCATCGTCGGCGTTTATGGAATGAATTTCAAATTTATGCCCGAAACGGAATGGCGCTACGGATATTTTATCGTCTGGGGCGTCATGATCGTGGTGGGCCTCGGCCTGGTCAGATTCTTTAAACGCAAAAAATGGTTCTAGGCCGGAACCGGCCGAACCGAGGGAGGGTCGAATGAAACCGAAAACCATCATCATCCTCGTCCTGGCGGTTCTGGCGGCGATCATCATCATCCAGAATTCCATGACCATTCCCTTCCGCATCCTCTTCTGGTCGACCACCGGCCCCGTGATTTTCCTTGTCCTGGGCGTTTTCGCCATCGGCGCGGTCATCGAGTATCTGGTCGCCAAAGTCGGCCGGAAAAAAAGCGCCAAGCCGACCTCCGGCTCCGGGCCGACGGCCTGATTCCCCGCGACGCGCCGGCGGATCTTGAAATGAAAAACGTTTTCAACCACTTGAAAACCCATATTTTCAGGGGTTTCCTGGCTCTTCTGCCGCTGGGCTTGTCGTTTTTCGTCCTTCGCTTTCTTTACCTGGCCGTGGATCAGCGGGTCGCCCGCCTGTTTGAGCGCTCGATCGGCTTCAGCATCCCGGGATTCGGTTTTATTCTTGTCCTGCTTGTGCTTTACCTGTTGGGATTGCTGGCTTCGAATTGGATCGGCAAAGCCGCCCTGGGTTTTTTAGACAGGGCTTCAACTCATATCCCCCTGGTCAAGGTGATTTATCTTCTGGGGAAACAGCTGGGCTCGGCGTTCTCCATGCCCGAAAAACAGGGTTTGAAGCGGGTTGTCCTGGTCGAGCAATTTCGTCCGGGAGTCTGGACGATCGGATTCGTGATGGGAACGTCCGTCGAGGAGAAAACCGGGGCGACGATGCTCCGGTTATTCGTTCCGACGGCCCTGAACCCCACGTCCGGCGCCATGCTGATCGTGGCCGAAACCCAAGTCAAAAATGTAGACTGGGGCGTCGCCGACGCGATGAATACCGTTATTTCCGGCGGATTGATCGGGCCCGAGACGATCGTTGAACAAGGGAAGATTCCTCCGCAGGCCTAGCCCCATTCAATCGCTTCGCGGGACCAGCCCCGCGGCCTCCGTTTCGGGTCGGAACCATAAAAGGGCTAGCGCCGCTCAATGTATCGCAGCACGAGCGCCATGGCCTTCGGAACCATGAAAGCGCTAGTCCTTCAGCACTTTTCGCAGATACCGGGCCGTGATCGACGAACGTGACTTGGCGACGGCCTCGGGTGTTCCCTCGGCGACGATCGTTCCGCCCTTCTCCCCGCCTTCCGGCCCCAGGTCGAGGACGTAATCCGCGCTCTTGACGATGTCCAGGTTATGCTCGATGACGATGAGTGAATGCCCCTCGTCCACGAGCCTCTGAAAACAGCGAAGCAGGGTTGCCACGTCTTCCGGGTGAAGGCCGATGGTCGGTTCATCGAACAGATAGAGAATGTTCCGGTCGCGTTCGTGGACGAGATGGAAGGCCAGCTTGATCCGCTGAAGCTCCCCGCCCGAAAGGGTCGTCGTCGGTTGACCGAGGCGCAGATAGCCGAGTCCGACGTCCTGGAGGGGCGTCAGCTTTTTAATGATTTCCGGACGGTCGCCGAAGAATTCCAGAGCATCGTCGACGGTCAGGTGGAGGACTTCGTCAATGTTCTTCCCCTGGTACCGGACGTCGAGGACTTCGCGCTTGAACCGCTTGCCCCGACAGGCCTCGCAGACAAGGGAGACGTCGGATAAAAATTGCATTTCGACGATCTGCCGACCCGCGCCTTCGCAGTCCTCGCACCGGCCTCCCTTGGTGTTGAAGGAAAACGTCCCCGGCTTGAACCCGAGGAGCTTGGCCTCGCGGGTCTGGCTGAAAATCTCGCGGATTCCGTCCATCGCCTTCGTGTAGGTGGCCGGGATGGAACGGGGGGAGGCGCTGATGGGGGATTGATCAACGCAGATGATTTTATCGACGCGGTCCAGGCCCCGGATGTCCGCGAACCCTTCCCGGGATTCACCGCTCCAGCCCAGGTAGAGGATGTCGTGGAGAACCGTGCTTTTGCCGGATCCCGACACCCCCGTGAGGCAGGCGAACACGCCCAGCGGCAGACGGATGTCGATATGCTTGAGATTATGGGCGTGGGCGTCCTTGATCAGAAGGAAGCTCCGCGGGTCCCGCCGGCGTCGCGGCACGGCGATTTCCTTCTCCCCGTTCAGGTAGCGGGCGGTGATTGAGCCGTGGCCGTTCCCCGCTTCCGGGCCGGCGCCGTTGCGTTTTTTCAGAATGGCGGACAGCGGTCCGGCAAAAAGGATTTCGCCGCCGTGCTCCCCGGCGCGGGGGCCCATGTCGATCAGATAGTCGGCGGCCCGGATGATGTCCGGGTCATGCTCGATGACAAGAACGGTGTTTCCGATTTCCTTAAGGGACTGAAGGATTTGAACGAGCCGGGCGTTGTCCCGGGGATGCAGCCCGATGGACGGCTCGTCCAGGACAAACAGCGTCCCGACGAGCGAGGAGCTGAGAGCGGCGGCCAGGTTGATCCGCTGGGCTTCGCCGCCGCTGAGGGTGAACGTCATCCGGTCCAGGGTGATGTAATCCAGCCCGACCTCGATGAGAAATTTGAGGCGGTTCTGTATTTCCGCGACGAGCTTTTCGGCAATCTTCCGTTCCTCCGGGGAAAGGCGCAGCCCTTCGAAAAAGGCCGCGGCTTCCCGAACGGTCAGGCGGACGACATCCCCGATGGACAACCCTCCGACCTTGACGCTTAAAGCGTCCGGGTTCAGGCGGGTCTGGGCGCAGGCCGGGCAGGGCGCGTACTTGCGATAACGGCTGAGAAAAACGCGGACCTGGACCTTGAATTTTTTCGATTGGAGCCATTCGAAAAAGCCCTTGACCCCGTACCAATCGCCGTCGCCGTCGAAGATGAACCGGCGGTCCTCCTTTTTAAGGTCCCGGAAGGGCGTCTTGGTCGGAATTCCCCGGCGGCGGGCTTCCCTGAGCATTTCCTTCATGACCCCGCGGGAGACCGGTTTGGTCCACGGCTCGATGGCCCCTTCCTCGAGGGATTTCGACGCGTCGGGGACGATTTTCTCCTCGTCCAGGATCGCCAGGTCCCCGAACCCATGGCATTCGGGACAGGCCCCCTGCGGGCTGTTGAAGGAAAAGAGGTTCGGGTAGGGATCTTCGTATGAAACGCGGCAGGTTTTGCATTCGAGGCTGTCGGAAAAGAAAAATTCCCGGCCGTCGTCCGTCCGGACACGGGCCCGGCCGCCGCCGTGTTTCATCGCCGATTCGATGGAATCGACGAGGCGCTCGCGATCGTCCGGATCGAGGTTCAGCCGATCGACATAAACCGACACCGCCTGGCCTTTCAGGGGCGGAAGGTCATCAAAGGACACCACCTGGCCGCCGATCAGGGCCCGGAAGAAGCCGAGCTTTTTGAGGGCGGCCGTGTTTTTTTCGATCACGGTTTCGAACGAGATCGTCAACGGGGTCCCGATGGGAAGCGCCTGGAGCCCGTCCACGATCGAATCGATCGTGTCCCGGGCAACCGGCCGGCCGCACCGGCGGCAGTGGACCGTGCCGATCCGGGCGTAGAGGACCCGGAGAAAGTCGTACGCTTCCGTGACCGTGGCCACGGTCGATCGGGGGTTCTTGGTCGCGGCTTTTTGCTGGATGGCGATGGCCGGCGGAAGCCCCTCGATCAGGTCCGCGTCGGGCTTATCCATCCGCTCGAGAAACTGGCGGGCGTAAGACGACAGCGATTCGATGTAGCGGCGCTGGCCTTCGGCGTAGAGCGTGTCGAGGGCAAGCGATGATTTCCCTGAGCCGCTGACCCCCGTGACGACGGTGAACGTGTAGAGGGGGATGTCCACGTCCACGTTCTTGATGTTGTGGACGCGGACGCCCCGGAGGACGATTTGTTCGGCGTCGACACTTGCAGCCATTTTTTCAGCTTGAAAAAAGAATAATTATAGCACGGGCGGTTGGAAATGTGGATAATGGACCCATGCGCCGGGGTAAGAAACGGGCGTTGATTTGCGGGGCCGTTCCCTTTCTAGCCCTGGTCTTCGCCCTTCCGTTCGTCAACCGGGTCCGGCCGGTCGTTTTCGGCCTGCCTTTTATCCTGTTCTGGATTTTGGCCTGGGTGGCCCTGACGCCCGTGTTTCTTTTTCTGGCCGATGTTTCCCTCCGCAAGGACGGGGAAGGGCGGGACGAGGACCGATGACCCCGGCCCTGGCGATCATTCTCGGCGTCATCCTCGGCGCCGCCGCCCTGGGTTTTTTCGCCGGGCGGCGCGTTCCCATGAACCTCGAGAACTGGACGGTCGGCGGCCGCAAATTCGGGCCGCTCATCATCTGGCTGCTGATGGCCGGCGAAGTCTACACAACGTTCACATTTCTCGGGGCCAGCGGCTGGGCCTACGCCAAGGGGGCTCCGACCTATTACATCCTGATTTACGGCACGCTGGCCTATACCTTGTCGTTTTTCATCCTGCCGGAGATCTGGAAAATCGGAAAACGCGAAGGACTTCACACCCAGCCGGATTTTTTCGCCCACCTGTTCAAGAGCCGGACGCTGGGCGTGGTGGTCGCGGTCGTCGGCATCCTCTCGATCCTGCCGTACCTGCAGCTGCAGCTGGCCGGCCTGGGCCTGATCGTCGAAGCGGCTTCGGACGGGGCCGTTTCCTCCACCGCCGCGATTCTCCTGTCGTTTTTACTGACCACGGCGTTTGTCCTCACCAGCGGCTTACGCGGGAGCGCCTGGGTCTCGGTCGTCAAGGATGTCCTCATGCTGACGGCCGTCGGCCTCGTCGGGTTCGGCATCCCGAAAATCTTTTTCGGCGGAATCGGCCCGATGTTCCGGACATTGATGGACAAGGCCCCGGGGCATCTCGTTTTTCCAGGCTCCGCCCCGGGGATGGGCGTGCCCTGGGTCATGTCCACCGTCCTTCTAACCGGGATGGGGTTTTACATGTGGCCGCAATTGTTCGGGACGGCGTTTTCGGCTAAAAGCGGCCGGATCATCCGGCGAAACGCCTGCATCATGCCGCTCTATCAAATCCCGATCGTCCTGATTTTTTTCGTGGGGTTCACCGCTTTCCTGACCCTGCCGGGATTGAAAAACGGGGATCTTTCCCTGCTGACGCTCGTCCGGAAGGCTTACCCATCCTGGTTTGTCGGGTTCGTCGGTGCGGCCGGCGCGGTGACGGCGATGGTCCCCGCGTCCGTCCTGGTCATTTCGGCCGCCGCGCTTCTTTCGAAAAATGTCTACCGGGCGGGCTTCCGTCCGAAGGCCACGGACGCCGAGGTGATGCGCGTCTCCCGTCTGATGGTGCTCCTGGTCTCGGCGGCCGCTCTCGTTTTCGCCCTGGCCCTGCCCAACGCGCTGGTCAATCTTCTTCTGATCGGCTATGACGGCGTGGCTCAGTTATTCCCCGGCGTCGTTTTGGGCCTGTTCTGGAAAAAGACCGCCCGGGCGGGCGTGCTGGCCGGTCTTTTGACCGGCATCGCCGTTGCGGCGTTTCTCGTTTTCGGGAAACACGACCCCTTTTTCGGGCTCAACGCGGGGTTTGTCGCCCTTGCCGCAAACGCGCTCGTCACGGTCGTCGTTTCCCTGGCGGCGCGGCCTTCCCTTTCAGCCGGAAACGGGTGAGGGCCGAAAGGAACCCGCCGGCGGTGATGTTCCGCTGATTTCCAGCCCGTTTTCTGTTAAATTAGATTCCGCTCTTGCGGAGGGTCATCATGTTTGAAGACGTCAAAACCGAAGCGGCCGCGCTTTCCGGCCGGTTGGTCGAATGGCGGCGCGCCTTCCACCGCCGCCCGGAAACGGCTTTCAAGGAAGTCGAGACTCAGGCCGTTTTAAAATCATTTTTCGACCGCCTGGGCCTTCCCCACCGGACGTTTGCCGGGACGGGGCTTCGGGCCGATCTCGAAGGCCTTCCGGGAGGGCGGACGGTCGCCCTGCGGGCCGACATGGACGCCCTTCCTCTCCAGGAAGAGGGTTCGAAACCGTATCTTTCGGAGATCCCCGGCGCCTGCCACGCCTGCGGCCACGACGGACACATGGCCGGATTGATGGGCGCGGCAGAAATTCTGGCCGCCCGGAAAAACGCGTTCCGCGGCCGGGTAGTCTTCCTTTGCCAGCCGTCCGAAGAGCTTCCTCCGGGCGGGGCGGTGCCGATGATCGCCGAAGGGGCGCTTTCCGGCGTGGACGCTGTTTTCGGAATCCACCTGTGGCAAACGCTTCCGACCGGGAAAATCGGCGTGGCCAAGGGCCCGATTATGGCCCAGGCCGATAATTTCCGGATCACGGTAAAGGGCCGGGGGGGCCATGGTTCCATGCCCCAGGCAACTGCCGATCCGATCGTTGCCGCCGGCCAGATCATCGTCGCCCTGCAAACCGTGGTCAGCCGCAGCGTGGACCCGTTGAAACCGGCGGTGTTGTCGTTCGGTACGGTCCACGGCGGGACGGCCTACAACATCATCCCCAACGAAGTCCGGCTTTCGGGAACGGTCCGCACCTTCGAACCCGGCGTTCAGGCCCTGATGAAAAAACGGCTGGCCGAAATCACCGAGGCGACCGGCCGGGCCGGCGGCGTCGATGCCGTCCTGGAATACGAGGACGGATACCCGCCGCTTGTGAATCCGTCCGACTCCGTCGATTTCGTCCTTCGCACGGTCGAGTCTTTATGGGGACGCGAAGCGATCGGGCCGTTTTCGCCGTCGATGGGCGGCGAGGATTTCGCCTGTTACCTGCAAAAAATCCCCGGCGCGTTTCTCTTCCTGGGTTGCGGCGACGGCTGCCCTCATCCCCACCACCATCCGGGGTTTGATCTGGATGAGCGGGCGCTGCCTTTGGCCGCCGCGCTGCTGGCGTCGCTGGCCCTGGCTTACCTGGGAGAACGCGCCTGAGATGATGAGCTTCGGCGTTCTCCTGGCGATCGCCCTGGCGATGGCGATGGACACGTTCGCCGTCGCGATCGGGGTCAGCCTTTCCCTGCGGGGCTGCTCGCCGCTCCAGACACTTCGGTTGGCCGGAAGCTTCGGCCTCTTTCAGTTTTTCATGCCGATCGTCGGCTGGGCTGCGGGGCGGACGGTCGCGGGTTTGATTCAAAGCTTCGACCATTGGATCGCCGCCGGCCTGCTCGTGTTTGTCGGCG
>Ga0209777_10009482_pt1 | contig 10454 bp, 9 predicted proteins | sample FrelakmetHBP12HB_FD_187147 | JGI IMG/M metagenome (GOLD analysis project Ga0209777, IMG submission 187147) | Freshwater lake sediment microbial communities from the University of Notre Dame, USA, for methane emissions studies -HBP12 HB (SPAdes)... | ecosystem: Environmental > Aquatic >... | reverse complement strand
CACTTTGCACCTGGCAAGGGCTGCACCCAAGATGACCCGCCTGGACGCCGCCTCGCTGCGCAAGCGTTCCGCCGTGCGCGGGGATGCGGTGGTGGAAGTAAAGCCCGGGGATGCCGTGCTGGGCGTCACCGAAGGCTGGGCGTTGGAGAAGTATGTTACCCCGTCACCGCAGGCTACCAAATCAGGGAAGAAAGCAGCAAAAAAGAAATAATCGGTTATGCTGTGTGACGCACCTTTAAGGTGCGTCACACAGCATTATCGGTAGTTCAGCCCTCCACCCTGGAGGGTATTTCTTTTCCGCGCTTCTTCTCATTCAGATTCAGCATGTAGAGTGCTATTCCGGCGCTGCGGCCCAGGGCAGAGAGGTCATTCAAGTGATCACGCGAGTAACCCCGGCCCTGAGGGCCCGGTCCGATTGCCAGGACGCCAACTAGATCATACACCTTCAGGCGTGAAACAGTCAGCGGCACCAGGATCGCAAACGCTCCGCCCTCCGCCAGGCTGATAACGGTCGCATTTTCCAGTTTTTTCATTGTTTCTTCGGTGAAATGAAATTTATACGCCTCCGAAGGATGAAGGTTGTGCACTTCTGTTAAGATTAGCCCCTGCCTCTCCTTGAGAAATAAAGCCCCACTCGTGCTCTGGAGTAGAGCAGGGACAGTCGTCACCAGGGTATGGCCCAGGTCGGTTGGAGTCAGGTATGTCCACATTTCCGGCCGCAGCTCCACCAGCGCCTCGCCGTAGTCGATCCGGTCCTTGTAGAAACGCGAATTGACCCACTTCTCGACCCATTTCCGGACTGGTCGATAGATGACCGCCACCTGAAGACTGGATAGCAACGCACCCAGCCAGCCGGCCTGTTTGCCGAGCAACTGCTGAAAACAATAGTTCAACACTTGCGTTGTCAATATCCAAACCAGCATCAGGAATAATGTCACCAGGCTGTACACCAATGTACGGTTGATATAGAGGTCTGTATCCCACAGCCGGTAGCGGTAAATGGCGAACACAAAGCTCAAGGCCAATATCAGAACCGGCAGGGTAGCTCCGGCTTTTATAAAAAGGGAAAACAAAATATATTGTGCATAGGATAAGCGCGGTGAAAATAAGATGGAAGCCAGGTCAAGTATGGCAATTATCGAGAAACAGGCCACCATCCCAAACACCACCCGCTTGGTCTGCTGGCGTTCAACCGGTATGGAAACACGCCAGTAACGATACAGTTGTGCAAATATGGCCAATCCAAAGAAGCCAACCCATAAGCAGAAATCCCACAGGGAATTTCTATAGATTTGCAGGTTCAGAAAATCCAACACTGCCGGTACAACAAGAAGGAGAGCTGCCCAGCTTGTCCAGCGTGGTTCGAAATGGCCGGTGGGATAGATGAGAAAAACAACGATCATGGACACCATTCCGACCATGTAGATCAAATTGTTCATGAACAACATATGCAATTTAAACGTACCGAATGCCACCGGGGTCAGCAGGAACGAAGCGAAGGCGATCATGGAAAAAGCCACCAGGATGACCAGCCAGTCAGTGGAACGCCGGAAAAATACCAGCGGGCTGGTCAGAATGACACCCAGGGCTAGCAAACAGCTGATCACAGTATTGTAGATAACCAGGAACCGGGGGGATAAATGCATCTTCGCAAGCAATTGTATAAATCCGCCTGCGTATGTCAAAGCAACCTGACGTGGAACCTGGTTGCCGGTTCGGACGGAAATCGTAACCGGATCGCCTATCTTGCCGGCCAAAGTCAGGTTGGCTTGATATGCCGACGCAACCGGGATGTCATTAACTGCTCTCAAGATATCCCCATTCCGAACTCCTGCACCGGCGGCATCTCCAGCTGAAGCAACCGAGATGATCAAATCCCCATTAGCAGCCTGCTTGACTGCCATACCAATTCCACCTTGGTTCCAACTTTTAATGTAGTCTTGAAAACCAACAAAGAAAAAAGTTAAGACAAGCAAAAATATGACAAAATAGGCCGCGCGTGCCAGCCATAGACGGGCACCGTGCAAACGGCGTGGATGGACCTTTTTCATATGTTCGGCGGTGAGATTTATAGCTTTTTCTCCCATATCAGCCTCCGCTACATCCTGGCTATTCCCAATCAGCCAGGATATCGATCAAGAAACAAAGGTGTAATCCAGTATGATTTTATCGTTTTGAAGAAGGAGCGTCGTCTCCCCGGTGAGCGGACCAGCCTGCCAGGAAAAATTCCGTAAATCTTCTTCCACTTGCGCTTGGGAGATGCTGAAAATGGTACCCGTGGGCAGGCTGTTGAAGAAAGTAGTATAGCCGGTTTGGATGGCAGCCGCGCCAGGTAGGAGTTGGTCGGCTCGCACCTGGATGGCGTCTGGGTCATACAGCGCGCTGGCTTGAGCAGCCTGGTGGCCATTCAGAGCAGCCAGGAAAATTTCCAGGAAGGCATCTTGTAGAGGCAGGGGGGGCGGCGTTTCCTGAATGGGCACGGGCGCCACAGCAGGCCAGGCAAAGTCGGCTATCGTTGTCCATATAAGCGGCAGGCTTTGCCGGCAGGTATCCCATGTCAAGAAATTGACCGCCGGGAGACCAAGTGCCTTGGCGGTGTTCAAAAAATCGACTATCTCTTCGGCAGTTGGGATCCAGCCGGAAGTGGCGTAAGCCGCGCCGGTGGGGATGCAAAGCCTGGCATTGGGCAGGGCGTCACATTGGCGCTTGGACTCACGCAACTGCTCACCCGCGTTATGGGCCTGGTCCCAGGTAACCTGCGGCATGTGCAGGTCACAGAATTCCAGGAAGGTGGACCAGGGTAGGTCAGGGTGGTAATTGGGAAAACGGTAGGAACTTAAGGCGATGGGGATTTTCAGCGTCGTGCGCACTGCGGTCATGAACTGGCGGGCGGCACCCGCCATGCCGGTGCGGCTGTAACCGTCTTTAGCTTCTACCACGTAGCCGTCCAGACCAAGGTTCTGAATGCGCGTGATGGCTATGGCTGCTTCCGCCGATGGGTCATTTCCGTTGACAGAATGCCAGCCCCAGACGGCAATCCCGCCTCCACGTAACGCCTGTACGACCGGCGCTGTGAAATCGAACCCGGAGGCATCCAACCCGAACACCTTTTCCCCATCCGCAATCTTGACGAGTACGTGGCTCAGGTTGGCTGCCTGGGCTGCGGCAAGTATGGAGCTAGGCTCACCACCTTCGCATTCGGGGAGGCTGAAAGTAAAGAAGCCTTTGCCTTGGAGCGTCATATCACATCCTGTAGGGCAGGGTTTATCCCTGCCCATACCTACTGAAGGGCGACCATAAAGGTCACGCCTTTAGATTATTGAATATTACCAACCAATCCCAATTCTGGGGCGATTTTCCGCATGGCGAGAATAACGTTGCCGACGTGCTCCCAGAGTTCGATGCCGAATTCCGCCGCGGATTTTTCGATCTCGAGGCGGTTGGCCCCGGCAGCAAAGGTTTTGTCTTTCCATTTCTTCTTAACAGAACTTGCCTCCAGGTCGAGCAACGAGCGGGATGGACGGACCAGGGCAACCGCGGTCACTAGGCCGGTGACTTCGTCACAGGCGTACAGGGCTTTTTCCATGGGCGTCCGGCGCGGGATGCCGGTATGATCGGCGTGGGAAAGCACGGCCCGAATGATGTCTTCCGGGACAGCGCGTGCCCGCAGGATTGGCTCGCCGGCGGTCGGATGCTCTGCGAGAGTGGGATGGATTTCCCAGTCGAAGTCGTGCAGCAGGCCGGTGATGCTCCACTTTTCCGCATCCTCTGCGAACTTTTCAGCGTAGAAGCGCATTGCGGCTTCAACCGAGAGCATGTGCCTGACAAGGTTTTCATTTTTGACATATTCACGTACAAGGGTAAGGGCTTTGTCGCGATTCATGGTTTCTCCGGGAAAATTGGGAGTGGATCGCCAAGTACGGGAATGGGATGCCCGATATTCACATCCCAAAGCGCCGCGACCGTGGCAGGCAGTTCTCGTGCATTCCAGTATAGCATAGAAGATTTGCGGTAAATGCGCAGGTCGGATTCGACGCCGATTGAGTCGACGCCAAGATGGTTGCAAAGATAGATAACGCGTGGCATGTGGAACGCCTGCGTCACCAGGATGGCCTGATCGACCTTGAAAATGGCTTTTGCACGGTAGCAGGTATCGTATGACCGCCGTCCGGCATAATCCAGGACGATCGCGTCGTTGGGTACACCTAGAGAAAGGGCCAGTTGCCGCATGGCTTCCGGTTCGTTGTAATTAACAAAGCGGTTATCGCCGCTCATCAGTAGTTTTTCTACTTTACCCGCCAAATACAGGTTTGCGGCGGTGGTGACGCGGTCTACCAGAACCGGAGTAGGAGAACCATTCCGCCACAACCCCGCGCCGAAGACGATCGCCACAGCTCGAGTCGGGATTGCAGAAGCGGCATGAACACGCCCGCGCGCATACAATCCGGTCACAATGCGTGGCAAGAGCAGCACCAGCAGTCCAAGAATAGCCAGAATGAGAAGCGGTTTCAGGAGCATATTAAGGATGGGTTTGCACACAGGCGGTATTCTACCACGTCAAAAAGGAACCCGTTTCCGGCGAAGAAACGGGTTCCTGTATGACAGCAGTGTGTGGTTCAGGCTTTATACAAGCACCTGCCTGATCTTGGCGCTGGCGAAGTCCATCACCGCAACCACAATTACGATCAACGCCACCACGGTACCGGCTTTATGATATTGCAGGGAACCAAAGAAGGTGGTCAGAGTCAAGCCAATTCCGCCACCGCCTGCAAACCCAACGATCGTTGCCATGCGGATATTGATATCCCATTGGTAGATCAAATAAGAGACAAATGGTGGAGCGATCTGCGGTAGAACCGCGTAAACAATCGATTGAAAACGGTTGGCGCCTGTTGCAGTAACTGCTTCGATAGGGCCCGGGTCGATGTTTTCGATCGCTTCGGCGAACAGTTTACCGATCAGCGCGAAGGAGGTCACTGCCAGTGCCAGCATCCCGGCGAATGGACCTATACCGACCCAGAAAATGAATATGACAACGTACAGGAGCGCTTCGATCGACCGCAGGACGTTGAAAATACCCCTCGACAGGTAATACAACCAGACCAACAACCTGCTTCGGCCAGTCATGTTCTTTGCAGCCAGAAAGCTGATGGGCAGAGCCAGGATAGCTCCCAGCGTGGTTGCTAGGAGGGCCTGGAAGATGGTCACCAACATCTGTTGAGAGACAGTTTGGAAAACATCCTTGGACAGGTCAATACTGACAAAGTCCAGAATGAGCCGGCCGAAGTTCTTCCCAGGATCAAATAATTCCCGCAGGTTGATCTCTGCGACATTCCAGCAATACGTGAAAGCGGCCAGAGCCAGAATCACGTAGAAAACGGTTTTCAAAGTATCTGCAGTTCGGTTTTTTTTCTTGTCTTTTTGTGGCTGGTCCTTCAGGATGTTCTCACGCCACTTTTCACTTATGTAATCCACAATAATGATGACAACCGCCACAGCCCAGAGTGCGGTGGCATACTGCTGGTAACCGCCCATGCGGACAGTCTCGATCACAAAAAAGCCGATGCCCCCGCCGGCTACGAAGCCAATCACGGTGGCAGAACGCATGTTGATATCCCAGCGCAGGAGCGAAAAGGCCAGGAAGGAGGGAACGATCTGCGGGATGACGGCATGCCGGATCGTTTGGATCCAATTGGCCCCTGTGGCAGTCACAGCCTCGACGGGACCCGGATCGATGTGTTCAATTTCCTCAGAGAACAATTTGGACAGGGCGGCAACTGAATGAATGGTCAGGGCAATCACACCTGCAAAACTCCCCAGGCCGACCCAGACGATGACGATCAAGCCCCAGACAATGGTGTCGATGGCGCGCACAACATTCAGAATGGTGCGCGTGATGTAATAGACAATGACTCCGCCGGGAATACGCGCCATGATGTTATGGGCAGCCAGGAAGCTGATCGGGATGGCTAGAATGGTCGAGAAGATGGTTGCTAAAAAGCCCATGGCGATGGTTTCGAGCAGGGTGCCAGAGACGAAGGTTTTTACTTCATTATCCGCTGGTAATAGGCCCAATTTGACTTCCCATCTCGGTGGGGCCATCATTTTGACCCGCCCGAAAATGTCAAACAGGTTATCGCTAACCCGAATGGGTCCGACAGGCGCTCGATGGGTCAGTTTGTCGCCGATATAGGTGTACATGCACTTCCAGGCACAGATCTGGTCCTCGCCATTGACCGACATGGTAATCATGTCTGGATTAAGTAGGTTGTTGACGACGGTGCGGGCGTCCATGAAACGCTCGACAAGCCGGTTCAACCTGACGTCCGTGACATTCCAGGCGATCACATACAAGACTATGCCGGCCAGCAAAACGCCAGGTATAATATTGGATTTTTTCTGCGCTGCCAAAAACCGCGCATCCAGTATGTTCCAGACCCAAAACAGGATCAGAGGCAGCCATAACCAGCTGGTTGTGACCCTGCCAAGAGTGACTATTCCGATGTTTTGGTTTACGAAGAAATAGTTGGTGATATAGACGAGCAGGAAGGTCGTCAAAAATATCACCACGCCCCGGCCTCTTTTCTTCAGTACCAGTTGACCCAACCCGGGAATGAAGAGCGAGCAAATGACGGGCAGGATGGTGCTATTGGTACGGGCTGGGTTTCTCTTTGGATTTTCCATAAGGATTTTGAGAACAGGGAAAGGGATCGAAATGCGCTTTACGGAATGGTCAGGGGCCTTAAATTATCGAGACCCTTTCAGCTTCCTGACCGTAGATGGCTTTGAATTGGGCATCGTCGATCTGCTTTGGCAAGCCCCGGAACACCAGTTCACCATCCTTAAGGGCAATGGCGCTGGTGGCGTAGCGATGAACTAGATCCAGAAAGTGCAGGCTGCAGATCACCGTGATGCCGCGCTCCTTGTTCAACTGCTCGAGGTATTTCAGAATGGAGTGCGCCAGTACCGGATCCAGCGAAGCAACCGGCTCGTCTGCCAGGATCAACTTGGGTTCCTGCATCAGGGCACGCGCGATCCCAACCCGCTGTTGCTGTCCGCCGGAAAGCGAATCAGCGCGCACATGGGCTTTATCCAGCAGGCCGACCTGTTCCAGACTGGCGTTGGCGCGCTGTTTATCCTCCGGGGAAAACAACTGCAGGGAACTGGAAAATGTGTCGACATATCCCAAGCGACCTGACATGACATTCGCCATCACTGAAGATCGTTTCACCAGGTTGAACTGCTGGAACACCATACCGATCTGCCGCCGAATCTTGCGGATATCGCCCCCTGAGGCGGCGGTTATATCCTGTCCGTTCCAGATGATCTTGCCGGAAGTCGGTTCGATCAGCCGGTTGATGCAGCGCAGCAGGGTAGATTTTCCTGACCCGCTCAACCCAATGACTGCCAAAAATGCGCCATCCTCGACTTCAAAGCTGACATTTTTCAGCGCCTGGGTACCGTTCGGATACACCTTTGTGAGATTCTCTATTTTCAACATAATAGGTTTTGGATGCTGGAGAAATGCGAAGGATATGAGCTATCTTAATAAATAGGGGACGGAATTTGCAGGCGGATGCTAGTTAATGAAGCATTCCGTTATACCAATTTGATCCCAGGGTGAAGAGTGCGTAGACACTCTTACCTTAAATTCATTTATTGAGATATTGCACAAAAAAGAACTTGGCAGGTCACCGGACCTGCCAAGTTCTAGAAAACATTACTTTACCAGTGTGACGGGATTGACGCCGGCTTTCTGAAGAACAGCGAGGAAATCGTTGTAGAAGGTCGGTTCGATCTTCTGGAGAGAATCATAGTTGTATAGACTCTTGAGGACGATTTTCCCGCCCGGATCATTCGCCATGAACAACATGCCTTCAACGATGACGGCTTGGAGCTTGGGATCCAGCGTCTTGATGAATTGCATGCCATCATTCGGGATGCGGTCGCTGACGGCGAAGATCGTCACCTTCTTGGCGATATCAGGGTAGGTGACATAAAGTTTGTAGGAGGTATCGGTCAATGTGTTGATGAAGGTCACACCTGCATCGCAGTCGCCCTTGTACAGGGCAATGGCCACTTTATCGTGGCCGCCAGCGTTCACCGTTGCTTTGAAAGCCGTATCCGGATTAATGCCTTTCGACTTGAGGATAATGCGCGGGACGATGTAGCCTGAGGTCGAGTTTGGGTCGACAAAGCAGAAGGTCTTGCCCTTAAGGTCGGCGAAACTCTTGATCCCCGAGGCAGTCGTGGCCATGAACTGGGCCTTATAGAATGGCTCAGGTGTGCCTACCAAGGCTTTATCGGGATCGACATCGTTGGTGGCGTACTTACGGATGGCGATTAGTACAGGGAAGATGCCATATTTCGCATTGCCCAGCAAAGCAGAGAAGGTGTTGAGGAAACCAACCTGGGCCTTCTCAGCACCCATAGCCTCGATGGAGGCTGCAAAGGTTGTACCGACTTCCATCTTGAAAGTAAGGCCGGTCATCTTGCTCAAGCAATCGGCAATGGCACTGCCTGCCTTGGTGATCTTACCGGTATCGCCTGATGGGACGAATGTGATCACAATCGGTTTGTCAGCTGAACCGAGCTTGCCAGCGGCAGCAGCAGCTGGTGCATCAGCCAACTTGGCACAGTTGGGAAGTGGAAGGGGGGTATTCGTCGGGGTGGGGGGAACAGGCGTCATGGTCGGTAAAAGAACTGGTACCTCTAGCGTTGCCGTGGGCGGAACTGCGGTGGGCGGCGGAGGCGGAGGTTGCGTTGCCACAGGTGCGGCTGGTCCACATGCAGTTAATAGCATGACGGCAGCCACCATCAATGATACGAACAGGTACATCTTCTTCATTTTTTCTCTCCTCTCGTGAGATGAATGATTTGGCGGGGATTATCCTCCCCAGCGACTATTTTATATTATCTCGATTTCCCAAATAAGACAAGTAAAACAATCTTAAATAATCCACATATTCAGTATAATATCCATATGGCAAATAAATCTGTCCTCAAACTCCTCCTGATCCTCCTGGCAATCGCGGCTATTTGGTTCGTGGCAGTGACGGTGAACCGCAGCATTACCAAATCATTAGATCCACTACAACGCGCCAACAGCCAGCTCGGCACACAGGTCTCCGAGTTGCTTCATCCCACTCCCACCATCCTCCCGGACCCGGTCACCGTCATTGACAAGGTCCAGGCCCTTGCCCATCTCGAAACGATCCGCTACACGGTTGAGAAAGTAATTACCGCCGAGAACAACCAGGGTGTGCTGGCTCCGCTGTTTGGTGACCGCCTGCTCTTTGTGGCGCACGGTTATGTGATCGCCGGGATTGATATGGGCAGGATTCTACCTGAAGACCTATGGCTGGATGGAAACGTGCTGAATATCCACCTGCCTGCCGCGGAAGTGCTGGTGACTGCCCTCGATAATGATAAATCATATGTCTATGATCGCGAGACTGGGGTCTTTACGAAGGCCGATCCCAATCTGGAAACCCAGGCGCGCCAAGTGGCTGAGAACGAGATCCGCAAAGGCGCGCTGGAGGATGGGATCCTGGAGCAGGCCTCGGCGAATGCACAGATCTATCTGCGCTGGTTCTTTGAAACGCTAGGGTATAAGCAGATTATTTTTATTTCACCCACATCGTAAGACGAAGAGACAATCGTCTTATCGCCCGCTATTTCTCCGTCCAGGATGGATGTGCATACTTGGCCCTCACCAATTTTTCGGCGCGGTTTTTTTCATCGAGGCTCAAGTTCCCCGGTTGGAGATCCAGAGCGAGTACGGATCCGAAAGCTGTAATTACTGCCCGGGCTGCTTCATCCCATGAAACCTTGCGCTCAAGAGCAGTCTCCACCGTGGTCGCCCGCCTGAGCAGCCGGTCAGCCGCAAGAGTGCGGGATTCTTCATCGGGAAAGACCAAAACCTGCAAGATGCGCCTCAGGTCCCCAGTCAATGGCAGGGAGCCATGCTGGAGTACACCTTCCTTCCGGCGCGCCTGTGCCGAACCGACCAGTTTCTTTCCAGCGATAGTAATTTCGTATGTGGAGGGTACCTCAAAGCAGACGGGGTTTGTACCTAGGTTGTTCGGTTGTCTAGCAGAGTTTTCATTTACTTCGACCCGCATACTGAGCAGGTTCAGAGCCTCCACCAGCGCTTGGGCCAGCCGGTGGTAGGATTCAAGCACTGTCCCGGCCACACGCGGCTCGTTAAGCGGAGCAATCACCGAATACGTCAGTTCATCAATATGCAGCACTGCCCGGCCCCCGGTGGGGCGGCGCACCACTTCCCAGCCGTTAGTCCGCAGTCTGGGAATGTCAACATCGGTTAAAGGTTGGGCATAACCAAGGGAGAGACAGGCTGGATCCCAGGCATATAACCGCAGCGTAGGGATTGATTTTCTGCGTCCCACGGCTTCGAGAATGGCTTCATCCACCGCCATATTCCAAGCGCCATG
>Ga0209777_10009481_pt1 | contig 10454 bp, 13 predicted proteins | sample FrelakmetHBP12HB_FD_187147 | JGI IMG/M metagenome (GOLD analysis project Ga0209777, IMG submission 187147) | Freshwater lake sediment microbial communities from the University of Notre Dame, USA, for methane emissions studies -HBP12 HB (SPAdes)... | ecosystem: Environmental > Aquatic >... | reverse complement strand
CACGCTGGTGAACGCCATCCTGGCCCGCTGCCCTGACCTTGGAGAGATTAACGGCTCGGTCCGGCCCGGCATTGTGCACCGACTGGACAAAGACACATCCGGCCTGATGATGGTAGCTAAGAATGACGCCGCCCAGAAAAGCCTTTCTCGCCAGATAAAACAGCGCTCCATTAAGAAGGGGTACCTTGCCCTGGTTTCAGGGCATCTAACACCGGAGCGGGGAGCTATCGACGCCCCCATAGGCCGACATCCCCAGGACAGGAAGAGAATGGCTGTAGTATCGGGAGGCAGGGAGGCCCGCACGGATTACAAAGTGATTAAATATTTCGATGATTACACGTTGGTGGAGGCAATGCCTGAGACCGGGCGCACCCATCAGATAAGGGTGCACTTCGCTGCGATAGGGCACCCTATCTTCGGCGACCACATTTACGGGAAAAGGTCAGCGATGCTTGGGCGGCAATTCCTCCACGCCCACAGACTGGGCTTCAGGCTGCCTTCAAGCGGAGAGTTAGTTGAATTCAAGTCAGAGCTGCCCTCGGACCTGGAGGAAGTACTGGAGCAGCTTACTGCTGATACTAGCCCAAAGGTAGCATTGCGAACCAGTGCCAACATGTTAGAATGACAGGCATGAAAGAGGCCAGAATGAGCGATTCGGTGCGTGTACGCTATGCACCCAGCCCCACAGGCTTGCCCCACGTCGGCAACATAAGAACTGCTCTGTTCAACTGGCTCTTCGCCAGGCACAGCGGCGGCAGCTTCATCGTGCGCATCGAGGACACCGATGTCAACCGCAAGGTTGAGGGTGCTGTTGAAGCTATCCTGGACGGCCTGCACTGGTTGGGAATAGACTGGGACGAAGGCCCGGAGGTAGGTGGTAAATATGGGCCCTATTTCCAATCACAGCGGCTAGACATCTACCAGAAGGCTGCGCAGCTCCTGGTAACAGAAGGACACGCCTACCCCTGCTATTGCTCCACGCAAAGGCTTGAACAGATGAGAGCGGAGCAGGCACGCAGAAAGCAGCCGCCCGGTTATGACCGTCGCTGCCGCAGCCTGAGCCAGGAGGAGCGAGCTAAATTCGAAGCACAGGGCATCATCCCCGTAATCAGATTCAAGATACCTCTCGAAGGCCAGACCAGGTTTAACGACCTGATTAAGGGGGAAGTAGTTTTCGACAACAGCACTCTGGACGACTTTGTGCTCCTGAAGTCGGATGGTTATCCCACCTATCACCTCGCCAATGTGGCTGACGATCACTTGATGAAGATAACGCATGTTCTCCGAGCCGACGAGTGGCTGTCGAGCACACCACGCCATATGCTGCTTTACAACGCTCTGGGTTACGAGCCGCCCTTGTTCGCACACCTGCCCATGATACTGGGGACCGACCGCAGCAAGTTGAGCAAGAGGCACGGCGCTACCGCGATCACCGAATACCGCGACCAGGGATACCTGCCGCAGGCGATGATGAACTTCCTGGCCCTGCTCGGGTGGGCGCTCGACGACCACACCGAGCTCTTCACCAAAGAGGAACTGATACGCCATTTCTCCATAGAGCGCATCAGTAAGACCAGCGCCATCTTCAATCTCGACAAGCTCAACTGGATGAACGGCGTCTACATACGAAAATTGAGCACCGATGAGCTGACAGACCTGTTAATGCCATTTCTGAATAGAGGCCTGCCTCAATCGGTGAAGCGTCCCCTTTCCCGAGAATATGTGAAGCAGGTCGCACCCCTTATTCAGGAGCGCTTGACCGCCCTCGGGGAAGCAGTGGAGCTTTATGATTTCTTCTTCGTCGATGAACTCGATTATAATGTTGACCTGCTTCTGGGCAAGAAGCTGACCAGAGAAGATGCAGTTAGGGGGCTTGAAGCCGCTCTAGAGCGGCTTCAAGCCCCGACCTTCGATGCCCAATCTCTGGAAGGTGTGCTGCGTCCACTCGCCACCGAGCTGGGATTCAAGACTGGCGATTTCTTCGGCCTGCTGCGGGTGGCAGTCACCGGACGCACTGCCGCTCCGCCACTATTCCAGACCATGGCATCATTGGGCAAAGAGAGGTGCCTTAAGCGCATCGAAGCCGCACTCCATGAATTGCGGAAGTAAAACCTGATGAAAGTATTGATATTATTAATAGCCGCAGCAATTCTGGTAGTAGCTGCGGCTGTGTTGGCCGCAGCCCCGCTTAAGAGTGTGACCTATTATGAGTCGGAGCCCTATGTTACGACAGAAACCTACTATGTCACAGAAACCCAAACCGAAGAGATACCGTTAGACTATAAAGTTATCGATACCGAAATCCACAACTGGTACTGGAGAGTCTCCTCAGATTGCTCCGTCACCATCAAAAATATCGATTCAGAGAGCGGGTACTTCCGCATTGCGTTCGATATGGCAACTCAAGCTACTCCCGTAGCTGCCAGCAAGACCGTCACCAAAGCCGCCTGGCAATTCCTCGCCCCGGGAAAGCAAGAGGATGTCACGGTGCGGCACGAGGGAGACTACATAGGAAATCTCACCTACTCGATCACGCCGCCGACAAAGGAAGTCACAACATCCCAGCAAGTGCCGAAAACGAGAGAGGTCACAAACTACAGGGAGGTAGAGAAAACTAAGAAGGTAACCTTTGTGGAGTATTGGACGGGATGAGCAAGTCAACCGCGCTGCTAGCCTTGCTGTTGGTGATTGCGTTCACGGCCAGCATCTTTGGCTGTGTTAACGAGAAAGAGACGCCTTCACCGACGCCCATAGCCAGTCCGACACCAACGCTTACACCGACCCCCATACCTACCCCGACACCCACGCCTGAGCCTGTGACCAAAGTATTCAATATCACTCGCACGCTCTCTGGACTCAACATCACCCTCGTCATGGCCACCTGGGTTAGTGATGAAGTCGAGGTCCAGTGGAGAATAGATAATCCCACCGCACAAAGCTTCGAGGCCAGCCGCCTCTACAGTATCTTTCAACCAGGTGCCTATGCCACAGACCAGGCCGGCAAGGAAGCAGAATACTTCATACCGCCACCCATCATCAAAGACCTTGAAGCAGGCAAGTCGCTGACCTACAAAACCAAGCTGCTCTTCTATCCTGAATCCACACGCATCACAATTCGCCTCCCCGACGTCTGGGCAGAGGGCGGCAACTTTGTCGACATCAGCGTAGAATTCAGCTTCCCACGCTAGATATAGAAAGGTCGTTTAGTAACTGGGGAGTCCAGAGGGGCTTTGCACCTCTGGTGGTCCGCCTATGGCGGATGGGGGTATCCCCCAGCCTCAAAAGTCCCCCAAGACTGGGGGATTTAGGGGATTGAAAAGTGTTGCTAAACGCTCTCATATAGAAAGCGTTGACAAGGTTTCCCAAGTCATCTACACTATAAACGTAAAGCTAAGTATTGAGATGTCGCAGTAGATATCTCAGCTTAGGTTTGTTGGGGATTAGTCTAGCGGTAGGACAGCGGACTCTGGATCCGTTGGCCCAGGTTCGAATCCTGGATCCCCAGCCATGATGAAACAAAGAATCGGGAGAGACACTCCCGATTCTTTTATTTTAAAGCCCATTTTCAAGGACTTGACAATTCAGTTGCTTAGTGTTACAATGTTACCAATAAAAACTAATATTGGGGTAGGTGGCAATATGACGCCAGTGATACGCATAGACGATGAGGTGATGTCAAAGCTTAAGGAACATGCCAAAATTTTAGATTTAGTATTCGGTACACCTAATGAAGTTATACGAGTTGTTCTTGGATTGGATAGAAGGAAGCCTGCACCTACTTTGGAAAAAGGTAGTAATGCCAATTCTACTGAGGCAATAGAAATACAACTAGACAGTTTATATACTGCTCGTAAGTGGGCTCTAATTCCTATACCCAAGGATAAAAGAACCTTCTTCCCAGGTTACAAGGTTAATTTCGATCTAGAAACAGATTGCGGAGTTTTGACTACTCATGTTACTTCTGCTCCTAGAGGAACACCGTACGGCGATCCTAAAGGAGGTGCATATATTCAGAGTAAACTTCGCCCATGGTTTGATAATCACCCAAGACTAAGAGATGGAGCCAAGCTCAGAATAGAAGCTTTAGAGGCAGGCAAAAGGTACAAGCTACTATTAGTAGGATCTAGTAGCTAAGTATTTTACTCAACCAATGTTTGAACTTCTAATCTGGGGCACTACTAGAGCTTAGGATTATAGCGTTTCTACCTATAAGCCTCTCTTCGATGTTTCACCCGGTACACAATTATCAAGCGAGACTCATCGTTCACAGTATACAGGATTCGATAATCACCTATCCTTATTCTGTACCCCTCTATTCCCATTAACTTCTTAGCCCCAACCGGGCGCGGCTCGTTAGCCAAACGAGCGATGGCTTCATTAATCCTCTGGGCAAATCTATGAGGAAGAGCCTCAATCTGCTTATGCGCTATGTGGCTGATCTCAAGCCGGTACACGAACCTTCTTCCTGGCCTTTGTTTTCTCCAGATGCTCTTCAAAAGTTATAGTCGGCTCGCCTTCGAGTTCAGCCTTCAAAATATCTGTGGTATCCTCTAAGTCCTCCAGCCGCTCTCTGAGGCCATTGTATTCGTCTATGCCCAATAGGACCGCCTTAATCTCGCTGTTAGAGATAATGAAATAAGCCTCTCCACCTGCTGAGACATCATCAACCAGATGCGTCAGCTTCGGCCTCGCCTCGCTGATGGATATGGATTTAATCTTAGCCATAGCTTAACCCTCCTGTTACAACATATTGTAACATATATTGTAATAATGTCAAGTGTTTAAACCACAAAAAGGCTTGCCCACCGTTGACCCTTCAGGTATAATAACAATCGCTGCAGGTACAATCATGAAGTGCTTGCCTGGCTAAGAATGGCGCATTCGTCTAGCGGCCAAGGACATCGCCCTCTCAAGGCGAAGATCAGGGGTTCGAATCCCCTATGCGCTACCATAAATCAAAGAAGGTGGTTATATGGGTGACATACTGGATGAAGCGGCTGCTGTGGTGCAATGCAAGGAGTGCCCCTGGTATAAGTCCTGCGTGATGCCTATGAGGATCACCATGGAGGACATTAAGAGGCAGTTGTCAGACTCTTCCTTCGCCTCTGAGGATACTACCATGTCCCGCTACTTTGCGGAACTCGCCTCGGCGACACAGAACTTCCTCCTCGAGAGCTGCCCCATTTTCATCGAAAGGCTCAGGGCCAGCCCCAAGCTTGCCGAGCGCATCAAAAAGATGATGCAGAGTTGGGGAACAGAAGATAAATCCGGCTCGTAAGCTCAAGCTATCTACCTCCCTGCTGCTATCCTCTCCATGCAGACTTGAGAATACCCAATAACTGCTGCCACGTTGTGGTATAATCTGTCCCAGCGTCCGAAAGACGAGAGATTCATGATAAAGCTGCAAGACGTCTGGCGGCTCTACCACATGGGCGAAGAGACAATCAACGCCCTGGCTGGCGTAACCCTGGAAATCAGCCCGGGCGAGTTCGTATCCATTGTCGGACCCTCAGGATCAGGCAAGAGCACGCTTCTTCACATCATCGGCGGGTTGGACTCCCCCACAAAGGGAAACATCATCGTCGATGAGCAGGACCTGAGCAAAGCCAGCGACAGCGAGCTCTCTTCCTATCGAAATAAGAAGGTGGGCTTCGTTTTTCAAACTTTCAATCTGCAACCTACTTACACCGCACTGGAAAATGTGGCTTTACCTCTGGTCTTCGCCAGAGTGCCTTTGGGGAAACGCAACCAGATAGCAAGAGAAGCCCTGGACACAGTGGGGCTCGGCGACCGCGTTCGTCATAAGCCAGGCGAGCTTTCAGGGGGGGAAAGGCAGCGAGTCGGCGTAGCTCGCGCCCTGGTAAACAATCCCAGGATATTGCTCGCCGATGAGCCTACGGGTAACCTCGACAGCAAGGCTAGAGAACGAATCATGGAGCTTTTGACCAGGTTGAATAAGGAACGGGGCTTAACCTTGGTGCTGGTGACACATGATCTGGAAAGCGCCAGGAATGCCAACCGTATGCTTCAGATGCACGACGGCAAATTAACCGAATCGGTTGATAAAAGGTAGTATCGTGAGCTTACTTGACCTTCTGCGCACCGCGTTGTCCAACCTGCGGCGCAGGAAACTGCGCAGTTCTCTGACTATTCTGGCTGTAGTCATCGGAGCCGGCCTGGTATCTTTGCTGGTCTCCGTAGGGATCGGCGCCCAGGGATTCCTTACAGCCCAGGTCGGGTCGCTGTTACCTTCGGACGTGATCATGGTCGCCTCGAACCCGGACGTATTCCAGATTGGGCTTGGCGGCCTGGGCATCGGGGGCAACCCTCAGCCGATAGCTGGTAACCAGACCGGCGGTCTTACCCTGGAGCCGTTGACTCTCCAGCAGATTCAAGAGGTGCAGGGGCTTAAACACGTGGGACGAACCGACCCTTTCATAATACTCCAGACAGATTCGGTGAGATTGCAGGATTCACAGGCAAAATTTCGTACCGATGTTAGACCCCAACCAACCTACCAGATAGAAATGGTTCAACTGGTCGCCGGGAAATACATTACCGACCAGACGCAGGGTGAATGCATCATCGCGAACCAGTACCTTGACGTTTTCGGTTTCAGGAGTCCCGAGGAGGCACTTGGAAAGGGAGTCGTAATACACGTGACGCAGGCTGCCAGCTTGATCGGGCTGCCTGCAGAGACCAAGGAATATAGCTTCACTATTGTGGGGGTGACTGAGAAAACCCTGAGCTCAACCGAGATCATAATCTCTTTGACAGATGGAGAGGATATATCACGGTTTTGGGCAAATACCCCCGACCTGTATACGGACAAGATACCCGCAGCCATTCTGCAGGTAAGAGTCGACGGCAGCCAGTACACTGACCAGGTAGCCCAGGAAGTCAAGGGCCTCGGGTTGGGCACGATTACATCCACCGATGTGCTCGGCATTATTGGCACCATCTTTGGCATCATTCAGGCAATACTCAGCGCCTTCGGGCTGATAGCGCTTGGCGTAGCCTCATTGAGCATCGTAAACACCATGATCATGTCAGTGTATGAGCGCACAAGGGAGATCGGAGTAATGAAAGCGGTAGGCGCTTCGAAGGGCACAATACGAATCCTGTTTACCGCAGAAGGGGCCGCCATCGGCCTGCTCGGAGGAGCTATAGGCGTGGCTATCGCCTATGTGCTCGGGTTTGCTATTGACCGCATTGCCCGCGCCACGTTCCTCAAGGACTTCCAGACCTTCAACATCTCCGTGTTTCCCTGGTGGCTCATCGTGGGCGTCATCGCCCTGACCACGGCCATCGCCGTTCTAGCCGCGCTTTACCCGGCCCATCGCGCTGCAGGCCTCGACCCCATCGAATCGTTGAGATATGAGTAGAGCTAGGAGGAACAGTTGAGCCAGGTTGAAAAGAACCAAACTGCAATGACACTGGAACCCATCGCCATGGTCAAAAACGACGTCAAGGAGATGGGAAGACGTGATTGGGATAAAGTAGTATCCCAGCTTATAGTCAGACCGGACTTCGCAGACGCACTGGAAGGCCTGAAGGAATTCTCACATCTAATAGTACTTTTTTGGTTTCATCTCAGTCCTGCAGGCGAAAACGCTGCTCATAAGACTCACCCGCAAATGAGGCCAGACATGCCGTTAGTCGGAGTGTTTGCCACACGGAGTCCAGTCAGGCCCAACCCTCTGGGCATGGCAGTGGTAAAACTCGAGGGGCACATAAAAAATGTCCTCATAGTTACAGGCCTCGATGCTTTGGACGGCACGCCGATATTGGATATAAAACCATATCTCCCGGGCGACTCTGTTGCCAAGATCAAGGTGCCAGATTGGGTACATAAATTACGCCAGCCTGAGTGAAGATGGCAACCGGATGCCAGCATAGCTATGGCCAAGCTCAAGCAGCACACAGCATCAGAGGGCACTGCGCACAATGCCCACTCTCTAAATCAACAGCTAACCGAAATTTATCGTCTGCTCCTCGCTCGCTACGGCCCTCAGCACTGGTGGCCAGCGGATACTGCTTTCGAGGTTATCGTAGGGGCTATCCTCACACAGTCTGCAGCGTGGGGAAATGTAGAGAAGGCTATCTCGAATCTTAAACAGGCGCGAGTGATGAACCCCGCATCTCTTCGCAATCTTCCCCTGGGCAAACTGGCCAAACTCATCTACCCCTCGGGTTACTACAATGCCAAAGCGCTGAAGCTCAAATCTTTCGTGGAATACCTGGAAGAGGTCCACGAAGATTCCCTGGAAAGGTTATTCTCTCTCGATACCCACCGACTTCGTAGCGAGCTTCTCAATATTCACGGCATCGGGCCTGAAACTGCCGACTCGATAATACTGTACGCTGCGCACAAGCCCATATTCGTCATCGACGCCTATACTCGTCGTATTCTCAGCAGACTTGGCCTTCATCCATCGATGGACAACTATTCCGCCTTCCAGGCAACATTCATGGGTAACCTGCCTGCCGATGAGAAGCTATTCAATGAATACCATGCCCTGCTCGTCCGTCACGGCAAAGAAGTCTGCAAGAAAGCACCCCTTTGTGACGACTGCTGCCTGAGAAAGCTTTGCCTTTACCCCACCTTGACGCTGCCATCATCTCCACCCCCTAGAACTAGATATCAGCGGTAACTCTTTTGGATTAAGCCCATCAGACCAAGCCTATCAGGCAAAACCAGCGTGTAGCCAGTCTAAAAATTACCTGAAAATTACCCTAACAGGGGCAAACTACACCACTGCCTTGTTGTAACCTATGAAGAGGCTCATGCAATCTGTTATTGCTCAGCTATTTATCGTATTTATCAACAATTGGATGGCAGAACATCGGAGGTGCAAAAAATGTTAAGGATAAAAGGCAAATCACGGCTTCTATCTCGGGCAGCAATTCTGGTGTTGCTGTCTTCAATCATGGCCTTGCTGATAATACCCGGATGTGCCGAAACCCATCTGACTGACTACGATATCCAACAAATGTATCTGAGCGCTACAGAGGATGCGGAGGTAGCAATGCCCAATGAAATATACAAAGACCTCACAGCCATAGAGACTGATAACCATAACCTGATATGGGAAGGCGAGCCTGGCGACTCACGTGTTTTGGTCGTGACCTGGACAGGAAAACCTTATTATGATAATTATGTTGGGCAAGACTACCAACTACCTGCTGGTGCAGAGGTATGGGTGACTGTCGTACCTGAATTAGAAAACTTCTTCAAGGGTAAAAATTCCAGCGTCACCAATCTAAGAATAGAGCAACTTCTAGGTCTGCCTCCGAACAACGGAAAAACCAAGTTTGTAGAGATTTGGGCTGATCCAAACGACATGTTCCGGCCCAGCCCAGACCCTGAGATCACAGACCACGAAGCCGAACTGGACTTCCCTGCCTCGGACAGGTTTATTACTATCACTGAAACGTACAAAACCTGGTTTAATAATTTAAAAGAGAGTTCGTATGAAGGAGATTATGCTCATCCCTGGACCAGGCTGGGTTATACTTACGACTGGGGGAATAAAAAGAACCACATAGGCTTAAGTGAGTTTGTGATCGCAGGAAACTCAACTATCGGGATCAAATCAATAACGGCAACCAATGACTACTTCAAAAAATAGTTTTATATTTAAACTCGGAGTCATCCTTGTTACAACAGGAGTAGTTAGCTATGGACATATTCATCAAAGCGGCCATTGATGAGGCCAGGAAAGGGCTCGGGGAAGGAGGGATTCCCATCGGCTCTGTCCTTGTAAGGAAGGGGGAAATTATCGGCAGAGGACATAACAAACGCGTGCAGGATAATAACCCTATCCTCCATGCCGAGATAGATTGTCTGCGCAACGCAGGTAGAGTGGGCGCATATAAAGATACTGTCCTTTACTCCACACTCATGCCTTGTTACCTTTGCGCGGGCGCTATTGTTCAGTTCGGCATCAGGAAGGTCATAGCAGGAGAATCAGAGACATTTGCAGGGGCGAAGGAATTTATGGAATCGCACGGCGTGGAAGTCACCGATTTGAATTTGGATGAATGCAAACGGTTGATGAGGGAGTTTATAGAAAACAATCCCGATTTATGGAAGGAGGATATCGGGGAACTGTAAAATTGAATGAGGTCGTTTAGCAACTGGGGAGTCCAGAGGGGCGAAGCCCTTCTGGTGGTCCGCCATAGGCGGATGGGGGCATCCCCCAGCCTCAAGAGTCCCCCAAGACTGGGGGATTTAGGGGGCTGAAAAAGTGTTTTCAAACGCTATCAATTGAATTGCGCTTGTATTCTGGCTGAATTTGTTGTATACTTATAAGAAAGTGAATATGGAACCGCTAGGGGTGCTCACAAGCTGAGAAGTGGTTTTGCCACTAACCCTTAGAACCTGATCTCGGTAATTCGAGCGGAGGAAAATGCGGTTTTTGAGACCAAGAACCACCGCAGATTCAGGTTCT
>Ga0209777_10009480_pt1 | contig 10456 bp, 9 predicted proteins | sample FrelakmetHBP12HB_FD_187147 | JGI IMG/M metagenome (GOLD analysis project Ga0209777, IMG submission 187147) | Freshwater lake sediment microbial communities from the University of Notre Dame, USA, for methane emissions studies -HBP12 HB (SPAdes)... | ecosystem: Environmental > Aquatic >... | reverse complement strand
TTGATACCCCGCACCTGCATTTCCGAATCCTAACGCAAGTGCATCGGTCACATCTGACGGAGAGACTGGTACAGGAAGACCTGTGCTCAGGGCAATCAATGGTACGAGAATCACCCAGCCAATGAGACCACCAACAAAGACAAACGCGGCAATCCGTGGTCCGATAATCCACCCGACCCCAAGCAACGCAGGAGACGTGGCGACACCGCCATAGAACACCCCTGGTTTCTCCCCCCCACTTCCGACGCTATATTTCCCGATATTTACGATCCCGTGGACCGCCCCAGCAAATATCTTTAATCCAACCTGACAGAATTTAAATAACCCGGATGTAAGGGCACCAACGATCAGCCATATTCCACTGACGCCACTGCCTCCCTTCTTCCCAGTTGAGGAGGATTCTCCACCAACCGTTGTTGTAAGGACAGCAGCAACGGCAACACCCTCAGGGAATGGTAAATCTGTTTTGATGATAAGTGCCCGTCGAAGCGGGACCATCCACAAGACACCAAGCATACCACCAAACAACGCTATCAATGTCGTCTCAACATAATGAATCTCGGTCCAGGTTCCAATAAGAACCAGGGCAGGAATCGTAAAAATCACTCCAGCAGCCAGTGCCTCGCCAGCAGCGGCGCCCATCATCCCGATGTTGACCTCAAGGATTGTTCCTTTGAAGGGTTTCAGAAAGAAAAACGCCATAACTGCCCCAGGAATAACCGCAGACACCGTCATTCCTGCGTACAACCCAAGGTATGCGTTTGCTGCACCAAGGATGACCGCGAGAAGAGCACCGACTAAAACTGCTTTCAAGGTCAGCTCTGGAATCTTTTTTTCGGCTGGGATAAATGACTTGAAATCGTCTCGAGAGGCCATACAATATCAATATGATAAATATATTTCAGTGTTTATAAAACCATCGGTTTAAAAGTCCCTCCTTGTACAGAGGATTTTCCCTTAAATATCAAGAGGATATCGTAAAATCCCTGCAAGGCCACCAAACGCGGCGTACAACGCTTCTCCTTCTTCACTGTTCCTGGAGATAAGCTTCACCGTTGCACTGGTTTTATCCGCAAGATCGGACAACTCATCAACCATGTCAACCTTCGAGACAATCTCCATGGGAAGCGATGTTTTACAGGTGGGACAACACGGTGGGATGTAATCTTCTAGTTCTTCTTCTGTCATGGTTTTTTCCTGTGTATGGTTACATGATGAGCACTTCATCGTCACCCGATACTTCCGTAGCTCCTCTGAGAGAAGTAACGTGTCGACCACACCCATCTCGAGTGCTTTTCTTACTTGATGCTCGCCGTAGACCGCCATGGTTTTCTCAGATTTTGTCACCTCAGATAAGAACCGTTTCATGATCTTCTTTTCCTGGGCGACCTTCAGGTCAGTCATTTTTTCCGAAGCGTTCGCTACCAGTTCCCGGAGTCCGAACTCGTCGGTGTACCCGGTGTCAAACGTATCAATGATTTTTTTCTGAATCTCATAGTGGAGATAGCCTTCATCGACGAAATATTGTTTTGTTGGGCCAGAACCACCGACAAGGATTCCTCTCATTTTCGGCTCAGCAAGGAAGATTTCACTTGCCCGTTCCCCGCATTTCACGAACCATTCATGGGCAGCGATCTCCGTGTTCCGCTCGAATCGTCGTTGCGACTGGCCTCCTCTTCCATGTTTCCCGGGAACCTGCGATGTCTTGTAGAGCAGCATCTCCACGCGGCTTCCCCGCAGCATCCCGATGGTACATTCCCTTCGGTCAATGAGGAACAACCCGTAGATTTCTTTTTCTGATAGCATATCCTCTAACGGCTGGGTGAAGAATTCCGAGTCACACCGATACAGAAACGTAATCACCGGCATGGGTGGCTCAATGACATAGGCGACCATATCGGTTTTATCAGCACCCACACTTTTATGACCAACGAACATGGCAAGCCCGCGTGGCGGCGGCTGCTTGAATGTCCTCAGTCGACTCATGATGGAATCAATCGCAGAAAGAACGTTTTTCATGGTTGTCTTTGATTTTATGTTCTGAGACTGTGAATACTCGTTACGAAGATACGCCACAACATCAAAGATCTGTTTCGACGGTGGGACGTACAACGAGATCAGCTCGGTGTGTTTTCCCCGGCATTTCTTCAACTCCTCAAGTTGTCGACGAAGGTCGTAGATCTGCCGTTGGGTCATTTCCTCTGCCATTGTGTTGTCTCACCTTTTTTCTTTCACACACATTATTTCTCTATTCATAAAACCAGATGAACCACTTGTTATAACGTGAAGTATTCTCCCTTCATAGGAGTAAACACTTCAGCGGTGTCTTTCAGTGATTCAACAAGCGGAGCCCGGTCGTTGCTATGGAACAGAACGATTTTTTCTGGACTGCAGGCTTGTGCAAACTTAACGAGTTCACTATGTCCCGCGTGAGCCGAGAAATCAAAGTATTGGACTTCACAGGCTATGCTTTCTAGCACACCGTAGAAATTCAGTTTCTTTTTTTCAATGAGAAGTCTGCTGTTAGTACCCGGAATTTGATATCCCGTGAGCAGAACCGCACTTTTCTTATCATTCTTGAATTTATTCATGTAAGAAAGAACTGGTCCTCCGTCCATCATCCCACTTGAGGTGATAATCACATCGCCTTTCATCGCCATTTTCCTGGTAGGATCTGAATGAACGATGTTGATTTTTTTCATTGTTTTTTTCAGGTCCTCGGGAGATTTGAGGTATTTAGGGTACTTTAGATACAGTTTCGATATCTTTTTTCCCATACCATCAAGCCAGACATCGTACTCGGAATTCTTTAACACCAACAAGAGCTCTTGTGATCGTGCGACCGCGAACGCGGGGATGATGACTGTTCCACCCCGGTTGATGACCTCGTCGATCTTTTCGAGGAATTCGCGTTCCATTCGATCCCTGTTTTCATGTTCTCTGCCCGCGTAGGTTCCTTCCATGAACAGGATGTCGCATTGTACGGGTTTTGTTCCTTTGACCAGTCGTGTGTCAATCACATTCAGATCACCGGTGAATAACAATCGTTTATCCCCGACAAGCTCAAACATCAGGGAGCCAGGGATATGGCCAGCGGAGTGAAAATGGACGTCGTAATTCTCGCCAAGGGCTCGTTTCTTTCCTGGTTCGACAGGCACGTAGCTATGTTCTGCTTCTTTGACGTCAGCGTTTCCAAACGGGACTGAATAGCCATCCATCTGCGCTATCTTCACCGTGTCTTTCTGAAGGATGTTACTGACGACCGCGGTCGGTTCCGTGGTGATGATGCGATGATCTGATTCGGAGCACAACCAGGGGATCATCCCGCAGTGGTCCAGATGTGAATGAGACAGAAACGTCAGGTCAATTGGTGGTGGCGGGAGGGGGAACGTGGGTGGTTTTCCTGGAGACATCCCGTAATCAAACAGGAATTTCATATCCTCCAGCTCGAGGACCATGGCGAGATTTCCGACTTCGTCGCTGCCACCTAGAAACTGACATCGTATGTTACTATCCATTGATATCAAACCTTATTACAATTCTGGCCTCCTTAAGAAAAAAGAGGTTGATTAACCCTTTGGTCATCTCACCAGAGGCTTCACAATTAAAACGGTTTCGTCTTTTTCAATAATAACGACCTTGGTGTTCGGCTCAATCACCACGTCTGATCTCGCCTGCCAGTACTCACCGTTGTACCTGACGAACCCTTGTTTTTCTGGGGTGATCTGCTCGATTGCGACCGCATGCTCCCCGGTGAATCTCCCGATGGGTGATTTTTTCTTCCGGATCTGGAGCACCTTGTACAGCAGAAACGCAAAGAAGAATGCGAACAGCACGATGATGACGAGCGAGATGATGAGAGCGTCGGTCATATAACCACTTGTTATCAGCCATTTCCTTGTTGGGTAACTTGGGATGAGAAATATCGACCCGATGATGAGACAGATAATCCCACCGATGCCAACGGCACCAAACCCCGGGATGACGAATATTTCTACGACGAGGAGTAGGGAACCGATAATTATAAAGATTATGGCGAGTGTCGAAATCGTAAACCCCGAGCCGATCAACGAGAGAAGAATGGCTATTACCCCGAAGACTTCAGCGCCATAGCCTGGTGTTGCAATGCCGATGAGTAACGCAAAAATACCAAGGATTAACAGGAGTGATGACAGAATGGGGTTTGAGATGATTTTATACAGCTCAATAGGAATTGATGGTGAGTAGGTGATTTGTTCCGCACCTGCGGTATGTAACGTGACGATGCCATTTCCGGTGGTGATGTTTCTACCGTCAATGTCGCGGAGCAGTTGATCAATGGTTGGTGCGACGACTTCGATGATGCCTTCGTTGTTCGCCATGGTATCGTTCACATTGCGGTTCTGGGTGATGAACTCTGCGGCAAGGGTCTGGTTCCGCCCGTACATCGATGTTCGTTCCTGGATCCAGGCGACGAGCGCGTTGATGATCTTTGCATCCGTAATGAACTGCGTCCCTTGGATCGTAGTCTCGACGGGTTGGCAGGAGCCGATCACGGTATGGTCTGCCATCGCTGCAAGCGGAGTACTCATCAGGATAAATGTTCCTGCTGACCATGCGGACGCTCCAGTAGGCGAGACATAGCCGATGACCGGGATGTCGCTTTGTTGGATCAGATCCGCTATCTGAAATGTTTCATCCAGGCCGCCCCCAGGTGTATCCAGCTGAAGAATGATGGCTTGTACGTCATTGTTTTGTGCTTGCTTGAAGCTATCTGTGATCACCTGAACCGTGGATTGATCAATCGTGTCATCAATGTTGACAACCAGGACTCGTGAGGTCTGCGCTGACGCACTACAGGAAATTAAAAGAAGAAGGAAAAAGAAAAAAATTAGGAGATATTTTGTCTTTTTCATTGTTCAGCTTTTTTATTCACTGCTTTTGCGAGTCCCGCCATCGTTCCTATTTCACCGCCGGGAACAATGATGAGGTTTTTCTCCCGTGCTATCTCGGTGAGTGTCTGTAGTTCTCGTAGTCGCAAGGCGATCGGTGTTTTTTCGTACAATTTTGCCGCCTCTGTCATTTTCGCTGATGCAAGGAGCTCTCCTTCTGCCATGATGATCCTGGATCGTTTCTCTCGTTCTGCTTCTGCTTGTTTGGCGATTGCCCGGAGCATTTCTTCTGGCAATGAGACATCTCGTAATGTAACAGCGGATACCTTAATTCCCCAGGGGTCGGTACCCATGTCTAAAATAGATTGAAGGCTTTTATTGAGTTCTTCTCGTTGTGATAAGAGCTCATCAAGGTTTTTTTGACCAAGGATGTCCCGTAATGTCGTCTGGGCGAGTAAACTGGTTGCGACATCGTAGCGTTGTACTTCCACGATTGCTTTTTGCGGGTCTATGATTCTGAAATATACGACCGCGTCAACATCGACAGTGACGTTGTCACGGGTGATGATTCGTTGTTTTGGGACGTCGATGACTCGTGTCCGCAAATCCATGCGGATGGGTCTATCAATAATCGGGATGATGAACACGAGACCTGGTCCTTTGATGCCCATGAGTCTTCCTAATCGGAAGATGACGATTCGTTGGTACTCAGGCATGATTTTTATTGCTGACGCAAGGACTGCTATCAGAAAGATGATGATAACAAATACTACGACAAGCAGGGTGTTGATATCGATCATAATTTTTTTGCCTCCAGACTCGAAAAACCTGTTTCTATTCTTAAGTGTTTCTGTACCCTGGTTCTCTGAAACGATATAGTTAAAAAGGAATTGTCCTTATGATGTGTCCTTGATGGGGAGAGAAAATAATGTCTGAAATAAAAAGTATCAAGGCACGTGAGGTTCTTGATTCCCGGGGAAACCCAACTGTTGAAGTCGATGTCGTCACCGAGGAAGGTGTGTTTCGGGCGATGACTCCGAGTGGTGCAAGTGCTGGTCAACACGAAGCGCTAGAGCTGCGTGACGGTGACACGGCTCGATATCTGGGAAAAGGGACGTTGAAAGCAGTTGAGAATGTCAATAAAAGGATTGCCCCGAAATTGATTGGGTTAGATAGTTGCCATCAGGAGACCATTGATACGATTATGTTGAAGCTTGATGGAACCGAAAATAAAGGGAAGCTTGGTGCGAATGCGGTCCTCCCGGTGTCCATGGCGGTGACCAAGGCTGGTGCCGCCTCAAAGGGTGTTCCACTCTATGTCTATATCGGGGAGTTATTCGGTGTGATTCCATCTCGTTTACCGGTGCCGATGTGCAATATCATTAATGGCGGGAAACACGCTGGTCAAGAAAATTCTATACAAGAACATATGCTCATGCCGACTGGTGCGAAGTCTTTTACAGAAGGCATCAGGATGATCTCCGAGACGTATCATCATTTGGCGAAACTACTGAAACAAAAATATGGAGCATCCGGTGTGCTTATTGGTGATGAAGGCGGGTTTGCGCCTGCTCAGATTGTGGATATCAATGAGCGTCTTGAGCTGATGTTACAGGCGGTGGAAAACGCGGGGTACAACGGGAAGATGAAGATAGCACTTGATCCCGCATCCAGTGAGTTTTTCTACGATGGGACATACAAGATTGGGACGACGTCGTATTCTGGTGGTGAGATGGTTGATTTCTACGTCAACCTCTGCAAAACCTATCCTATTGTCAGTATCGAGGATGGTCTTGCTGAGGATGACTGGGACAGCTGGGTGGAGATGACAAAGAAACTCGGTAGTAAAATCCAGATTGTCGGCGATGACTTGTTTGTAACCAACACCAAACGCATTAAGAAGGGAATTGAACTGCAGGCGGCAAACTCTGTGTTGATTAAATTGAATCAGATCGGTTCTGTCACCGAGACGCTCAATGCGATCAAGATGGCCCAGGATGAAGGATGGACCGCAGTGGTCAGTCATCGCAGTGGGGAAACCGAGGATGCGTTCATCGCGGATCTCGTGGTTGGGACGAGTGCTGGGCAAATCAAAACAGGTGCACCAGCACGCAGCGATCGAAACGCGAAATATAACCAACTGATACGCATTGAAGAAGAACTCGGTGACAACGCCGAATACCCCGGGGCTGATTTCCGGGAACTATCATAGGCAGCGTAAATGTTTTTATCTCCCCTGCGTTACACCCCATGGAGGCAATATTATGAAAATACTGATTACTGATAAAACAGAAAATGATGTGATTCAACAGTTGAAAGACGCTGGTCAGGATGTGACGTTTAATGAAATGGATCCTGCGACCCTTCTCAAAGAGATTTCAAAATATGATGGGCTCATGGTACGCAGTCGGACGAAAGCCACTGCGGATGTAATAAACGCAGGCGCAAAAGGCAGTCTGAAGGTCATTGGACGGGCAGGGATAGGTGTTGATAATATCGATCTACCGACCGCATCGAAAAACAAAATCAAGGTCGTGAACGCACCGACTGGTACAACCGAAAGTGTCGCGGAACTCGCGTTCGGGTTAATGCTTGCCGCATCACGGTCGATACCACAGGCTGATCATTCCATGAAACAAGGCTTGTGGGAGAAGAAAGCATTCAAAGGGAACGAGCTATGCGGGAAAACGCTGGGAATCATCGGTATCGGACGGATCGGCACTGAGCTAGGGAAACGAGCACTCGCATTCAACATGAAGGTCCTTGCGTACGATAAGTACATCCAGAAATCACCAAATGCGAAGTTTTCAATGGTGCCATTAGAAAAATTACTCAAAGAATCCGATTATATTTCCCTTCACATTCCATTTGTGAAAGAAGAAGGCGCAACCATTAAGGAACCTGATTTTGAGAAAATGAAAGATGGTATCATCATCGTGAACTGCGCCCGGGGGGGCGTGGTTGATGAACAAGCGTTGTTGAAATATTTGAACAGTGGGAAGGTGCGGGCTGCTGCCCTTGATGTCTATGCGGCGGAACCACCAACATTTAAGGAACTGGTGAATCACCCGAAAGTCGTCTGCACACCACATATCGGGGCGTCAACCAAAGAAGGACAGCTGCGTGCCGGGAAGATTTGTGCGGAACAAATGCTTCTTGTTCTTTCAGGCAAAACTCCTGAGTTTTGGGTGAATAAAAAAATGATGGAAGGGAAATGAGCAGAAAAGAAACCCCGAGTACCGTGATGAAGAACCTTGATGGTATCATCGAAAAAATTGATCATCATATCGGGGCGAAGGAAAAGGTACGTGAGGATGCGCTCAAGAGCTCGCGGGATATCATTATCAGTTGTCGGCGGGGGATTCAGCAGCTCCACCGTGACATGCGGGAAGAAGCAGAAGTCTACATTAAAAAAGCGTCTGAGAAACTTGCGCAACTATATGAGTTTACCAAGGATCATCCTGATCTTATCCACGCGGGTTTTGTGGAGAATGCTGCCCAGGAGTTCGTTGAGATTTCTTGTCTGTACCATATCATGAAAGGTGAGGATCTCCCTGACCCAGATGCGCTGAAAACCACGTACAGCGCGTACCTGCTTGGGTTATGTGATGTCGTCGGTGAGCTTCGACGCGCTTCCCTGGATTTCATGCTCGAGGGAAACACCACCAAGGCAAACGAGTACCTTCATCATATGGATCGGATCTATGACGCGATTATGAGCTTTGATTATCCGTCTGCGTTAGTCCCGATTAAGAAGAAGCAGGATATGATCCGAGGCCTTATTGAGAAAACCCGAGGGGAATTGGTAGTGTCGAACTGCGAACAGCGTATCCATGACAAAACCAATGAATTTCATGGGATCCTTGATCAGGTCAACGGAGAGAAAACAGACAAAAAAAGAAAACCGGCGGAAAGCGAAGAAGAGGATATCGATATTGATAAAGTCTGGTAGGGTTTCTTCTGTATCCTGGTTTTTTACGAAATGTTTATAAAAACCCTTTATATACTCAAAGGAGGGAAATCTTCTTATGACTGACGTCCAGATAGAAAACATGGTTGTTTCATTTTCTATCGGATCGCCGTTGGATTTACCAAAACTAGCTGGAATTCTTCCTGATGCAACGTATAATCCTGTGGATGTTCCTGCGCTTGTTCTGCAGTTTATCAAACCACGGTCCATAGCAACATTGTTTCCCACGGGAAACGTGGTGGTGACCGGTCCACGAAGTACGAATGATGTTCAGGAGATTATGAAAATGGTCCTTGATCGTCTCAGTGTGACAGGAGTACAATCCCAAGAGTCCCCTGAGATAACGGTTCAGAATGTGACTGCGTCAACTGATCTGTATCGTTCCCTGGATTTACGACAGCTGGTGAAATCCCTTCAACACGTGGAGTATGACCCTGCGGTTTTCCCAGGAGTAATTTATAAAGGGGACGACCCAAACACAGTTATACTGCTGTTTGATTCGGGGAAGATAGTCTGTAATGGAAAGAGCCCGGAAGCAGTCACTGTTGCGCTTGAAAAAATGTTAGAAAAACTCTTATCATTTGGTATAAAAAAGGAGGAAAAAACATGCCAGAAGTAATCGTAGAAAATATCGTCGCGTCAACGTCGTTTTCCGATAAGTTGGATTTAGACGTTATCGCACAATCATTGGAAGAAGCAGAATATGAGCCGGAGCAGTTCCCTGGATTGGTGTATCGATTAGCCAGTCCGAAGACCGCCACCTTGTTGTTTCGGAGTGGGAAGGCGAACTGTACTGGTGCGAAGAATATTGAGGATGTCAGGACCACGATTAACATTATCGCTGAGAAACTGAAAAAATTAGGCGTCGAGGTCTACAAGGACCCGGAGATCGTCATTCAGAACATTGTGGCGATATCTGATCTTGGTGGTGAGTTGAACCTCAATGAGGTCGCCATGGCACTCGGATTAGAGAACGTTGAGTATGAGCCAGAGCAGTTCCCTGGGCTTGTCTATCGGATTAAAGAGCCACGGGTTGCTATGTTGCTGTTCGGTTCCGGGAAGATCGTGTGTACTGGTGCCCGGAAGATCACTGATGTATCTCTTGCGGTGGAGAAGCTGTCACAAGAACTCACGTCACTTGGGCTTATTCATCAAAAAGGGTCATCGTCGAAGGGCTCTCGCTGAGCGTAGAGGCTTTCATATTCTTTTTTTCTTGCGCTGGTTCAGTGTCACAATTCCTTTTTTCGAGAACGAACCACAACTTCAGGATTAGCCGACATCAGCAACGCAGAACACATTATTTTAACGAGGCAATAAAAACAAATATTGATATTATCTATCACTGTTTTCAGGAGGAAATAAAGAGGTATGTTTATCTACTGGTTCAATATTCTGGGGCATGTGAGGGGGTCTAAAGAATTGATTGAAAAAATTCTTTTTCATTCTTTTCCTCCCAGACTTTTTAGACCCCTTCTCTAATTCTATTTATTTTAAAAGTAAATAATCATAGTACGATTCTTGAGAATAAAATTCCGATTATTTTTTAAAAAAAAGAAAAATAAGGGCAGAGCCCTACGAATTATGCTGTTTTGAAAAACTCTTTGAGGTCATCGAC
>Ga0209777_10009479_pt1 | contig 10456 bp, 7 predicted proteins | sample FrelakmetHBP12HB_FD_187147 | JGI IMG/M metagenome (GOLD analysis project Ga0209777, IMG submission 187147) | Freshwater lake sediment microbial communities from the University of Notre Dame, USA, for methane emissions studies -HBP12 HB (SPAdes)... | ecosystem: Environmental > Aquatic >... | reverse complement strand
TTGAAAGATCAGGATATTAACGACAAGAAGTATACCTAGAAAAGCAACAAGCATGATCGCGGCATTGCTCCCATAGCGTGCCTGCCGTCCTGTTATGATCTCGCGAACATGTTGTGGATCGAGAAGAGCAAAAGCAGCCAATCCCAGAATTATGAGGGCAATAGAAACCCATAGGATCCAAGAGAAGGTTTGGATATTGGGAATTGTATAAATTTTGACAAACGCAAGTAATTTGACTATTATTAAAAGTAATGTGGCGATCAGAGCGATGCCAGATATCCACAGCCCTATTGGTGCAAATTTCTTGGGGCCGAAATTTTTATGTGTTGCCTTCGTTTTAGCCATTATCTCCACCTTCTTATTTCAACAGCGATCGCGCTTAAGAACAATCCCAAGGCTGTCAGGCTGATAGGATAAATAATGTCGGAGAGTGACATTGTGCCGGCTAGCATGGTCGTAAAGCGGTTATTTAGATCCAGGTAGTTGAGGATATTATTAATGGTACCGTTTTGAATGATATAGGTTGGCAGTCGTATTAGCCACCAAAATAGCACAAGCATCGCCAAAGTAGCAAAGAATGCCGCAAACTGGTTGTTAAAAAACGATGACATGGCTGTTCCGATAGCCAGGAAAACAGCGCTTAGAAGAATGATCGCGGCATACGCAGAAATCAGAACGCCTTGATCAATTCCGGGATTGGTTAATTTATTCAGGACTATGGGGTATACCAGAGTGATCGCAATAATGGTCAGCATAAAAAGGAAAGCACCAAGCCACTTTCCGATAATCAACTCTCCGTCCTTAACGGGTGTGGTAAGAAGAAGTTCGAGCGTACCCATGCGTTGTTCATCAGCCAACAAGCGCATGGTCAAAGCGGGAGTTGCAAACAAGAATACAGTTGCCATGGGGCCGATCACAATGTCAATGCCGGGAGCTGTGTTGGAGTAATAGGATTGGTTCGTCAGGTAATATATTATTACAACAAAGTAGACACCAACCGTTAGAAGTGTAAGTAGCGCTACTATATAAGCAATAGGACTTGAAAAATAATGCCGGTATTCTCGGCGGGCAATGGTCCAGATGTTGCGCATGGATTATCTCTCTTTCTTGGTGTTATCCTGCGTAAGCTGCAGGAAGATTTCTTCTAGACTTAATCCAACTGGACGAAACTCCAGCAAGTCATAACCTGCTGTTATGGCTGCTCTGGCAACTTCCGGGCGTACGTCTGCGCCTGGCGCAAATTGGAACTCCACCATACCATCCGGTTGGAGTTTGGCATTTTGGACCCCATCGATCTTTACAATAATAGGAAGAAGGTCATCAGCTTCACCCTTTACCCGGAGCACTACATGCTCCGCACCAACCAGACGTGCTTGTAAGTTCTCAGGCGTATCTTCGGCAACAATACGTCCTTTGTTGATGATCAAAACGCGATCACATAATTGCTGGGCTTCGGAAAGGATATGGGTTGAAAGAAGGACTGTGCGTTCTTTTCCAACATCTCGAACTATATTACGAAATTCAACTACCTGTGCCGGGTCAAGACCTATGGTTGGTTCGTCCAAAATCAAAACCTCAGGTTTGTGAAGAAGGGCTTGAGCCAAGCCAATGCGTTGACGCATTCCTTTGGATAGATTGGAAATATATCCATCAGCACGTTTTTTCATCTGGACCAATTCTAGTGTTTCGTCTACCATGTCTCCTGCGTTTGGCAGGTGACGTAGATCTGCCATAAATTTCAAGTATTCGAAGACAGTCATATCGGGGTAAAGGGGTACGGTTTCAGGGAGATACCCTACCCGGCGACGAACTTCGATTGACTCGCTGATAATATCAAAGCCAGCAACCTGGGCAGAGCCATATGTCGGCGGCATATACCCGGTCAGGATGCGCATCGTTGTGGTTTTACCAGCGCCATTTGGACCAAGGAAACCGACAACCTCACCCTGTTTGGCCTCAAAAGTCAAATTTTCAATAGCTCTTCGCGAGCCATAATCCTTGGTGAGCCCAGTGGCACGAATCATAATTCTCCTTAAATTAATATCGCTAGATCATAGGCGAAATAAACGGCACAGCAGCCAAATGGCAGCGGTGCCGGGAATGGCATGCTTCAACCGATTAGTACTATACAATAGAATATAATGCAAAGTCAAGCGGTTTTATTTTTTCTAATCAAACCCTAATCTGTAATGAAGTAGAGGTTGTTTACCAATACGAATTGACTAAATAAATCATGTTGGATAGAATAAGGCGACAAGGAGACGGGAAAATTACCGCTCCTTGATCTCAAGATATTGGAGAGAGCAGATGAATATTCTTTGGCTTGGTAGCCGGCATGGCCTCAACAATTTTGAGCAGGTCGCAGTTGTTCTCGTTCTTGTCGCCGCCTTTATTAGCTTGGCATATGCTTCTTGGTTACGCTCTACGGTGCTTAAAAAAGATAAAGGCACCGCCAAGATGCAGGAAGTGTGGAATGCGATCCGCATTGGCGCAGATTCGTATCTGGGGAGACAATTAAAAACAATCCTACCGCTAATCGGTGTTCTCACCCTGGTCATGTTTTTTAGCGTATATGTCGTCCCACCCAGCCTGGAGGCACAACAGGAGTTTAAAGCATTGGGTGACCAGGGTACGAAGCTGGTTATCGCTTTTGGTCGTACCATTGCCTTTATCATGGGGGCCTCTTTTTCATTGATGGTTGGGCAATTAGGTATGCGTATGGCGGTACAGGGGAATGTTCGGGTTGCGTCGGCATCCAGAAGGGGATTTAATGAAGCCCTCTCAATAGCATACTATGCTGGTACCTTCACCGGTATGCTCACTGACGGGCTTGGTTTGCTCGGTGGAACGCTGATCTTCATCGTATTCGGGAAAGCGGCTCCAGATGCTCTACTGGGCTTTGGCTTTGGGGGGACTTTACTGGCCCTTTTCATGCGTGTGGGTGGTGGCATTTATACAAAAGCTGCTGATGTGGGTGCGGATTTGGTAGGCAAAGTTGAGAAAGATATTCCTGAAGATGACCCACGCAACGCAGCTGTTATTGCTGACCTGGTCGGTGATAATGTTGGCGACTGCGCTGGGATGGCAGCAGATATTTTTGAATCTTACGAAACAACCATTGTTTCCGGTCTGATCCTCGGACTTACCTTGGTTGCGATTGATCCGACGCATAGTTTGAAATGGATCGTTTATCCTTTGATCATTCGGGCGATAGGGGTTATCAGTTCAATGCTGGGTACCTTTACTGTACCCATCTGGGAGAAATTCCCTATAAAATTCCTGCGTGCTCATGATGCGGAAGGTGCAATGTTCCGCTCTTACGAAGTATCCAGCGTCTTTACCGTCACTATGTCGATTTTCCTGGCGTTTTTCTACGCCCACGATTGGCGGTTGGCTGCTTTGACAGCGGTTGGGGTGGGTCTGGCGGTAGCTTTCAACCCCCTTACTTCTCACTTTACATCCACGAAGAAAGCGCCAGTCAAAGAGATTGTCAAATCCACTGATACTGGTGCTGCGACCACCATCCTTTCTGGTATGTCGGTTGGCATGGAGTCCAGTGTATGGGCACTGGTTGTAATTGCTGTCGCCTTTACGATCGGCTTATTACTTTATAACGGAGATGGCGCCAAGTACGTCCTTTATGCAATTGCCATGATTGGCATCGGTATGCTCAGTCACACAGGCAATAATGTTGCCATGGATTCATTTGGCCCTATCTCAGATAATGCCAATGGTATTGGAGAGATGGCCTGGCATGATATTAACGATGATGAGACCAGGAAAGCGCGTCAGATAATGGCTGACCTTGACGCGGTGGGAAACACTACAAAAGCCATAACCAAGGGTGTTGCTATTGCTTCTGCAGTGATTGCAGCAGTTTCCTTGTTTGGCTCCTATATTGCAGATGTGGGTCGCGTCCAGACACAATTAGGGCAGACTGTTATGGAGGCCATCCGTGTCTCGGATACAAAAGTGTTTATTGGAATGTTGTTGGGTGGCGCTTTGCCATGGCTGTTCTCTTCGTTATCCATCCGAGCTGTCAGCCGAGCCGCGGGCAAGATTGTAGAGGAAGTTCGCCGACAATTCAAGATCCCTGGTATTATGGAAGGAACCAAACAGCCCGATTATGCTGAAGTCGTAGGTATATCCACAGCTTCTGCGCAAAAGGAACTCATACCGTTGGCGACAATTTCAGTGCTGATGCCGTTGTTGATCGGTTTGGTTTTGCAAGTGGAGGCCTTGGGTGGCTTCCTGGCGGGGATCATTCTCTCTGGGCAACTTTTGGCGGTGTTCATGTCTAATGCAGGCGGTGCCTGGGATAATGCCAAGAAATCTATTGAAGACGAACCGCGCAACCTGGTGGAGAACACTGGCAAAGGTTCCGAACGGCATAAAGCAAGCGTGGTAGGCGATACAGTTGGCGATCCACTGAAGGATACTGCTGGACCTTCTCTTAATCCAATGATCAAAGTAGCTAATCTGGTTAGTTTACTGGCTGCACCGATTATCGTAAAATACCCGCTACAGAACGCGGATGGTTCAATCAACTTTATCGTTGTTGGTATCGCCGTTGTTTTATTGGCTGCAACAATTTGGGCGATTTCTCGGTCAAAGGCACCAATGCCGATTCTTAAAAATGTCGATGGATAAACAAACAATATTATAAACATCTCCCGGTAGAATTACCGGGAGATGTTTTATTAATTAAAATATGTATAGGTTCAGTCAACTTTGTTCTTTTTTTGTCCCAAATAACGCCTTTGCCATTCAAATAATTTGTTTAATGCCTCAATAGGGGAAATACCATTTACATCCAGCAATTTCAATTCATCCAGCAATGGATTTGTTTCTGGAAAAAGTGCGACTTGTTGAGCTGATTGCGGATGAATATGGACAGCCTGACCTGATGATTTTTCCAATTCCACCAGTATTTCGGATGCTCTCTGAATGATCGGATGAGGTAAACCTGCTAGCTGCGCAACATGGATGCCATATGACCGGTCTGCGCCACCGGGAACGATTTTGTGCAGGAATACTACTTTCTCATCTGCTTCGGTGACAGCCACATTGTAATTACGAACGCCGGGAAGCAGGTCTGCTAATTGAGTCAGCTCATGGTAATGGGTGGCAAACAGAGTTTTGGCTCGCAGGGATGGATGATTGTGAATATATTCGACCACCGCCCAGGCGATAGAAACGCCATCATATGTGCTGGTTCCACGCCCAATCTCATCCAGTATGAGCAGGGAGCGCGATGTGGCATGATGCAGGATATTGGCTGTCTCGATCATCTCTACCATGAATGTGGATTGCCCGGCGTGGATTTCATCCTGGGCACCGATACGGGTAAAGATGCGATCTACCATTCCAACTTTTGCAGAAGTTGCTGGAACAAATGATCCCATCTGGGCCATTAATACGATTAGTGCGGCTTGTCGCAGATATGTGGACTTTCCCGACATATTTGGTCCAGTGATGACCCTTATAATCTCGCCTTTTTCGAAAATAACATCATTGGGAACATACCGCTCATTTTCCAGACTTTTTTCGACAACCGGGTGACGACCATCGATGATTTCCAGGGTTTCATCATCTCGAACATCGGGCCGCACATACCCTCCCAGCGCGGCTACCTCAGCCAATGCCGAGTACACATCCAGTTCAGCCAGTGCATGGGCTGTCTCCAATAGACTTGGGGCGGATTTTGCAAGAATTATACAAATTTCATGAAATAATCGTTGTTCAATCTCATGGATGCGTTCTTCAGCATTCAATACGAGTATCTCGTACTCTTTCATTTCTGGGGTGATGAAGCGTTCGGCATTGACCAGCGTCTGTTTACGGATGTAATCCGATGGGGCATTGCTAGCTTGACCTTGTGAGATCTCGATGTAATATCCAAAAATCTTGTTGTACCCAACTTTAAGCGTCCTGATGCCAGTGCGCTGGCGTTCAACCGTTTCGAGATTATTTATCCATTCTTTGGCATGACGGGACGCCTCAATGACCCCATCTAATTCAGCTGAATAGCCTGGGCGGATGACTCCAATATTCTGGAGGGTCGCCGGCGGGTCATCATTTATAGCGGATTGAAGCAAAGCAAGTTCGTTGGAGCAGTCATTTATTTTTGGTATAAGAGTTAATCGATGGGTTTCTTCTTTATTCAATGTTTGGTTCACGAATGGTAACTGCACTAATGTTTCTTGGAGCGTCATCAGGTCGCGTGGTTGAGCATGGCTGGAAAGAATCCGATTGACCAGACGTTCCAGGTCAGCTAAGGGTTTGAGAATGGAGCGAATATCTGCGCGTAGCATAGGATGCGCATAGAAAAACTCAATATTTTCCTGCCTTGCATGAATACGATTCACGTCCAGTAATGGTTGACTGACACATTGCCGCATTAGTCTTTTCCCCATGGGAGTGACGGTAGCGTCAAGAATACCGAGTAAGGAAGTATGAATATCACCACGCAAACTTTCTGTCAGCTCAAGGTTGCGGCGTGTGGTGGCATCAAGGGTCATGAATTCGTTTAAACTGTACACGCGCAGGCTGGATAGAAGAGACAGGGCCGCCCCATCAGTCTCTTTTAGATATTGGAGAATTCCGCCCGCTGCCCGGATAGCCAGGGGTAGAATCTTCAACCCAAAACCATCCAGGGTGGATGCACCAAAATGAGAGAGTAATGTATCCTGACATTTACCAAGTTCAAAACGCCAGGGCGTCCAGGCTGTCACTTGGCCCGGGAATCCGGTGGGGATTATGATATTGTCAGGATGAATAATTTCTGCAGGATGGAGGCGATTCAATTCTGCGCGAAGGGGAGTCCAAGCTTGGCCAGAATTGTCCGGCGAAGGATCGGAGATGTCCATTTCGGTGACAGCAAATTCACCCGTGGTAATGTCCACATATGCAACACCGGCGCGCCCGTCATCAATCACAATCGATGCAAGATAGTTGTTAGCATCACCTGGCAGGAGGCCGGGTTCAATGATTGTCCCCGGTGTAACTACTCGTACGACCCGCCGTGGAAAGATACCCTTGGTGGGTTGATCACCGACCTGTTCGCAAATTGCCACATGGTATCCCTTGTCAATCAACCGGGCGAGGTAATTTTCTACAGCGTGATAGGGAATGCCCGCCAATGGCGCGCGCAAGCCATTTCCGATCGGCCTGGAAGTGAGTACGATGTCCAATTCACGCGCGGTGGTTTCGGCATCCTGGTCAAAAGTTTCATAAAAATCACCCAGGCGAAAAAAAAGGATGGCGTTGGGGTATTGACGTTTGATTTCCAAATATTGCTGCCGGATTGGAGTCACATCATCAGTCATAGATCAATTTTACTTCTTCTTGTAAGAATTAGTAGAATTCTTCTAAGAAATATGGAAAAATGCGATATTTTTACTTGTTCCTTTCATATATGTGCACTATAATAAAACCACTATATTCGAAAGAAAAGGAGACCGATATGGCTAGTGTAATGTACGATCACGTTACCAAGGAATTCGGAAATGTAGTGGCTGTGAATGATTTGAATTTGGAAATTGCTGACAAGGAATTCCTAGTTTTTGTAGGTCCTTCAGGTTGTGGAAAAACAACCGCCTTGAGAATGCTTGCCGGCCTGGAGGAAATCACCAAAGGTCAAATAAAAATATCTGATCGCGTTGTAAATGAAGTCCCACCAAAAGATCGGGACATCGCAATGGTCTTTCAGTCCTATGCTCTATATCCACATATGACTGTTTATGATAACTTGGCTTTTGGCCTGAAACTGCGCAAAACACCAAAAGACGAAATCAAGCGCCGAGTTCAGGAAGCGGCGGATATTCTGGGTATTGGTGAATTTCTCACCCGAAAACCTCGCCAACTTTCCGGTGGACAGCGCCAGCGTGTGGCTGTCGGTCGGGCGATCGTACGTGAACCGAAGGTCTTCCTCTTCGATGAACCACTCTCCAACTTGGATGCCAAGTTGCGTATTGCAATGCGTTCCGAAATCACCAAATTACATCTACGACTACAGACGACCTTTATTTATGTTACTCACGACCAGACGGAAGCAATGACCATGGCAAGCCGTATTGCGGTGATCAATAAAGGTATGCTCCAACAGTTGGATACCCCGCAAACTCTTTATGATCATCCGGATAATATGTTTGTAGCCGGTTTTATTGGATCTCCCGCCATGAATTTCTTCAGTGCAACCTTACGAAAGAATGGCGATAACCTAGTTGTCGATGCGGGATCTTTTTCTGTTCCAGTGCCATCCGATCGGAATAAAACATTCCAATCCCATGCGGATAAGCCGGTGGTGTTTGGTATCCGCCCGGAAGATATTTACAACCCGGCTTTTGTTCCAACCGGCATCCATGCTGCACCTGCGGAAGCCAAGGTTGATGTTACCGAATTGATGGGAAACGAAATCTTCCTGTATCTGGTAGTGGGTTCGAATAACATCGTTGCTCGTGTTGACCCGCGAACAGATTTCCACGTCGGTGACAAAGTCCAGGTGTCCTTCAATATGGATAAATGCCATCTGTTCGACCCCGATACCGAAAAAGCTATAGACTAGAAAAAGTAGATCACCTTAACCGCCAGGTCTTGGGATGCCTGGCGGTTTCTTGTTTCAATTGGAGTTAAATAATGAAAACTATTTATAAGCTTGTCCTCTTGCGACATGGTCAAAGTACCTGGAATCTTGAAAATCGTTATACCGGTTGGACAGATGTCGGTCTGACCGAGCAGGGCATTACGGAAGCGCATACCGCTGGACAACTGCTGCTGGATAACAAATATATTTTTGATTTGGCATATACTTCTGTGCTTCGGCGTGCGGTTAAAACTCTTTGGATTGTCATGGAAGAGATGGGATTGGAGTGGATACCGGTTGTAAACGCTTGGCAGTTAAATGAGCGTCATTATGGCGCGCTGCAAGGATTGAATAAAGCCGAAACCGCCAAGGAATACGGTGAGGCACAAGTAAAGCTCTGGCGGCGTTCCTATGATGTTCCCCCGCCTTCCTTGGAATGGGATGATCCCCGCCACCCACGTTTTGACCCGCGTTATGCCAACTTGACAAATAAAGAACTCCCCAGTGCAGAATCACTGAAAATTACTCTGGAGCGGGTTCTTCCGTATTGGCATAATACGCTTGAGCCTGTTATAAAAACTGGCAAGCGTTTGATCATTACGGCGCATGGAAACAGCCTTCGTGCAATGGTCAAGTACCTTGATAATATTTCGGATGTGGAAATTCCTGAATTGAACATTCCTACTGGCATCCCGCTGGTATATGAGCTCAATGTAGACCTGAGACCTGTTACCCATTACTACCTGGCGGATGAAGAAACAGTCCGTAAGGCAGCGGAAGCAGTGGCTGCCCAGGGGAAAGCCAAGTAAAAAAACAAGACTGGCACAGAGTTGTGCCAGTCTTGTTATCATAGCAACCCATTAATTTCGTTTGCGCCCTACAAGTGCAATCAACCCTGCAATGATAAGCGCTGCAACGACGATCGTAAGAACGGCATCTCGGGCCGCGGAAACAGGTAATCCGGGGGAGGGTGTGGCAGTGGGGAATGGGGGAGTTTCGGTGTATGTTGGCGCAGACGTAGGCCATGCAGTAATGGTCGGAAGTTCGGTAGGAGTTCCAGTGGGCTGGGTGGGTGTGGGAGTATAGGCGGCACGGATAATTAATTTGCTTCCTGGGTAGATAATGGTTTTATCTGTCAGATTATTAAGCTTGTTAAGATCTGCTAGAGAGATTCCATATGCAATGGCAATCCCAAGGGCTGTATCGCCATGTTGGACAATATGAATAATTGAGCCATCAGCATTGGGCGTGTTAGGGATGAAAGTTGGTGCTGAGGTATATCGAGGCGCAGGAGGAGTATACGCCACAGGGGTACCGCCAGTGGACAGCCCGGTATCCAGACAATAATAGTATGTGTTTCCAACAACAGCCACACCTGCCCCTACATCCGCTAGATTGGAGGAGATCATTGTATCCAGGTGAGGCTTGTCGCTCATCCATAAATGAACGACTTCATCTGCTGTCATGCCAATTCCACCAGCGACATTTTCTGAAAAGAATCCACCCTGGCTAAGGTCGCCTGCGACATTGTACCCCGCTGCGATGGCTCGCTGATAAGGCAATAATCCTTGCGCATCAGTATGCACATTAGACACGCTGATTGCAGCCATGTACTCAGCATGACCCTGGGCGATGCTCATAAGGATGGAATTTTCCTGGTATCCAGGCAATCCATATGTTGCCCGTAAAGCATTCACTTCGTCAATAACTTCAGATGCCGTCGAGAGCGCAGGAATGGAAATTGATTCACCACGGACAGCGGGTAGAGAATAAGAAACCATCAGAACGAGGAGCGGCAGCATTAGAAATAGGAATAATTTGCGCATTGAACAATTATAATGTCATGCTGACCGTTGGACGCACCTAAAATCG
>Ga0209777_10009478_pt1 | contig 10457 bp, 11 predicted proteins | sample FrelakmetHBP12HB_FD_187147 | JGI IMG/M metagenome (GOLD analysis project Ga0209777, IMG submission 187147) | Freshwater lake sediment microbial communities from the University of Notre Dame, USA, for methane emissions studies -HBP12 HB (SPAdes)... | ecosystem: Environmental > Aquatic >... | reverse complement strand
CCCACCCTAATAAAGGCGCAATGGGCACCATGTGAGGGCTTGTTCCGAACTCTACCTCCCTGGCATATGCCGAACGCGCCCAGAGGGTGTATTCTGTGGCTCCCGGAGCCATTGGCACGAGATGTATGCTTCCTGCAAGGATTCCCTGGTCCACAGGGCATCTCATTATTGCCAATTCCTGCATTTTTAGCATCGAATCAAAGAGTATCTTCTTTGTCTTTTCAAGGAATTTGTCCTTATCCAGCTTGGTGTCAACAATAAATTTGATTCTCATGCTGTCATGTCAAGCCTTCTGACAATCGCCACACTGAATATCTCTATGCCATCAGCTATCCTGCCCCCGATTTTTTGCTCAATTCTCCACTTTATTCCAGCCAAATCCGTTATGACATCTCCCACTGTGACTATTATGTCTGGCCCTATGACTCCCGTGTCTGTGCTTGTATAATAGGGATAAAAGAATCCCTTCTGATCTCCTGAAACCGCCAAACCCATTTCAACAAGATTCCTGTCTTTTTCCGTTATAGGCTGTTGAAGCCATCTTATAGCATAATCTGTGTTTGAATATGATGTGATTCCGCCGAACCCGTCCCTATTGTTCACAATCCTTCTGAGTGCGGCTCCTTGGCCATGCTTCTGGATTATCTTCCTTACCATATCTATCTTCGTCGAGATTCCCGAAGTTGTTATCGCCACGCTTTTGGATGAGAAGTAAAGAATTGTTATTGGCTGCGCATTATAAACCGGCCCAACAAACGTAACCGTCGAACTCGCCGTCAGATGATTCACAAGATAATCTGTCCCGTAAGCCAGGACAAATCCTCCGAGTGCCAATATAAATCCATCCTCCAACGTGAGGTTGTTGTTCGAAAGAATGAGAACCCTGTTTATGTCTCCCTCTGCTCCAGAGCAATTCGATCCGAACTTATTTTCTGTTGTTACTTCAGTCATCTTTTATCCTCATTTGATTGTCAACTTGCATGACGTGTTCAAGATATTACAGCATGAAATTGTATTATTCCTATAAAAGCATAATGTGAAGCAGTTTGTTATGGCATAATTATGACCTGTATAAGTCGGGCAATCTGTCTTATTGGCAGTCAGATTAGGATATAATAACGACAAAGCTTTGATTATGTGATTATCTGATTGATTTGATTGATTTTGATTATTCTGATTTTGATACTTGACCCATCCAATCGTGCATGTCTTATAGGCTGATTTGTTTGTAGCAGGGTTTGTATAGTAACATCTTGTGTTATTTGTTGTTAGTTTGTCGCATAATCCTACCAATCCAGTTTGATTGCAGTAATATGCCTTTGCTTGGTCTTGAACTGAGATTATATAAGCCCCTGATAAGATTAAAGCAACCAATACAAAGCTTCCGTATGTAAGTGTTTTGCTCATTTTCTTGTTATTACTGGGTATCTAACAAAATAGCAAGGCGCTGTATTGCAAGTTTCGGTTATCTCATGCACTTCCAGAGCCGCCCTTAATGTGAAGTTTCCGGGACCTTCTATCACGCTTAAATTGCCAGTTCCCAAGTCTGTATAATCGTCTAAATAGCAGTTATTATCAAAATAAACCAGCCAGTTGTTATTGATGCTTGGCGGCGTGCAGCTGTTTACATTGAAATTGACATAATCATTATATTCTGTCCCTGATAATGTCCCCCATATATTCCAAGTTGAGCTTCCTATTTCGCCAGTGACTAAAGCATGACCGTCTCCGCAATTGACAGATATATTTGTAATCCCATTGTCAATGGAATACTTGCATCCTGTCGTTGACACGTCAGCGCTCCAGTTAAGCTCATAGGTCTTTATATTATAAGTTGTGCTTACAGGATAAGTTATCAAAATCGGAGGTATATATCCATGGTATCTTATAATCACAACTCCATCTCCTCCCCCTCCGGGACAGCCTGACCCTGAATTTCCTCCGCCTCCTCCTCCTAATCCATCAGTTCCATTTATGCTCATTCCGCCTCCTCCTCCTTTTCCTCCAGAAGAGCCACCACCCCCATAAGCGCCGCCACCGCCTCCTCCAGCATAATACATCCAAGTGCCATTGATTGAAATATTTAATCCGTTTCCTCCAGCTCCGGGGCCGCATGATGCCACATGCCCTACTTCACTTGCTCCTCCTCCTCCTGCCCCTGCATAAGGAGAGCTTTCGCATCCGTATTCTCCTCCATCATATCCTTGCCCTGCTGTCCCTCTTCCATAAATGCCTCCATTATCATAGCCTGCTCCTCCTCCTGAGCCACCGTTTCCAGCTCCTGTGTGAACTCCGCCATAACCTCCTCCTATTGCAGTCAATCCATCAAAAGAGCTGTTATCTCCGCTATGATGAGGCGTGCCATATCCTGCCCAGCCGCAATAATCAGGGTCAACAGCTCCTCCCAAGCCTACAACAACAGGGTATGAAGTGACAGTCAATGAAAGGCTGTCTGTGCCATTTTTGTAAATCACTCCTCCTGCTCCTCCACCTCCGCCTCCCCAGTTTCCTCCTGCTCCGCCTCCTGCGATTATCAAGGCATCCGCCTGAATGTCTCCGGGAGAAACAAAAGTCCCATTAGCCGTAAATGTATGAACGCAGTAGTAATCCCCATCATGCGTCAATGTCCCGCCAGTCCCGCATAATAAGATTGCGCTTGCGTTTGACATGGAAAACACTAATAAAATCATTCCAATCAGTATAATCATAATTTTCATCCTAAGTATTCATCCACCAGTGAGTTTCCTATCATATGTGTCTGCCAGACTGCATCCCCTGTTGAGTTCTTCCAAGAGATTGATGTCGCAGAGCCTGTGAAATCCTTCACATTTATTCCTCCGTTAACATCAACCCAAGTCTCAGCTACTAATGGAGAGCTTTGTGATATGCAGTAAATAGGCAGCTTCTCATCGCATCCCAAAGCCCCGAGCATTGTAGAATAATCCGTCCAATATGCGGACGTTGAGCCTGAGCTTCCATAACCCCCTTGCCCGCCTGGATAAGTTCCAAGCGTCCAATCAACACAATCGCTTGGGTTTCCCTGATAATAGCTAAGAACTCCTGTATAGTCTGTGCCTGTCCATACAAAACTTGCCCGAGGATTTCCCTTCTGGTCTAAATTGATTGCATGTAGCAATGTTCCGTCTGTCAAGTCTGCCCAGTTATTTGCGACCAATGTTCCGTCAACTAAGACATAATGCGATGTACCATGAGTCAGTCTATCCTCTGCATTGACTGTTTCATTGCTAAGCCAAGCCTTGTATGTTCCATCCAGCCCTGCCTCAGTGGCCAAAGCCTGGCATTTTGCGTCCGCTCCATCTAATCCTCCTAAATCTCCAGTATAAGTGTCATTAGTCACAAATATAGTGTAATATCCTGAAATACTCTGACTCATTATTGAATTAGTCAATCCTGCGTCTGTCCATAAAGGAATGAATTCTTTAGTCCCAGCATACTCTGTGAAGTTAGGAGGATTTTGTATGTTGCTGTAATCCAGCTTTCCAAACAGCCAATCGCTTGTTATATTTCCTGATGTGGTTATATTGCCTGTCAAGACACCGCCAGTCAGAGGGAGATATTTGGACACATTAGCCAGACTTACTATCGTCTTGTTTAATTTAGTCTCGTTTAAATTAAAGCTGTTTGAGCTGTTCTTGTTTATGTAAATCTCATCTGAATAATAAGTCTGCCCCAATGAGGGCACGTTTTGAATGTTAGACCAATTTATCTTCCCTATTAACCAGTCTATGCCTGTTATGTTTTTTCCAGTCATATTAAAGTTTCCGCCAACACTTATCATACTTCCACTTGGGTTAAGATAATTTATATTAGTAATATTATTTCCAGTCATATTTATATTGCCTGTGATATTATCTCCAGTTTTAAATACATAAAGGCTATTAGCATCACTTGTTGTTGAATAACTTGGCTTGTCTGCACTCCATACTGGGTCTGTTTCAGTCTGAGTTGTAGCTGTTCCTGTTTTTACTGTCCTCATATCAATAAATTGTGTTGTGACCCATGCATTGTCATTTGCCCTTCCGCAATAGGCATATAATTTAACAGCTGCATATTGATACTCGCTTGGCAAACTATAAGTAAGAGGAGTAATCGTAGTGTCTAAACAATTAGCCGCGCTTGTGTAAGTTATTGTATTTGAAGCCGCTAATTGATGAATTTCACTTGTATCAGTTGTTCCATTATATCCAACCATAAATAAGAAATACCTTCTCCATTGATTGTTTGGACTGCAAGTAATTGTCGCAGTTCCATTATCGCATGATGTTAAATTTAATTGATGCTGTGTCACATATTGATAAGTTGTTGAATTAAGATGGCTTACAAACTCAAGATTAGCGCCCTTGCTCAAATTCTGAAGAGTAGTTGGAACTATCTCTCTAATATATTGATAATCTCCTGAGCTTATTGAGAAATTCCTCCATGCTCCTGTATTAATCTGCATTCCGTCTATAACGCTTAAATGCCCTGTTCCGTCTCTTAATGTCAACTCCCTTAATTTCTTCTCAACAACGCTTTGAATGCTTGTTCCTTTTAATACTTCTATCCCAACACTGTCAGCCATTACATTCATAAAGTCAGCAGTTCCATCTGGGCTTAAATCCTCCATTGCTAATTGTGACATACTCTCTGTTTGAATATTACAGCTATGGTCAATGTAATAAACAGTATGAGCCGAATAAGGGGCTGTTACTGTCCCTTGAGGCATATTGCAGTTAGTAGAGCTTCCATTTGTATAAACTAATCTAACTGTGAATGCTGGATAAGTCACACTCATTCCAGTATAATTGACATTTAAACTGCCTCTGTTTGACAAGCTCTTTGCCCATATAATTCCAGACCCTAACTCTCCTGCTATTGGATAACCCTTATAATAATTCTGTGGGAAGTTTCCATTGTCTTCTGTTAAAGTTACTGTTCCGTTTACTCTTAATGCTCCGTTTATTATAGAACTTTGTGTTGGACTTCCAGCATATAATGAGCCAGTTGCTGTTATGTTTTGAGCTGTTAAGTTCTGTGTGACTAAATTGCCAGTCATTGTATCACCAGATTTATTCACCCATATTGGATTTAACACCCCGCTTGAGTTTATATAATTTGACAGATTAGAATAATATGAGTAGTTTCCATAATTTGAATAGTTTACTGCCTGATTGCTGATGTTAGCATAAGTCACATAGCTGCTGTTTATAATCGGCACGTTTGACAGATTAACATACTGGCTATAATTGACTGCTTGATTTGAAATGTTTGCATAAGTGACATAACTGTTGTTTATTACAGGCACATTGCTCAGATTGACGTACTGGGAATAATTGACAGATTGCTTTGAGATATTGTCATATGTGACATAAGATGCATTTATTATTGAAATTTGCGCGCATTGAACCCCATTCGTTGTCGTGTTTTGAACCACCTGCCCCCCCGTGCAGTTTCCTATTCTCGCTATTGTGGCATTGTTCAGCCCGATGATGCTCTGGTTTGTGTAATTGATTGCCACATTTATTGAATTATTCAATTTCGTCTCATTGAAAGCCAAAGCAGATCCATTGAAACTGTTCCAATTATCTGAACTTATCCAGTTAAACAAGCCTTTGAACCATGAAGACGTCACATTGTAGACACCCGTGTCTACATTTGCGCTTTTATTGTAGAAATTGGCATTAGCATAAGCAATCGCTGGCGTTGTCTGATTATAGAGGAATGTGTTCACCAAAATCCCATTAGCATATATATTGCTTGCGTTGACTGTGTTCACATAAATATTTGCCCAACTTGAATTAGCAAGACCCAGATCAAAAATGTTGTTTAATGTCGGATATATTGATCCATTGACACTCTGCGATGTGACATTTGCAACGATAAAACTTCCCAAGACTGTCAGGGTCTGAGTTACTATAAGATTTCCGCTTATCGTCCCTCCCGTCTTGTTCAGCTTCCTGTTCTCCAAGTCAGTCCAGTTGTTCCTGACCATTAAATCTGTGTATGCCCTGTCTGCAGTTGAATTTCCAATAATCTCCGCACTCCAATCGCTCATGTATACCGGCGCATTCTGAATCCAACTCCAGTTAATATAGCCTAATAGATTATTTGCTGTCAGATTGTAGACGCCCATGTTCACATTGCTGTTATTGTGAAGATACAATCTGTCCGTCAGACTCTGGTTGAAAGACATGTTCCCTCCCGTGCCAGTCCCGTTTATGCTGCACATTATAGTCCCATTCAGGTTAAGGCATGTCGTCTCAACTATGCTCGCATTGGTTATGTTCCATTTCCCCACAAGATTGACGTTCCCGTTGGGATAGTAATCATAAGCCTTGACTGCCGCCATGTTAACGAATATGGCAAGCATCAGAATCCATATTAATGTTTTCCTCATTATGCGATAGCAGGTCTTATCTTGATTCTCTTGAACAGCTCGTCCCTTTCCTGCACAAACTGATTAAAGGCTTCCCTCCAAAGCACATTAGGGACTTGAAGAGTAACATTCAATTCTCCCAAAGAATAAGCCGATTCCGTATTTCCTGATCCCCCAATCATTCTATTTAAAACTGCAATAGAAGCAATGACATTCATTATCCTTGTGAAAATTGGGCTTGTTTCCAACTTTGTGATTATTGATCCTGAAAGATGAGCATACACCAATTGGTCCACTGTTATTGTCCCTACTCCTGTTCCAGTGATTTTTGCCGCCTCATAGTTCCCGTCCATGCCCTTAATGTCAACCCAATCTCCCATCGTGAATCCGGTTGAGCTTGAAACGCTCAATGCGATTGATGATCCTGCAATGCTGTTCGCAGTCGTCTTTGTAGATGTGGCTGTATAATCCAGCTTCCCATATAGGTATCTGACTCTTATTATATTCCTCTTGTTCGGGAACCTCGATACGATTGATGTCGTTGAAAGCACAACCTTGCCCCCTTGCCTGTATACATAAAGATTGGCCGGAGTCTCTGTGACTGTGTCTGATATCAGCTCCCTGACTGCCCATACGGGATTGTTCCTGAGCATCACCCTGTCTGACCCGTCCCCATCAAGAATGTCAATGTCCTCTGTCATTGCGAATTGAGTGTTCCAGTATTTTGGCACAAGACTTTCTATTTCAGTTATGAATGATTCTATGTCTGCATCGGAAATCTGCGATGTGTCTACTCCAAGCGTCCTTTTCACAGTTGTCGCGGAAATGTAGACACCCATTATAGAATTTTCAGGGCAATACTGAAAAGAATGCCCACTCCCCCCAATGCCGCTGTTATAAGGATATATTGTATTCTCTGGTTTAATCTGGTTGATTCGTGCAAATCGCACACTGCCCTGAGATTCCTGTACATTATGAGATCCCTTTCAACCGGCTTCATCTTTATGAATTGCTCCTCATTGACCTGAAGCCCGTTATCCATATTTCCCCCTCAATATACTGTCAACCTTGTCATTGAAAGGAAGCTCTATTCCAGCCTTGATAGCCTGCTGAAGCCTGACTTTGTTAGGAAATACCCCCAGAATGTTCTTTATTGTCTCCTTGCCCAGTCCCCTTGTTTTCTTTAGTTCGCTCACGAATGCAGGGTCAGGGTCCTCTTTAATAAATGGCTCCTCCACTATCTTTGTCTCTATCTGTGTAGCGCCTATTGTGGCCACGACAGGCTTCAATACAGCCACTACGGGCTCGTTTTCCATACTTATGGGTGTCAATCCCATCCTATCTGCATAGTCTGCAGGGATGTTGACATATGCCTCCTCGCCCGGCTCTATAATTTTCCAAATATAAGAATCATGATTGTCATCCAGCCTTAGCTGGATTGGATGCCCAGTATCGTTCCTTATTCTCATTTATTGCTCCTCCACATAGATTATCGCAGTCACTGACTCAGTGGTTGTGGCCCCTGAAATAGCCAGTGCGATTGGCCCGAATACCTGATATTCCGTGGGCACAACATGGTTTGCATTTCCGTCATATGTGAAATTGTTCCCCTGATAATCGTTGTCAGTTGTCCTTGGATAATAAACTGCATCCGTATGAGTCGCACCTATGCTCAGGATTGTCTGGCTGACTGGCATCGTGCTTGTGATTGCTACAACTGCATCATGCTTCCCATAGTGCAGTTCTATGGCCAATACTTTCCCCCTTGGGTTGGATTGGTCTGTCGAAGTCGTGGCCGAACCAGTCGTCCCACTTGCTGTCGCTGTCAATCTATATGATGTTATCCTTTGCATTATTGCTCCTCAATGTATGCTATCACTGTCACAGACTGCCCAAGCGTTCCGCTTGCGAGAGTGAGTGTCAATGGCCCGAATACTATGAATTCAACAGGGATTGTCCTTGTTCCGTCATATGTCTTGCTGACTCCCGCGTTTGTCTGCGCGATTGTTCTTGGATATAGGACTGTGTCAGTGTTCGCTGCGCTTAAATTAAGCAATGTCTGGCTCACGAGATTCGTGGTTGTCAATGTCAATGCCACTGTTGCAGCAGGATAGTCCACTTCCACGGCTATCAGCTTTCCCCTTGGGACAGACTGATCAGTGGATGTTGTTGCTGTTCCAGCACCTGTTCCGTCCGCTGTCGCAGTCATTCTATAGCTTGTTATTCTTCTCATTGCTTCCTCCTTATATTGTTATACCGTCTTTCCGATATGCCAAGAGTGTTATCGTCTCTCTCTGACGTTATAATCAAAAAAATAAAAAAATAAAATATTAAACTCCTTATGCAGGATTCGCGTAGGTTGTTCCTTCAGCGGTAGTATAACTTGATCTCGATACATCGCTTGCCTTGTTGCCGTACCAATTGTCTGTGGCGTTGGCTACATAGCCTGCTGATGCCTGATAAGTCCCTCCTTGGAACATGTTCCTTGTAACAATGTTGTATTCTCCGTTTCCAGCTGATCCAGTATAAGTATCAAGCAATGTTGTTGCAGTTAATGATGCATTTGTTGGTCCCAATCCGACTGCTTGAAACAAATTATCGTGTATGAAACTATTTCTTATAGTCATACTGATATGTCTCAAGTTTCCTGAGAAATTGTTATATGCAATTTCCCATCCTGATGGGATTGTTGTGTATGTTACCCCGAGTATCGCCGCTCCTGTTGATGCAGTGTTCATGTAAGAAAAATCGTTTCCGATTATCTTGCAATGTGAACCTCCATTATTCAGAATAGCTTGTAAACTTCCTGTTCTTCCTTGGAAATAGCATCCCTCAATAATTGTGTAATCTGCTGCAACCATATTGATACCTATTCCTCCTGTCTGTGGAATGTAGAATTTTATATTATAAAATTTACAATTCTTTCCAGTAAGAGTTAATAGAGTCTGACCTGTTGCTGATTGCATCCATATATTATCTTGGACTGTTGGTCCTGCTCCGATGAATGTCAAACTACTTGTTGAGCATGTCACGGCTTCCGTGAATGTGCCCTGCAAGTAGATTGTATCCCCTGCGCTTGCTGCAGTAACTGCTGTTTGTATAGTCAAGTAAGGCGTAGTCCAACTTCTTCCGTCATTAGTATCTACTCCACTCGCTGAACTAACGTACCATGATTTTCCTTTACTGTTTGATCCTGAGATCCCTCCAGTAAAGGCAACAAATTGATCCCAATAATAGGGTCCATTTGTGTATGGTGGGCATGCAACTGCTCCCTTGTATGTTCTTAATCCTTTTGTCATTTTAGTTTAAAAAACTAATCCGCAAGGATTAAGAATGTTCCTCCAAGTGCGCTTGACGCTCCCCCTGTGCTTCCCGATACTATTGTCAATGTTCCTGAGCTCACTGAAGTTGTGTTTCCTGTTATAGGAAGCACTATGCTGCTCGCAGTTGATTCCTGGAAAGCAAACACTCCGTGAACTTTTGAGCATCCGTACTTTGTGAGGTCCATGACCAAGTGGTCAGTCCCCCATACGAATGTTGCTGGAACAAATGTCTTTATTATCTTGAAGTTGGAATTCACAGTATCTCTTGTTACAACTCCTGTTGTCGTTCCGTCTGTAAAATCTGCCATATTTTTTAACCTCCTTTTAGTGATGCTTATGGGCATGACCTAAGCCTTCCCATTCCGGCGCATCTGCCTCAATCCGTCTTTCCGGATCGCCCGACAATAATTAAAAATGAAATAATAAAAGGTTCCTTATGCGATGTTGTCGACATACGCATTGAACGTTGGTGCTCTGACAATCATACACTCGTAGATTTTCAGCAGGAACTTGTACGAGTCATTGGTGTGAGCCAAATCCTCATAAGTCATGTCCTGGAGTACCCTCATTTCTATGAAGTCTGTATCCAAGAAAAACAGCTGTTTTGAACCAGCTGTTGTTGTCATGAATCTTGACGGTATAACAGGGATTTCCCCGACTACCGTGTGAAGCACAAGTTTTGGAGCAATTCCGAATGGAAGTGTTCCACCTACTAAATTCTCTGGCGTGTATCTAAAGCTATCGATTAACATTTTCCT
>Ga0209777_10009477_pt1 | contig 10459 bp, 7 predicted proteins | sample FrelakmetHBP12HB_FD_187147 | JGI IMG/M metagenome (GOLD analysis project Ga0209777, IMG submission 187147) | Freshwater lake sediment microbial communities from the University of Notre Dame, USA, for methane emissions studies -HBP12 HB (SPAdes)... | ecosystem: Environmental > Aquatic >... | reverse complement strand
TCGCGGCGGGCCGCCCGCTGCCAGTTCAAGCACACCGCACGGTCGAGCAGGGCGCCGCCGTGAATGCCCGCCAAGCCCGACGGCTCGCGACGAAGACCCGGGACGACACCCTCCGCACGCTCCACGTCAACACAGAGCGCATGGCACGCTTCATCGACCGCCTGGGCGACGAGGACCTGCGGCGCGAGGTCGTAGGTTTCCATGGCCTGACTCTCGCCGACGAGATCGAGCGTGGGCTGATCGGGCACGTTCAGGTTCACGCCAAGGCGGTTCGACTCGCCTTCATCGAGGGCCGCGCTTCGACGCCGGGCACGCGCTCTAGAGGCAGGTAGCGCCCGACTCGACGGTCACCAGGGGTAGACGAGGGCGGGGCCGCCGCCGGCGGGCACGGCCTGCTTCTTCTCCGGGATGTCCGTGATGAGCGTCTCTGTCGTGAGGACCATCGCGGCGATGGACGCGGCATTCTGGAGCGCCGACCGCGTGACCTTGGCGGCGTCCACGATGCCCTTCTCGAACATGTCGCCGTAGTCGCCCTTGAGGGCTTCGAAACCATGGCCGTGGGGCAACGACTTGACGCGCTCGACGACGACTTCGCCGTGGCTTCGTGGGGACCGGACGCGGCGGACGCGCCGGACGCGGCTGCCGGCGGGTTCCGGCCTCGGGAGCGCCGGTGCCCTTCGGGTCGCCCGACTCGGCGACCGCAAGGACCCGGCCATCCCGCGTGCGGATCCGGTGTTCCCCGTGTTCGGGCAATGACGAGGCGATCATGCGAGTCTTGCCGGCCGGCCCAGGAAGGCGCCGTATGCGGCGACTGCTTCGACCAGTGCTCCCCGCAGGTCGCCTCGCAGGGGACCCCAGAGGAGCGGCTCAACGAGGACTTCGCCGCGAGTGATGGTGCGTCTCCAGGTCCCCACGACCTCACCGTCGGCCACCACCGTGGGCTTGAACATCCCGTTGCCACCGGGGACGACGTGCCCGCTCTCCTCCGGCGCGAGGGCCGCGGATCGGTCCTGGTATCCGAGCAGGTACTCGTCGAAGCCCGGCAGGAGATGCGCGCGAGCCGCAGCCGGGGCATGGGCGAGGGTCTCCGGCGCCAGGTGATAACGGACCCCGTCGAGATCGAGCTGGGTGAGGAGGCCCCCGCTGACGGCCAGGCCCCGCTTCACATCCGCCATGGTCAGCCCGGACCATCGCGCGAGATCCCTGGCGGTGGCCGGGCCGTGGCTTCGGAAGTAGCGGTAGGCGAGTTCGCCAAGTGCCTCGTCGCGCTCCAGCCGTCTCGGTGCGCGGACCCACTCGTCGAGCAGCGTGAACGTCTGCTGCCTGCCGTGGGCAGCCCCCAGGACGAGCGTGCCGGTCTGCGCGAGGTACCAGAGCAGGTGGTAGCCGCGCTGGCCCTCGGCGCTCACGCCACCCGCGGCAATCGATGCCAGGATCGCCGCACGGGTGAGGGACCGGCCGCCGGAGAGCGACGCCACGGCGATCTCCCGCGCTCGTTCCGTGTCAGCCTCGGCGATCCCGAGGGCGGCGCGACGGGAGGCGGCCGACCGGAGCGCCCGGGGCGCCGTCAGCTCCAGCATCCAGCCCAGGTCCTCGGCTGACACGAGGTGAAGGGTGCCCCGCATGGGCCACGAGCGCACGATCTCGCCCGAGTCGAAGGCCGCCTCCACAGCCGCTTCGCTCGTCTGTGGCGCACGGACACCGACCGACCACTTCGCGCCGGGAAGGTCCTGAGCCTGCATGGCCAGCATCCAGCGGACGACGCCCCCAGGGGTCGCCAGCCCGCTCGCGCCGATGTGCTGGGACGCCAGGCGCAGCGCGGTCAGGCGACGGCGATTGGGCGTGAACGGTGTCGACGGCACCGCTTCAGTATCGCCCAGCGCGGCGCTGCCCCACCCGCGAGCTGCTGGGCCGCCCCTCCCTCCGCGCCTCACCCCTCGATGCGGAAGACGGGGTAGGCCGTCGCGATCGGCCCGAATGCCTCGGGCAGGGGCGGCCGGCTCCATCCTGGTCCCGATCGGGGTGGTCACGGTGGTCGGCTCCGGGCTGCGACGGTGCGCCCGGCACTGCACCAGGGAGAGGGTAGAGCCTCGTTCGTGCCGGGTCAGGTGGCATCGGACAGGCCCACTGCCGTCAGGGAGGCGGAAGGGAGCGGTCTTGCGCCGGGTGCGATCATGCGCGCATGCTCGAGTACGGCAATGCGGTCGGTCAGGCCTCCGGGGCCACCGGATCGGGGTCGGGAGGCTCAGTCGACCTCGGGGTTGGCATCTCGCACTTCATCTCGGACGCGGCAGCTCGCATCTCGGCGCTCCCGCCCGTGGCGCTTGTGCTCCTCGCCGCCGTCGTCGTTCTCGCCGGTCTCTTCGTCCTCAAGAGGCTCTGAGCGCCCAACTGAGACACTACCGGCGCCCAGCCAGAGGCTCCCGGACGCCTGGTGCGCGTCCCGTCCCGGCCGCCTGAGGACCGGAGCGGAGCGCCCGATGCGGAGCCGGGGGCCGTGACGAGAGTACTGCCGAGGCGGGAAACGGCCCCCGGGCGCCCGCCCTCTCGACCGCCGGGGGGAGGCGGCAGAGCAGGTCCCAGGGCAGCGCCGGAAGCCGTAGGGCGAAGGTAGGCGCCGACCCTGAGGGCGCACTGAAAGGTGCGAGTGATCCCCGGCCCGAGGATGGCGCGCCCCGGGGCCAGCAGGGTCGCCGGTCGCCGGACCGGGGACCGCCGGACAGAGCAACGCTCCCGGCCGGCCGGGCGGACGCGGCATGGTGACAGGGGGGCGACTCGGCGGCTATCGCTCAGTGGACGACTCGGGGCCGGGTCCGTACGAGGTGCGGCAAGTCCGGGAGGTCGCCGTCCGAATGGACGTGGGTGAGCTCGAAGATGAGGACCGCGCGCCCGGGCCGGTGCGCGCCGGCGCGACGCCGTACCCGGGACGACCGGCCCGCGTGGCCGCTAATCTGACCGCATGATCCGAAGCGAGCTCGACGTCCTCCTTGACAAGGTCCACGACCTCGCTTTGCAGGCGGACCTGCGGTCCCAGATCGATCGGCTCAAGCAGAAGCGCAGCTTCGGGCTCGTGTTCGAGCAGCACATCCCCGAGCGCGTGCGCCTGCCGCAGCACCCGATCCGCGTGGGTTCCCAGGTGGTCAGCCGGGATGACGACGACAGCCCAACGTTCGAGGTCATCTTGATCGACGATGGGGTCGCCACGCTCGTGCAGGTTCGAGACGCCGACGGGGCCTACGTCCAGCGCAGCGAGCATGGGCTGGGTGGGCAGGAGCGGGCGCCCGTCGACTCACTCGTGGTGATCTCTGATTTCGGCGAGGCCGTTCTCCCTGGCTTCCGGCACCTCGGGTCGGTCGAACGCGGCGGGGACAAGCCGTACCACGTCGTCATCAAGGGCGAGAACCACCACGCGCTCGAGGCGCTGCGATTCACCCACGCAGGCAAGGTGGACTGCATCTACATCGACCCGCCGTACAACAGCGGCGCCCGTGACTGGAAGTACAACAACGACTACGTCGACGACTCCGACGCCTACCGTCATAGCAAGTGGCTCGCGTTCATGGAGCGTCGGCTGAAGCTCGCGAAGGAGCTGCTCAACCCGGACGACTCGGTCCTCATCGTCACCATCGACGAGAAGGAGTACCTGCGGCTCGGGATGTTGCTGGAGCAGTTGTTCCCGCATGCGCAGATCGAGATGGTTACTTCGGTCGTCAGCGGAAAAGGAGTCGCGCGTTTCGGCCAGTTCTCGCGTGTCGAGGAGTACGTCTTCACTCTGCGCATTGGCTCGCAGGAAGTGGCGCTGTCAGAGACGAACATGCTCGACGAGTCCCGCTCAGCCTCCGGAAAGGTGGGACAGTCCGTTGACTGGCTCGGTCTGCGTCGACGTGAGCCGACTGCCCGACGTGGGGCGAGGCCGAAACAGTTCTACCCGGTATTTGTCGACTCAACCACCGGGTACGTGCACTCGATCGGCGACGCGATCACCAACGATGTTGACCGGGCCACCGTTGACGCTCCGGTCGGCACCTTCGTCGTCTGGCCTCTGCTTCCCGACGGCACAGAGGGGCTTTGGGGAATCACCCCCGAGACCGCTCGCGCCTATCTGGCAGGTGGCTACTTCCGCAGTCGGAACTACAAGCCTGACACCGGATATGTCGCTGTCCAGTACCTTCCCGGGGGCACGGTTGCAGGGATCGAGGCCGGTGACATCGAGGTCGCGGGTCGTGATCAGGACGGGTCAGTTATCGCGTGGTACAAGTCCGCAAAGGGCGTGATTCCGAAGCGCGTTTGGAACATGGCATCACACAACGCTGAGACTGGCGGAACGGTGCTGCTCTCACGCTTGCTCCCGAACCGACGGTTCCCGTTTCCGAAATCGCTTTATGCGGTCGAGGACACGATTCGGTTCTTCGTCAAGGACAAGCCGGATGCCGTCGTCCTGGACTTCTTTGCCGGGTCGGGGACCACCGCGCACGCCGTGGCGCGGCTGAACCGGCAGGACGGCGGACGCCGGCAATCGATCATGGTCACGAACAACGAGGTATCCGCTGACGAGGCTAAGGAGCTCCGGGACCGGGGGTTCCGGCCAGGTGACCCTGAGTGGGAGGCGCTCGGGATCTTCGAGCACATCACGCGACCCAGGACGACCGCGGCGATAACGGGAAAGACGCCAGGCGGCGAGCCGATCGCGGGCGACTACAAGTTCACGGACGAGTTCTCGATGGCCGACGGCTTCGATGAGAACGCTGCGTTCCTGGAGCTTCGATACCTCAACGCCGACGACATCGACCTGGGGCACGCGTTCGACGACATCGCGCCGATGCTGTGGCTCCGGGCTGGCGGCCAGGGACCGATCGCGCGACGCGTCGATGACGCCTGCGCGCCGCTCCCGTACGTCTGGACCGACACGTACGGCGTCCTCTTCGACGAGGACCGCTGGCGCGGCTTCGTGTCCGCCCGGCCGGAGACCGCCACGGTGGCGTTCATCGTCACGTACTCGCCGACCGTATTCGCCGGGATCGCCGCCGAACTGCCCATTTCGATAAACACAGTCCGCCTGTACGACACGTACCTTTCGCTGTTCCTGCCAGCGCGCGGACGGGCCTGATGCGGTACGAACTCCGCGACTACCAGCGCGATGCGGCCCTGGAGGTGCTCAAGCGGGTTCGACGTGGCCGCCGCGACTGGCGGGAATCTGGCGACCGTTCGTCCTTCGCCCTGTCGGCCATCACCGGGTCCGGCAAGACTGTCATCGCGACCGCGGTCATCGAGGCCCTCCTCTTCGGCTCGACCGACCTGGATACCGACGCCGATCCGCGGATCTCGTTCCTCTGGATCACGGACGATCCGGCCCTCAACCGGCAGACCCGAGGCCGGATGTTCGAGGCATCGGAGCTCCTGGCGCCAACCACCCTCGTAGAGGTCGACGAGTGGTTCCTGGATGCCGACCTCGCGCCCGGCCGGGTCTTCTTCCTGAACACGCAGAAGCTCTCGCGGTCGAGCCGCCTGGTCCAGAGCGGCACGAATGCGCGCGAGTTCTCGTTCTGGGACATCCTCCGCAACACGATCCGCGGTGACACGACCGATTTGGTCCTGGTCCTCGACGAGGCGCACCGGGGCATGAAGCGCGCGGCCGACCGCAAGACGATCGTGTCGCGTCTCATCCACGGTGAGCCAGGGTCCAATCCCGCGATCCCGGTCGTTTGGGGCATCTCAGCCACGATCGAGCGGTTCACGAGTGCCATGGGCGAGGTCAAGGACCGGACGGGGTATCCGAACGTCGTGGTGGACATCGAGCGCGTCCGGGCGTCGGGCCTCATCAAGGACGAGATCGGTCTCGACCAGCCGGCCGAGAAGGGGACGTTCTCGACGACGCTGCTGCGCGAGGCGGTCAAGGCCACGCTGTCGTTCGGACAGCGCTGGGCGGCGTACTCGGCGTCGGAAGGGGAGCCCGAGGTGCTGCCCGTGCTGGTGGTCCAGGTACCGGACAAGGCGAGTGACGCCAAGCTGACCGAGTTCGTTGGCACGATCGACGCGGAGTGGCCCGGTCTCGGCCCGCGGGCGATCGCGCACGTCCTGGGCGAACACGAGCGGCTGACGCTCGGCGCACGCACGGTCGACTGGGTGTATCCGGAGTCGATCCAGACAGACACGGAGATTCGCGTGGTCCTGGCCAAGGAAGCGATCTCGACCGGCTGGGACTGCCCGCGCGCTGAGGTCCTCTACTCCGAGCGGCCTGCGAAGGACGCAACGCACATCGCCCAGATCATCGGGCGGATGGTCCGCCAGCCCCTTGCGCACCGCATCGCCACCGATGACGCGCTCAACTCGGTCACGTGTTACCTGCCACTGTTCGACCAGCATGCACTCACGACGATCAAGGACGAGCTTGAAGGCAAGGGCGCTGAGAACGGGCAGAACCGCGTTGGCGCAACGGTGGTGCGGGCGCCGATGGTGTTCGAGCGGAACGCATTGCTAGATCCCGCCGTGTTCGCATACATCGACGCGTTGCCCAGCATCCCGACCCCTGACCGGACGGCGAGTCCGCTGCGACGGGCGCGCACACTCGCGCGGTTGCTCGCGGACGACGCTGGCGGCGCGCCGCTGCTCGCGGATGCCGGGGCGGAGCTGACGAAGCGACTGGACCTCCGGCTTGACGGGCTGGCCACCGAGCACGCCGCAGAGGTCGAGGAGAACGTCCAGGACCTGCTGACCACGGCGGTCGCGCGTACGCGGATCACCACGGTCGGGGAAGACCTCGGGGCGGGACCCGTGGTGGTGGAGGTCGCAACGCACGCCCGGGATGTCGCTCGCGACGCCCAGCGGATCATCGACTCGGTCCGGGAAGGTGTGGGGAAGGCGTGGTTCGCCCACCGACTGGCCGCCGAGCCCGGCGCGGACCGCGACGCGGTCCGAGTCCGGTGCGCGGCGCTGCTGCGCGTGGAGAAGATCCGCACGATGGTCGAGGCGACCGCCACCGACTGGGTCAGGGAGCAGCTTGACCGGTTCCGCGTGCAGGTCCTCAACACGGTCGGCGCGACGCGCGACGCGTATACCCGAGTCCAGGAGCAGACGACGGTGCCGGAGACCGTGACGGTCCAGCTGCGCCAGAACGAGCGGTCGGCGACGAAGGATCGGAACGGTGACGACCTTCCCCTGTACGGGAGCCACGTCTTCGCCGACGCCGACAAGATGTACCCGGCGGACCTCAACGACTGGGAGCGCACAGTCGTGGCATCGGAACTCGCCCGGAATGGATTCGTCGCCTGGTACCGGAATCCCGGGACGGCGACGCCGGCGTCGCTCCGGATCGCCTACCAGAACGACGAAGAGGAGTGGGCGTCCCTCCAGCCCGACTTCATCGTCGTCTCGCGACGCACGGACGGGACACTGGGCGCATCGATTGTCGACCCGCATGGCGACTACCTCGCGGACGCGCGAGCCAAGCTCCAGGCGTTGGCGGCGTTCGCCGAGCGGTTCGGCGACCGCTTCGTGCGCATCGAATCGGTGGCCAAAGTCGAGGATGGGAGCCTGCGGGTGCTGGACCTCGGCGAACCCTCGGTGCGGGCCGAAGTTCTCGCGTTCACAGGGGGAAAGGTCACCGCGCTGTATCAGTCGGAGCATTCGCGGCCGTACGTCTAGGTGCGGCCACGCTCGGGGCCGGATCGTTGCGCTCGCCGGTGCTCACTAGCTACGCGCGGATCGGGCTCGCGTTGCCGATCCTCCTGAACTTCGTCACCCACGAGACTCGGCTTTGTTGTTCTGGCGCGCCCGGAGGGATCTGAGCACGCTCTACCAACCATCGTGATAGAGGGCGTGGAAGAGTTGGTCGAGGCTCTCCGGGCAGCGTGAAACGCCCGCAGACGGCCCGGACGCCCGGTGCGCGTCCCATCCTCGGAGGAGAGTGGAGCGCTGTTCAGGCTAGGGGAACTACCGCGTAGATGGCTTAGGCTTGAGCCTGTTAGCGCCGGGGCTCAGCACACGGCAGCGGCCTCCTACTGCGCGGCCGTGCAGCCGGTCACCGTGTTGCTGATGCCGAGGTTGCGAACGGTGTCGCCGGGCTTGGCGCAGGTGACGCGGTTACGGGTGGTTCCGCTGTCGAGATAGATCTGGGCAGAACCGGCGCTGGTGTCGGGGGTGAAGCCGCTGAGAGTGTTGCCACTGACCGTGCCGTCGGCGGTGCCCTTGAGGTCGACGGCGTGGGTCCCCTTGCCGGTGATTGTGTTGTCCGAGATCGAGATGCCCGTCGCGTTCTCGGCTCGGATCCCTTCGTTGGAGCCGTTGCCGCCGACCACCAACGTGTTGTTGGTGAGGGACAGACCGAGCGGCTTGGCGCTTTGGGGACCATCGTAGGAAACGAAGACGCCACTCATGTCGGCCGCGTTCTCCGCGATCAAGTTGTGCGCGAGGGTGACGTTGGCGGGGGTGGTGTCGTGCTTGTAGACCCACACACCGTACCAACCGGATGCGGCCAAGTTGGTTTCGATCTGGTTGTAGGACTCCTGCACGGTCGCCGCTTCAAGCTCGTTGTACACACCGCCCGACGAGTTGACGAAAGTGTTGGCGTCGGCGGGCGAGCCGCCGACCGTGGCGCTGCCGTTGAAGTTGAACAACTCAAACCCGTTGCCGGTGCTGGCGACGCGGCAGCGCGTCATTTCGAAGACGCTGCCCGGCAAGGAGTGGTCGAGGACTACTGCGTTGTTGAGGTTGACGCCGGTTGTGCCCTCGGCCGCAATCGTGCCTGCGTCTCCCTCGAACGACAGGCCGGTGAAGCGGCCGCTGCCCCGCACGTAGATCGCGCCGTCGAGCCACGTCTGCGTCGCCTTAACGGGCGGGTAGTACCAGCCGGTCGTCGGATCGTGCGCCGTGACACGGAACGTCAAGTCGGACACCGTGACGTCGCTGTTGTTCCCGAACGCCATGATGAACGGATAGGGGTTGGACGCACTCGGTGGGTTGTCTAGTGGGTAGCCGGGCCCCCCGACGACGTACCCGGGTAGCGCCTGAATGATCGTCTTGTCGATGCCCGCGCCCACCACGGTCCCATGGAAACCGTTGGCGACCAGCTGCTTGGTCAGGTAGGTCCCGGCTGGCAACTGCACCGTGCACTCGGGTCCGCCGGGGACGCACGCATCCAGCTTCGACTGCAGCATCGCCGTGTCGCCCACCGGCGTCGGTGGCGATGGGGTGGCGGCAGCCGCGCACCCGCCCAGCAGACTCGCGACGGCCACGCCAGCAACCAATCGACCAACCTTGCCGAGCCCGAGCATCGTAGTTACCCTCCGGGACGCATCCATGCGCGGGTCGGTCTCGCCAGTGGCTCGGCGCGGTCCCGGCGGCCTGAATGTGGGCCGCGTGTCTGAGCCTCCCGCGTGCGGGGCGAGTCTGGTCGCGCCTACCACCGCTGCCAAGAGGCGTTCGTCGTGAAGTGATCCGGGGTGGCCGTGAGCGCGAGACGAAGGCCGTCCTACTCACCGAGCGCCTTGAGCAGGAACGGCAACGAGCGATGGAGGTCGCTCTGCCAGTAGGGCCATGTGTGGGTGCCCGCTCCGTACGCGTCGACGGTGACCGGGATCTTCAGCGCAGCGAGCTGATGGACGAAGGTGTCGTTCTGGGGGGCGACCCACTGCTCAAGGAGGTCCGCTGACGATCCGCTGGCGTCCAAGGGTCCCGGCTGTCCGTTGCCGTACGCGACGTAAAGCGCGGTTCCCTTGAGGGCTGCCGCGTTGGTGGTCGGGTCGTGGGCATTCCACACGTCGGCTTGCGGTCCGGGATCGCCCCACAAGTCCGTGGGCCACGCAGGCATCCCGAGAGGAGCCAAGCTACCGATGGTGGGCCAACCGCCAAGCGGGTCGACGACCCCGCTATAGGAGGCTGCCGCGAGGAACATCCCCGGCTGGCGCTCGGCGTACTCGATTGCCCCGTAGCCGCCCATCGACAGACCGGCGATGACGCGTTTGTCGCCCGCGTGCCAGTTCCGCTCCAGCAACTGGCGCAGTTCGACCAGGTGGAAGGTCTCCCACTTCGGCGGCCCGCCGACACCGCCGTTCCACCAGTCCGAGTAGAACCCCATTGAGCCCGCATCGGGCATCACAACGAGCAGGTCCGTCGGGGCAGTGAGCGCCTCGACGTCGGTGCTATTCGTCCACGACTCGAAAGACAGGGTGGCACCGTGAAGCAGATACAGCACGGGCCAGCGCGTGGTGGGCTCGGCGTCGAACTGGCTCGGGATTAGGAGCCGCACGCTGACATTGCCGACAGCAGGCGAGTCGACCATGAGGTCACGAATGCGGGCATCGACCGTGAAGACCGCGATGATCCGCGCACCATCATCGGCCGGTGTGCCGATGTTCGGGGTGAGGGGTGCCGTGGCGGTCGGAAGCAGCGTTGGCGTGACGTCTGGGGTCGCCGTGGGCGCGGCTGTCACGGTCGGTGTAGCAACCGCCGTAGAGGCGACGCT
>Ga0209777_10009475_pt1 | contig 10460 bp, 9 predicted proteins | sample FrelakmetHBP12HB_FD_187147 | JGI IMG/M metagenome (GOLD analysis project Ga0209777, IMG submission 187147) | Freshwater lake sediment microbial communities from the University of Notre Dame, USA, for methane emissions studies -HBP12 HB (SPAdes)... | ecosystem: Environmental > Aquatic >... | reverse complement strand
ACTTAAAATAAATGGCAAATTAGCTTCATCAACCGGCATAGTTCTTAGACCCGGAGAAAGATTTTATCTAGATTGTTTTATTGATGATAAAAAGAAATTCATATTCAAAACATACTTATCAGACGGTTCTTCACAAGGAGAGGCAGCGATAGCTAATAATGGATTTATTGAAATATCTTTTTTCAAAGAAAAAACAAAAATCAAGTACCAAAATACTTACCGTAGTAATAATTATTATGGTGGTAACATTGATTATAATAATTACTTATCTGATAATCTATCCAAAAGTATAGATTATAGTGAATATATCTGCGAAAATATAGATAAAACAATTAATTACGCTGATTATGTAGCAGAAAATCTAGATAAAAATATTAATTATAGTGAGTATATTGCAGACACTAGTTTTAGCAATACTACCAATTCAGTTAATTTGAATAGTATCCTTTCAACAAATACATCTAGTATTAATATAAATTCACTAGGTTTTTGCGCACAACCACCTTTATATGACAGTATTGTGAAAACAAGTCTTAAAGCAAAAGTTGCGGATACTCAAATAGAAACAGGTAGAATTGAAAAAGGAAACACATCTGCACAAAAATTCGAAAGCGTTAGCATGGAATTTGACACTTATTGTATTTCTAAAATATCTTATCAATTGCTTCCAGAAAGTAAAAAACCAATCGAAACAGTAGAAATAAAGAAAAATTTCTGTGTAAATGATGGTTATAAATTCAAAGGTTCAGAGAGATTCTGTCCAGCCTGCGGATCAAAAGTATAAATTTAAGTGAACAGTCATTAAAAAGCCGCTAATTTAGCGGCTTTTTTGTTATGACTTCTGTCCAAAAATTATAAATGAATTATTTAGGTCAATTCCGGATTTGAATATATTTATAAATCCTTTATGCTTCAAATAATCTTCTATTATTTCAGGAGTAAAAATATTTTTGTGCTTCCTATTATTCCAAGGTTTCCAATATTCTTGTGAATAATCAGGTAAATATAAAAATAAAACTCCATCTGTTGCTAAATTACTACACCAATAATCTAACACATCTACCCAATCTTGAAGGTGTTCTAGGCAATGTGAGGAAATTATATAATCTAAATCTTTGCATTTTTTAGGAAAATGCAAAGCATCATATTCATTGATAACTGGATCAATGGGGTATGAATGTGCAGAATTAGTGTAAGAATTGGCATGTTTCGCATCTATTAACCAATAATCAAAATCAATGTATTCTACATCTGATTGGAATAATCCACCTTCATACATCCATTCTGTTCTGTTACAACCTATATCAACTCCAATACCTTTACAAATATGTTTGGCGTAAGGAAGTGCAAATTGCATAGCATTTCCTTCGGATTGAAATTTTGGATAACTCTTTGTATTAAATTCTATTAGGTTTATTTTCATTAAAAAATATAAATTTGATTATCGAATATAAAACAATTTATATCGAATGGTTCTCTTAATGCTTCATTCATTATAACGAAGGTATTTTCTTTTCTTATTGCGGCTGCAACAGAAGCACCGCCGCTATGCAAGGTTATGTAATTTTTACAACTATGGATAACATCACAATACTCATTAATGTTGTTAACATTGTAATCCTCATAATCTACGTCTATTATAGATACTTGTTTATTATTGGCGAAATTACCACCGAAAATATTTGGATCTTGAACTGTTTTTATTTTCAGGATATCTTTTTTATCAACAGATAAACTTTCAATTAGTTCATCTATCTTTTTTATAACATCCACACTATCATAGTTTGCTGATATAGATTCTAAATTAAGAATAGTTTTGTCCTTTAATACTTCTATTAAATTATGTTCTCTGTAAATTTTAGGATATTTATTACCAGTATTGAATATACCTTGATTATTTTCTACACACTCAATAAAAGGCTTATTAGTATATTCTATACCTATTGCGTGTCCACTATTAGCGGGCTCATCTGAGAATCCTAATATATAGGGATTCAATGCCCACACTAAATTATATATTTCTATATTTCTGTGTACGTTACGTGAACTTAGATAAACCTCAAATCCTAATTTGGTGAATTCTTCTGGAAGGGTGCTTAGTGATAAATGGTCACCTAATCCACCTTGACATAAAATAATCTTTTTTTCCATAAAGATTATATAAATAAAAGTTTATATGTTTATAAACCTCTTAAATTTTTCTATCATTAATTCGGTTATTACATCAGAAGATTTTAATGTTCCAACATACTTTACATCTACTTTAACCGCTCTGTCTAATTTATGCTCTTTTGATTTGTCTACCGCAATTTCATGGTAATCATTTTCGGTTAAAGATAAAATACACATATAATATTTATTGGAATTACTCTTAGTCATATATAAAGGCTTACTTAATTCGATATTAAAACCTGTTCGAACTACAACGCCTGCTTCTTCTTGTAGTTCTCTTAACATTGCTTCCTCTGGTTTTTCACCTTTCTCTATTCCACCACCAACTAAAGTAATATGTAGTTCTTGTCCATCAGCATATTTAAAAGATGGTATATATTCTTGTCTTAAAATAATTTTATTAAGTTCTATAAAATAAGGAATTACAACAACAACATCTTTACCAGTAATAACACTCCAATCTTCATATTTAATGATTTTAGTGTTTTCGTCTGAAAATAGAACCTCTTCGGGTTTATCAAATGATTTCTGTTCGGGTTTTATATTGCTAAATCTTTTCATGTATATTACTATATATATAATAAATGATTAAGAAATTTAGAGATATGTTGAATGAAGGCAGAAAGGTCGAATTAAAATCTAGACAAAATAGATTAATTACATTCAATGTGATTGATGGCAAAATTACTAATATAGTGAATAATAGTGGTGTGAATTTTCCATACAAAAACAATTCCCCTTATAACAGGGGAATTGAAACTTGGTGTAGCAATAATAATTTTTTGATGGACGGCAAAGATATGAGTCCTGAGAAGAAGATTTTTGGTATACAACCAAAAGATATACCTAAAGGCGATCCTTTAAGGATGTTATTTCCTAATAAGTTTAGATAATTAGTCTATCTTAACCTTGAAGGTATCACCTTCATAAGTGAACAATTTATTATCATAATAACCATTGTCTCTTAAATCCTGAACCAGATCATAATCATAAGGGAACTCAACTCTGGTAACGTACTTCTTATTATCTTCTTTGGTTTGTTCTATCTTTTGGATAGCATCTGCTAATACCTTGGCTCTGCGCTCAAGATATACACTCTCTTCTTCCATTTTATAGAAACTTACGCCGATAGCGTAATAATGAGAATGACCCACCCATCGAATATCAACGGTGCCTTTAATAGTACGTATCTTATAAAATGTCCATTCAGTAGAATCATCACTAGTACCATTGAATGGCTCTGTGCTTGAATTCAAAGACGAACCTAAAAAACTATGGCGCGCCAATAAAATTGGGGTGTTAATTAAATCTTCAACATCACCAATAAAATCGTTGATAGAAACATATGGTGCAGCGCCTTCACAGCAATCCTGATCGTGATACATTTCGAAATGAGATCCATCATCTACCATGAATATTACACTATCAGCCGTAGTCTTGCGACTAGTAACGCTGTTATTAACCACGACACTAATCAGTGTCTTACCCTCTAATTCCGAAAAAAGTGAACTTCTCTTGTGCATATCTTAAAATTTATAATTTTTAGTTGGTTTCCGAAATTTAATCATACTCTTAGAGTTGTTGTCCTCGGTTAATCCTAACTCTAGCTTGGCGGTTTTACGCTTTAGCACTAAACCTTCCATCATATCGGTAGTTATAATAGAATTATATAATTTCACAAATTCGTTTTTATATGTTTTTACACGATAGATATTATCCGATATTTGATATAAATGTTCTGTATCAGAATCCTTTGTACCATAAACATAATCTAACATATCAATTCTCTCTTGAAAAGTTCTGCCTAATAAATGGTCAGAATTGAAAACTAAACTATCGAATATAACTAACTTATGATTGAATAAGTTTCCTTTCTCATCATTTTTAGCCTTATTCATATACTCACCATTTATCTGAATCCATCTGCCTCTTTCGCATTTGAACAAAGTATCACTCATTTCAACAGGTGAAAGGTTGAAATTGGTTAATCTTTCGTTATGACGATTAAATACTTTCCACTCAATACCGTTTGTGTATATAGAACAATTAGAGCCGTTTAATTTAGGCTGCGCAATCATTAGATTATTATCATACTTCTGAATATCTGGTGTTGGTGCAGCATTCTTCGGTCGTGTTGGATAGATGAATGAAAATGAGTTGTATCGCATATAACAGTTTGTTGCACAAAGATACGAATAAATTTCGAGAACACAAAATAATATATAAAACATGAAACATTTAAAATATCTTAATCTTAATAGTAAAGGTATGAAGTATATAGAATTATTTGAAAACTTTAATAGAAATTTAACACTAGCGTTTAATGATATTAAAAGTTTAAAAACTATGGATACACCTATTAAATTTGTTGACGGAGTTAAAGAAACTGATGAAAATACAGTATTAATTGGACCAGTTAAAATAAGAATGTATATAGATGACGATTATTTATTACTAGCACATATATCATGTAGTGATAAAGGAAATAAATATGCTACAAATGTTATGAAAGAGATATGTAGGATAGCAGATAAATATCAAGTTAATATAATGCTAACAGCAGCATCATTAGGTAAAAATGGATTAAATGATAATCAATTAATAATATGGTATACAAAATTCGGATTTAAAGAATTAGGAAATTCGGATATGATTAGAATTAATAAAAATTAACCATACCCTTAATATTTTTATATATATGTAAAATATATTAATCCAGATGTCTACTCCCTTGTATAAATTTCTAAAACAAAATGGAACTTCCTTTTACTGTTTTCCTTCTGCTGCTGAGAAGATCTCAGCTGCTTATCAGAACCAAAATAATAAAATGTATTTTTCAAATTTTGTTTTGTTAAATTTACCTACACAAAATTTAAGCGTAGGTACAAATAGTAATCCTATTTATTTCGACTTTTTGAATTCTGCCGGAAAAGGATATGGATTCCAACAAAGTATTGATGCCACACCACCAACAGCTTTTAAAGACGAAATAATTGAATCGTTGAGAAATTATGTTTCCAACGAAGAAGAAACTATTAGAAATTCTAGATTAAATAATACAGAATATTACTACGATAATAATTCTTTAAGTACACCTGCCGAACCTATTTTTTACAAATGGGCAAAGAAATTGAATTTGATAGATTTTGAACCAGCAAATAATGGTGATCAGTATGTTGGTAATTTACCTGAATTTGAATCTAATAATATAAATGATACTTCTTACTTCAACGAAATATTATGGACAGAAAGATCAACTAACCCATATTCTATATATGATATAGTGAGTAATGGTGGGCTTCATATTCAAATAACTTTTCAAACAACTACAAATTTCAAAATAGGTGATATAGTTGAAATAGATAATGAAACCAATTCTGGTGCAATAGCAAGTGGTATATTTAATGGTATTAGAGGCACGGTTACTACTATAGTTCCACCAACTGCATTATTAGGACAGATAATTACATTAAGCACAATAATTACTAGCTTATCTAGCTCACCAAACAATTATTCAGGAACAGTTACATTAGTTTATAATAAAATGATTCAATATATTGGAGAAATAAATGGAATTAATAATGTACAAGAGGCAAATAGTTCTTATACAGAAGTGTATGCTCAGGTTTCCGGTTATACAGGACAAACACCTGATATTTTATTCAGGACAATGACGGATACTAATTATAATCCAAATGAAGTATTTCCTATATTACCTTCTCAATATCAACCAGAAATAGTTGGTGCTGAAGTGGCTACTAGTCCTATTGTAACTAATCCTCAAGATTATCCGGGAAGTTTTTACGGACAATTTGATACAAATGATTATACATATACTACATCTGCTGGTGATTCTTTAAGAAGAAGTGGAGATTACTTTGGGATAAATGGTGATATAAATTCGCCTATTGTGGATAGTAGTTTATTAGATGGTATTAAAATAGATTTTAACCCCGCTCACTATTCTAAAATGAATATTTATGGTAGAGAAGTAACTAATTTCAATGCTTTTGATGCTTTAATGGTTAATAACTTACCTCCAAATGATTTTGTATTTAATGCGATATTATGGTATTATACATATGAAGATATAAATGGTGTAACAGTACAGGATTTATATGGTATTTCATTTTTGGATAATCCTGATAATAATCCTAACCCTAATTTAGTTGGATTGCAATTTCCGGTTTATAGTAAATTGGTTGCAACAGATACACAAGACGGAACTGCTTATGATTTTTCGTTAAATCTTAATTTTAACATTATAAATGAAAACCCACAAGACGCATATAATCCTAATAACATAAATTCGTTATATTCATTTAATCTATTTAATGAAGCTATGAGAAGATTAGCCTTATTAAATGATTCGTTTACAAATATAATAACAGAAAACGCATTAATAAAAACATCTTTAAGTAATATTAAACAATTATTATATAGCCAGACAGATATAACTACAATAAATAATCAAATATCCAATTTGAATAATTTACTTACAATGTATCAGTCTAATCAATTAACAAGTTCTGATACAATTGATGTCGTAACTACATTAGTAGGAACTGTTCCTATGATAGAATTGAATAGCAAAGATGCTACCTATTATCAAATTAATAATATTTTAACATCCGATATGTATAATGTTAGCGGTGCAATACCCGTTGATGTGACATTACCTACAAATAAAAATTCACTGATTAATATTATTAATAATGATCAGACTAAATTTTTGTTACCAAATAATGGTGTTTTATCCATACTTATAAATAAAGATTTAGATTATAAGCAAAGTTTGGATATTATAATTGAGGGAAATGATATTGGATCAGAAAATAAAGAATTAAATATTTATATAAATTATTCTGTAAATAATGACACACCAGTAGTTACTAGTTTAGTTAACAACATAGATTTGCCTGTTTATTATAATAAATCTACTAAAACGACAAATTCTGCAAAGAATTGGAATAAATTTGAACAAGATATTGATATTAATAGTCCAATAAGATTAAATACTGGTTCTATTTTAGAAATTCCGATAAATTCAAATTATCATTTAGTTTATAATTCTATTAAAGCTGGCGACACTTTAACATTAAACCAATTTAGTATAGGCACTGCTAGCATAATTGATTTTTCTGGACAATATACAGTTAATTCTGTTGGTACTACAAATTCTTATGTATATCTGGATATAAGTACAAACACTGATTTGGTAACTTATGGTGCTTCTAGTTCATTACCTCTTATATTTAATAATAATACAAATTATTTATTAAATAATTTCCCATATTTTGGATTAAATAAAGGATTTAAGTATAAAATAACTAGAATTGACCAAACTAATAACTCGGCTATCGAAGATAGGTACTTAATAGAAAAAGAAGTAAAGTAATATGTTTCCTATTTTTAATATATAAAAATAAACATTTATGAGTTGTCAAATTGGTGTAAATCCTTTCTTCGGAGCAAATAATTTTATCAAATTCCTTAATAGTGATATTGTTGCGGTTGAAGGACCTAATACAATTGAGAGATTAATTGCAGGAGATGTAAGAATACCATATGCTCAGGTTTTAAAAGGCAGAATTATATTAAAAGCTGGTCAAACTGGTTATTTAATGAATAATCTTGGCTTAGGTGATAATGCAACATTCGTTGCTATTATTGCTAGATACGATGCTAAATCCGTAAATGAAGAAGATAATTACTTAGAGTATTATTACATGGATGATTTGGCTAAGATGAGGTATATGGATCAAGTAATGATATTAACTGGTAATTCTTTCAAAAGAATCCCACAATTATATTTTAATAATCCTAATACTACATATAAAGTAACACTAGATGTAATGATTGCGGTTATAGATGATACTTACACATTCTTTACGGACACAACTAATCAATCGGGTATGTCTTTCTTTGGATTACAATGTAATGCAAATGTTTGTAATATAGAAACTTTTATAACTGATGAATCGGTAGTAATATCTAGTAATACTACACCTAGCAATCCACTTGTGTATTTAGTTTTACAAGACATATCATCATTACATAGAACTGGTCAAATATTAGTAGTCGATGAAAATACTGCTGGTAGGTTGTATCTAGAATTTATATCAGATGCGGACGCAAAGCAGGCATTTTCGTTACTAAATTATGTATCAAATACACCAGGTGCTATAATTCAAAATTTGAATCCTATAATAGATATTTATTCTCCTATATCTTATTTTTATCAACATTTAGGTAATGTACCGAGTGCAGCTTTTATAGAATTTAATGGCGCAACAGCAACAGCATATGATACTACTTATGGATTTACATTTTCAACTTCTATTAATTTCGCAAGTTATGGTACAGTAGTTAATTCGGTTCTTACATTAAGTAAGACAGACTTAAATGCTTTAATAATAGCAACAACAAGCGATAATAGAGATGGAGTTTTAATATTAACTGATACAAATATAGTATTGAAAGATTATACTTCAACAGTAGTGGATGATATTATATTAGCAGGAACATATTCTATGTCATTTAATGTATCTGATATAGCAGGAAATAGTATAGATACTAACAAAAAAATCATATTAAGCATAGTATAAAATGGCAAATTATAATTATTTAGATTTTTTCAGAACACCTAATACAGGCGATACAAAATTGCTTCTAAAAGATGTTAAAAATACCATTACATGGTCAGTATCACCATTTAAGGTTGAATCTGTTATTGCATTAAACAATGATATTAAAATATCTTTTTATAATACTGATGATCTATTTATAGATTTTAATTCCCCAACAGAAGCTAGACTAGCTAAAGCTAAATTATTGCCTGCTTTAGAATCTCTTAGAAATAAAGTTCCAGCTATAATTGATAAGGAAACAAAATTATATGTGGATACTTTAATTGCAAATAATTCATTAGGTCCTGTCGGATTTGCTATACCTTATGCGGTATTTTATAATATATCTGGTTATACTATAAAAGAATTACATGCAAATAATTATAGTTTAACTTCATCTAATACACTTTGGTTAAGTGGTACAGATTGGTATAATAATGATTTGGAGTATAAAAATACGGTTTTTTCTACTATGAAAGAATCGTTAGATATGTCATCTCCATCTGGAACTCAAAGCATATTTATACAAATATCAGAAGTAGGTAATCCTTCTTCTTATCAACTATTTTCCGAAAAAATATCAGATATAACTGTCAACCATGGTGCTTTAGGTGGTATGAAATTGAGTAATTTAACCTATATGGGTGGTAACTATTCAGCTACACCAAGTCATGTAATAGTATCTTTCTTGTTAAATGCCGGGGATATTGGTTCCAATTATGTTGGTACATCTAGTACTTATTTAGCTGTTCCTAATATAGGGTATATAATAGAATTAACAACACAACCAAATTTATCATATAGTGCAGGACAATCAGTAGTTGTTTATAATCAAATAGATTGCTTTTGGGTAGAATCTGATTATGAAGATGATGCAGATGAATCTTTGCAATTTGTTGGTGAAGTTGAGTTTTATGATATAGGCACAGGTTTATTATCTATGCTAATAACATCATCACAACAAGTTGGTTTAACATCAAGCTTCTGGTACTTAAATTTAAGCGGAAATGAAGGTCCACAGGGACCAACATCAAGTGGTGGAGGCGGAGTCGGTAATGGTGCTACTGGACCTCAAGGTGTACAGGGCACTAACGGAACAATAGGACATGATGGTGCTACTGGTTCACAGGGCACACAAGGATTTTATGGTGCTAAGGGTGACCAAGGTGGTTATGGTCCAATTGGACCTGCTGGTTTAATGTGGCAGGGTCTGTGGGTTTCTGGTGCTTCTTATTCAATTAATGATACAGTTAGTTATGCTTCTGCTTCATGGTTTTGTTATAATCCGACAGCATCAACTACACCACCTAATATAGATAGCACAGACTGGGCATTATTAGCAGCACAAGGTGCTCCAGGTCAACAAGGAGACCAAGGTGTACAAGGATATCAAGGAGAAAATGGCACACAAGGTGTTCAGGGCACTTTTGGATTAACTGGTGCACAAGGTGTACAAGGAGTTCAGGGAGTTAGAGGTATACAAGGCATACAAGGAATTATTGGACTACAAGGAACACAGGGTGTTCAGGGCGTGGATGGTTTACAGGGAATACAAGGCGTTCAGGGAATACAAGGCGTTCAGGGAGTTCAAGGAGTTTATGGTCTAACTGGTATTCAAGGAGTTCAGGGAACACAGGGTATTCAAGGAGTTCAAGGTAC
>Ga0209777_10009473_pt1 | contig 10461 bp, 26 predicted proteins | sample FrelakmetHBP12HB_FD_187147 | JGI IMG/M metagenome (GOLD analysis project Ga0209777, IMG submission 187147) | Freshwater lake sediment microbial communities from the University of Notre Dame, USA, for methane emissions studies -HBP12 HB (SPAdes)... | ecosystem: Environmental > Aquatic >... | reverse complement strand
TGTAGCCTTAGGAATTATAGACAAGATGATAGAGTTCTGTGAGGTTAAAGGCTATACTATGAGAAGGATATATATTATAGCTGGGGAATTAGACAAATTTGAAATGATGCTCAAGGATACTTTGCAGTATTATAATTACTTTATACGACCAGATTTCAAACAGAAGCCAGATATTAATGTGGCAACAGAAGAATATATGGAAATCGCTGATAAGAAGACAATAGAGGAACTGAGAGGCATAGTTGGCAGAAACAACAGAGTTGACTTTGACCATTTAGGCAGTAAACGTATTGACCTTCAGGAAATTAATGAGGTAGAGGAAGAAGATGAAGAAGTTACTGGTGATGGAACTGATTATGTGGATAGTGTAAATGCCCGAGAAGACCAAGAACACTTTGGAGACATAAAGGAGAAAGGAGAAGGGGAAGGATGAGCATTGATTTATCAATATTTGATAGTAAATTATTTGAGCAGTATCTTATAGATAAAAAAGGTCTTATGGAAAGTAGTGTTAAGACATATGTGGGTGTTGTCAATCAATTGCTAACTGAATCTGATGACTTAGAAACTTTAGATGCATACAATACGTTTCTGGTTAAATATGCTATCAAAAAACATTCAGGATATTATTATAATGTATTGCGTGCCTTTATTATTTGGAAGATACAAGATGACACAAAGAGAAAATATTTACTTGATAATTTAATTAAGCCCCAAAAACGAACTGATTTTAAATGGGAGAGAAAATATTTAGATGAGGATAAAATATTTGATATACTTAACAGTCTCAAAGAACCTAGGCACAGAATAGTGGCACTAATACAAACGTTGACTGGTGCAAGAGCAGGAGATGTATTGAGGCTAAAGCAAGGAAGTATAATGCCAGAAGAATATGAGGGCAAGGCTGTGCTGAGAATAAATATAACAGGCAAAGGCAACAAGCGAAATGTTGTTTATATTCACGATGAGATTGCACAAAAAGTAATAATAAATTATATAGCTAATTTAGAAGGAGAATTAATACACAACTTTTTATTTTGTGTGCCAGGTAAGTTTTCTAGACTTGCTGATTTTGGTGGGGATTATAGGATATATAAGCAAAACTATCTGTGGTTCTGGAGCGATTTAAAACAAGCATTGCAAAGTAATGGAGTTAGCAGAGAGGATTTTGCTACTCATGATTTCAGAAGATGTTTCGCTAGAAGAGTTTGGGTCAAGTGGCGCGATATTACTGTTTTGCAGAGTATGCTTAATCATGCTAGGCCTGATACTACTATACGTTATCTCCAGCAGTCGGGACTGAAAAACATAGACTTTTTTAAAGAGATGCAAAATGGATAAAAATTGTTCATTTTGTAAAAAAGAATTTATTGATTTAACATATAAACATCAACAAAAATATTGTAGTGTTGAATGTCGTAATAATTTTTATAAGATACGATATAAAACTTTTCTTAAAGAGAAATTATGTCCTATATGTAATGAATATTATATTGGTGATGCTAAACAAAAATATTGTAGTAAGGTATGTAGAAATCAAACCTATAAACATAGATATCATCCAATAAAAATTTTAGAATGTCCAATTTGTAAGAAAAGTTTTGTTAAGGTACAACATTATCAACATTGTTGTAGCGATGAATGTAAGAAAATATATTATAGAATACGTACAAGAATAGGTGATAGAAAATGGTATCGTGACCATATAGATTTTCTTAAACAACACCATAAAGAGATATATCTTAAGAAAATACAACTTAATCCAAATTATGGAAAAGAACAATATTATAAATATCGTAATAGAATATTAAAAAAGAACCATGATAGATATCATAATGATATCAGATATAATTTAGATATGAAATTAAGAAGTCAATTTTATGATGCTTTTCGTAGACGAAATATGATTAAAAATAGAATAATTGGTCACATTGAAAATTTAATAGGGTGTTCAATGGAAGTTTTTTGTAAATATTTCGAACAAAAATTAAGGCCCGGTATGACTTGGGAAAACTTTGGTTATTATGGATGGCATATAGACCATGTTATACCAATAAGCGCTTTTGACCTTACTAATATAGAAGAACAGAAAAAGTGCTGGCATTATACAAATCTTCAACCACTGTGGCGAGAAGAAAATCAACAAAAAAGTAATAGGATTTTATGTGTTATTACTGAAGTGAAGTAAATATATATATAAATAAGTAAGTTATATTATAGATTATAACAAGGTGATATGGAATGGATGTACATAAACACATTAAAAAGCAAACTGATTTAGTAAAAAATACTGTTAAGCTCGGTATGATGTCAAATATAGGTGGTTCTGTTATGGGTGCATTTGGGGGTGGCGGTGCCACTGGTTCTGTTATGAGTGCTATCAACTTAGCAAATATAGGAAATTTAGCTAATGTTGGTATGAATATTTTACCAAAAATTAAAAGGAGGAAATAAAATGACTAAACATTTAATTGAAGGTGGAAAAGAGAAAGTAGAAAAAGGAGAAAAAGAATTATATTCTGTTAAAGAAAAAGTTTTACATAATCCTAGCACCGCGAGTGGACCAAAAGATGTTCTAAGGACTATGATTGGAAAAGATAATGACCCAACTTTAAAAACAGAATCTGAGCCAGTGCTTAGAAAATTTTTAGGAATGGGAAAAAAGAAAGTGTTTCTTTGGAGATAAAGTGACATTACTACAAAATATAATTAATAATATTTTAGGTACTAAAGATAGAAGTAAAAATAGAGTTACAAGAAAGCAGGCAGAAGAATATGCTGAGGAACAACATAAGGCATTTTTGCATCAAGAAAATACTAAGCACAGGAGAAAAGAGGAGGAATAAAATGACAACTAATATTGGAGAAAAAGTTTTAAGAAATATTATGGGTCATAAAAATTTAAATTTGGATAGAACTAGTCTGAATCTAAATAAAGCAAAAATAGAGCATAATTCTGATGGTACAGATAAATATGATGATAACGGAGAAGTATATGCCAGAGCAAATAATTTACAACAAATGAAAAAATTAATAAAAAACTATGGTTATAAAGATTTTAATGATTTTACTCATAGTACTGGTATAAAACCTAAAACTCTTGTTAAAAAATTTATTTTTGTTCAAGGTGAAGGTCCAGGGGATAGAGTATTTATAAAGGAATGAGGAGGAATAAATGACATTACCACAAAACATAATTAATAAGATTTTAGGTTCTCATCCTAAGAAAGATTTTAATGTTAAAAATAATAGAACAAAAAGAGGACGTCCTAGAAAAAGTGACTCCTGTGCGGATACATCTGATACTGATGCTAAACAGGGTTTAGCTAAAGAAAGTGAAAAGGAGGATTAAAACAATGGCAAGAAAATTAAGTGCGTATAATAAATTTGTAAAAGTGGAAATGCAGAAAGGAAAGACAATGAAACAAGCTGCGGCAGCTTGGAAAAAGCTAAAGCACAAATAAAATAGGAGGCAAATAAATGAAATTTTATTCATTGGTATTGAGGAAAAAAATAGAGATACCTGACTCAAAAGTAAGAACCGTAACCAGGAAAGGAAGAAGATTTGCCGTTGGCAAATATGAAGCTAAAGGCAAGAAATACGAAGCCTGGAGAGTTCTGGGAAAGGCAACTAAGAAGTAGATTTAAAATATTTCAAAACTTATCTTTTTTTATTTTTTATATTTATGAGGTACCAAAATGTTTAACCCGGTCGAAAAGATTTTAGGGAAACTTAAAAAGGATATAAGTTCTGAGGACCTTGATAAAGGTTATTTCATTTCTAAATCAGTAACACTTGAAGAAGCTATGAAGAAAGATGGCCTGGATGTTAATACAGGCAAGCCAATTAAAAAGAAGAAGAGGTAAATAAAATGTTCGACCCAGTTGGTAATATTTTAGGAAAGAAAGTGAGAATTGATAAATATGGACGGAATATGAGTCAAGAAAATTATGAAAAAGCTGAAGCATATTTAAAGGAGAAAAAAATACCGCATTATTCTGATTATACATCAACAAAAAAGGAAAAAATAAGTATAAATCCAAACTTTCCTGTTTATGATAAGGAGGTTTTAATTAATAATCCTGATTTAAAAAAATATCAGGCTAAACATAATGTTGATAGAAAAGTTCTTACAAAACTTGCTGATGAAACCACAAATTGGCCAGAAAGAGTGGGAAACCTTCCACGTAGATTTATTTTCCATAATGCTAAAAAAATAGGAAAAAAGAAAGGAGGTAAATAAAATGTTCGACCCAATAGGAAAGATTTTAGGTCATGATATAAAGAGAGGATTTGGTTTTAAAAGTGGAAAGATGTATGTAGACAGACATAGTCTTAATATGACTCAGGCACAGTTTGAGAGACTGATGGATGTTGCTAAGGACGTTAAGAAAGAAGTGCCAGGTGCCAAAATTGTGGTAACTCCTTATACGAGGAAAGAAAGTAAGTTCCCAAGTAAAACAGGGCAAACGATGGCAGTACGATTTAATATGCCTGTTGGCACATCGCCTGAAACTTTAGAAAAGTTCAGAAAAGCAGTTCATGGCCAATACCAAAAGCATTTAAAGAAATCAATGATAGTGACTGAGGTTACCAATCCAAGAGTGAGAAGTGAAACATCACCTGGAGGACCTGCTGTTTAAAAATGCCTGGCAGTATAAGATATTTTAACAAGGACCCAAATGGAGTAAAAGGAAGATGGGACACTTTTCCATCTGGGGTTTATTATCATAGAGGCCACGGCTGGTGGAGCAAGTTTGCTTTTGAAAGAGATATTAAAAAGCTTTCTAAAGATTGGAAGATAGATGTTATTGGCAAGTTAAGAGGCACCACAAAGAGGCGAACTAAAATACCTCAAACTGGTGATGGTTATCTACCTCGTTGATTAAAGGGTAACAGGTGAATTTTCATAAAATTTAAATATTGGTTATTTTGATATTTATACAATAGAGGTAATTTTAATGCCAGCTAAGGGAACACATCAATCTTTGGAAGCAAGATTAAAAATATCAAAAACATTAATGGGGCATCCGGGCGCAATGCTTGGTATACATCATTCTGAAGAAACTAGAAGAAAAATTAGTGAATCACATAAAGGAGAAAAGAGCATATGGTTTGGAACACACCATTCAGCTGAATGGAGGTACTTGCAATCCCAAAGGGTTGCTGGTAGTAATAACCCATTTTTTGGTAAACATCATTCAATAGAGACACGAATGAAAATAAGTGAAATGCAAAGAGGAAAGAAACATAAACCGCATTCTGAGGAAACACGATTTAAAATAGGAATTGCAAATAGTGGAGAGAATAGTGGTCATTGGAAAGGAGATACTGTGGGATATGGGCAACTTCACGAATGGGTTAGAACACATAAACCGAGAGTTGAGATATGTGAAATTTGTGGGATTGCTCCAGTTACGGTTATTGCTAATATTTCAGGACAATATAAACGTGATATTAATGATTATAAGTGGACGTGCCAATCATGCAATATAACCAAGTTAAAAACTCCTAACCATAAATTTAATGGATTTTTTAAACAATTAATAGCTCAACGAAAAAAACGAATAAAAGAAAAAGGTGGTTGATATGAATGCCGAAGAAAGAGTTAAATGTGAGGTATGGTCTCGTATAGTAGGTTACTTAAGGCCATTACAGCAATGGAACGAAGGTAAAGAAGCTGAGTTTAAAGATAGAAAAGTATTTAAGATAAATGAGAATTAACCTCCATAATCTTTCTTTATTGGTTTAACTACCTTAAGACGCTGGATAGCCTCTTTGCAGTCTTGGCACACGGCGACGTGATTTATTACTTCTAACGATTCGTCTCCACACAGGTCGCATTTTGTCATTTCACTTTCCTCGTTGATTATTAAAAAGGAGAATATGTTCCCTTGGACTATAAATGAAATTATACTTGAGGCATAGTTCTATTACTGCTGGGCTATTTTTGATTATATCATCTCTTGTTGTGCCTTGTGGCATAAGATATATTGGTATAGCTGGAAATTCTTTGTGTAAAGGCAGTATCTCTTCCATATCAGAGGCATTATTGATTACAAACTTGAATATTGATTTACTTGCTGGATAGCTTTTTATAGCATTGTAATCAATTCTTTTACTATCATAACCTTCCTCTTGATTACTACTCTTGAGCTTGAGGCTAATATTAAACTGGTCTATTCCTACTTTAACTAATTGCTCACAAGAAATTGTACCGTTAGTTTCTATTTCGAATGTATAGCTATTATCTTCTATGAATAAGTCTTTTATTAATTGACCAAAAAATTTTTGATACATTTGAGGCTCGCCTCCTGTAATAACCAAATGCTGAATAGGATAGTATTCCTTTACTTTTTTTATTATTGCCTCTTCTGTCATCATTGTAGCTTTATCCTGTTCTGTAATTACTGCATAAGGTGTATCACAGTTCTGACCGTTAAATTTGCATCGTAAATTACAACCCCAAACACGAATAAATATACTTGGCATTCCAACATTTTTTCCTTCTGCTTGTATTGAACAAAATATTTCTGAAATAGGTATGTTATCCATTTTATGTCCTCCTCAATGATATTTTTGTAATTCGTTGTATCTCAAATCCTCTTTTATTAATTTCTTTCTCAATCTGTTCCGCGTATATCACATCTTTAACTCCAAAACATCCTATATTTTCAATCTGTTCTATCATTGCCTCATATTCATTAGCCAGTTGCTTGTTGGTCATTTTTCCTATTGGTTTATTTGTCATTTTAACCTCACAGAATAATATATATGGTGGTATATAAATATTGTGATTTAATGTCGCCTATCTCTTCCACTTGGCCGTGTTCCATAGCCTCTATCATCTGAAAATGGATATTTAGATAAATAATCTATTTGTGTGCCTATTCGTTTTATTCGTAGTATAAGATGCTTGATAAGTGCATCTTTGCCAATTAATGTAGTCTTTAAATGCCCTATTGAGGCACGCTGCCCTCGTATGAATAGTATCAGTTCTTCTTTTGTTTTGGTTCTAAGTTCAATTTCGGTGTCCATTTTTACCTCTTTGTTGTGTTTTCCCACTTTTCAATAAAATCAGTTCTTTTAATTCGCTTTATTATTGCTCTTATTGATATTGATAGTGTTAATATAGTTAGCCAGAAAAGTTCATCAAGTGTGATATTATTTACAATTATATGCTGGCGTATATTTAGGGCAGGGTCATTAATAAGATTTAGTATTTCTATGCCTCTTTTTTCCCACCAATATATTTTTACCATTTTATCTACCATTTATCCACTAATAAGTATGATAATACGACAGTAAAGAACAATATAGGACCAAAGAATTGTGATTGAGCGTCTATAGCACTATTTTGTATGTCGATTTGTGCTGTCCATATTGATGATTTACAGTCTGGTACTACACCAGCAATAGAATTCCAATCAAAATAAGTGCCTATTACCTCGCATCCATATTTTTCATATACTCTCCTATGTTCTTGTTCATGCTCTACTACCCAGCTTAACATTACTGCTATAGTAATTAGAGCAGTTAATCCTAATTTAAACCAATTTATCATTTAACCTCACCATCTAATAATTTTTAATGTCCTCCTTAAAAGCCTCAAACCAATAATATAATGCCCAAATATTATTTTGGACTCTTTTTCTCATAGTATCAGCTGTTATTCGTGCTAAAGGATAGCCAAAGTTTTTCATTAGAAAATTATTAATCTTTTTATAGTCCTCATTAGGTATAGGGGGATATAATTCCTTTGAATATCTTGCCCCGCCAATATCTTGTTTTAGTCCTTTTAGAGCAAGTATTATTCTCATATTATCTTCCGCCATTTTACATTTTTCATCCATTATATATTGCTTCATTTTCTCATCTCCTTTCTTGGTATGTTAATAATTATTTGCGTCCTTTAGTATGTCAATTATATATTCACTTATTTCTTGAGAAGGTAAATGTTGTTCCTTAATCATAGGCATATTTTTTATTGCTTTTTTAAGTTGATTTTGGAAATTCTTTTGATAGACTATCCTATACATTAAATCATTTATATCTTCATCGGACCATTTTCTTTGTGATATTTTCATTTTCTCACCCGATTGATATCCTCCTGTTTTTATTATGTCGGCAAGCTTGTTGCCATATATATTGATTAATTTGAACATAATTCTTTTTACATATAGGACATCGTGGTATTTTAGTCTTTCTAAAATGCTCTAATTCTTTCCAATATTTATTATTAAATGCTTTTTTATCAATTTCAAAATGAGCATCTTCTAATTTATCTAGATTACATTTGCAATATTTGATATGTTTCATTACTATATCAGTATGTAAGAGTGGTCTCTTACATTTAGGACATATTTGTGGATATAATGCTACCATCTTACATCTTCCCTATTGCCATTAGTAATTTTTCGTGTCCTTTAATTAATTTCTTGATTTTTTTAGTATAAGAGGACTTAGCACTTGAATGTCCACTGATATTGCCATCAGATTTGCAAGACCGATTACCTGCGCGGGTGCTTAGGATTAATCCTCGTGCCTTAATTTCAGCCATTCTAAGTCCTCATTGTGGGCTGATGTCTTTGCCAAAAGCATTCCCTGAATTGGGGGTACCAACTCAATGAACTCACTCATCAGCTCTCCATTTTAGGGGCAGATATTTGATGCAATTCACAAGCAGGTGAAACGATTATTCGTCGCCGAATAATAATCTGCCTTTCCTATGATAGTAAGAATAGGGGGCTGATGGCAGGAACAGAGACTTTGTCGAACCAAGGTTTGTGATGTTAAACCCAGAAGACTTGCCCTTTTATTCATCAGCCTTTCCCTCTTTTAATTTATTTATCTGATTTTTAAGCCATTTGAGCTCGTGCAATCTGCCTGATATTTGCTTATAGGCAGGATGGCGCTTTTTGGGATTATCAACCATATAAACTTTCTTCTGTAAATCCTTGCTAAGTTTTTTCTCTCTTTGCTTAATCACAGCAAATAGTTCTTCCTTTGTTATTGCCATTCTTATTAGCCTCACTTGAAATTTTAAGTGTATTAATACTACTACTTAATAAAGATTGTGTAAAGCCTGTGTATTGTCTTAAGTGTCTTTTTGTCCATTTTGTTTATGTTTTGTTTGCTGTATTTCCTCACCGCAATGTTCACAGAATATTTTTTTATTGTTCATATCTACACTTACCTGTCGTCCATTCTTCTGACATCTACACCCCAATTTTTCTTCACCTCAAGTTTTTATTCGTAAATATAAAAAGGGATAGATACACTTGTTGGAGGACAGGAGAATGAAGCTCAAACTCCCACCACCAGTCTATTTGTTAGCTGCGTGGCAGATAACGTGGTAGATTGGTGGGTCCACTTCCAAAGGTATCTATTCCCTATGGCCGAAAATCATTCACTCTTCTAAGTCCTCTTCATCGCCTTCAGGCTCGTCTGTTTCTTCATCTTCCTCTTCGTATGCCTGTTTTCCGAGAATCTTTTCTATTTTTTCGTCTTTTGTCTTGCCTAACATTTTGTTCAGTCCTCTTTTTGTCACACTTTCTTTCTCTTTTGCCATTTGTTCACCTCGTATTTTATTCTATTTGCTCTGCTGATTTGGCTGGTTGTATAGTCCATTCTGGTAGTCTGTACCATCTCTCATCTACGGACTTTTGGCCTTTCTTAATCATATTGGCCATTCTCAGTATGTTCTCTTCTAAGTAATCAGTATATTGTGCCAAGTCCAAAGCGTCTTTAGCTACACAATAACTGAAATCGCCTCTGCCTTGCTTCAATATAACAATAAAGCAATTAGTTCTCTGTCTGCAAAAGTGCATTGCCTTTTTCGTAAACTCCCACCAACCCCAGTGGTTGTAATTGTGTTCTAAGTCCAAATCTTGCTTGAAGATTTTGTAGAACAACTCATCTCTTGTTATGCTCTTGTCTCTGCCAATATGGTTTTGCATAATTTCCATTAGTTTTTCTGCCAGTGCAACCACCACTTGGCTCTTGTTAGTCATACTAACTGGCTTTAATGCGGCTCTCTTCATTTTGTTTATCCTCCTCTCATAACATCTTGATATAATTTGCTATTCTGATATTTGTTGTTATGAGCGATATTATAGACTTGCATTCGTGTTAAGTTCAAGTTCCACATTGCTTTTATCTTTTCCTTAATTTGGTTTGCTGTTAGCTTATTAATCCAAGCCTCTTTGAGAATGAATGCTTTTTGGTCTTCTGTGCATAGTCCTTTACTTGCCACAGTTAATCCTCCATTAATCTCAAAATTCTTTCTTATATGATAAATCATCGTTGTTTTCTTTATTTGTTTGCCAAACTTTTGAAACAATATTTTGGATAAATCATTTGCACTATTTCCTTGTTGTCTTGCTGTTCTGAGGAATGCTTTTTCCTCATCAGTATAAAAAGAATGGCCTCCAGCAATTAGTCTTATTGGTCGTGCCGTA